>Ga0070741_10016671_pt1 | contig 12195 bp, 19 predicted proteins | sample Coa_R1_4_FD_66440 | JGI IMG/M metagenome (GOLD analysis project Ga0070741, IMG submission 66440) | Surface soil microbial communities from Centralia Pennsylvania, which are recovering from an underground coalmine fire - Coalmine... | ecosystem: Environmental > Terrestrial > Soil > Unclassified ...
ACAAGCAGGTATTACGAGCGGCTGAATGGTTAGCGTTGAGCGAAACCGGATTCCGATGGACGGAAATCAGCGGCGAGAGGTCCAAGCTGACGGCGAGATCTATGCGGATCGCCCTGAAGACCGCTAAATTGCACGGCATTACTTTAGATCAATACCTTCAGGCGCTTCGTCGGCTGTGGTATTCAAGCGGTTCAAATCCAACTGCTTATGTCAGGATGACGGCTGCGAGGCTGAAGAAGACACTCGCCAGCGAGCGCGAAAAAAGCGAACAACCAGCGGCATGATTTTGTTCGCACTTTTGGCAAGAAATTGAGGCAGTATTGAGGGCGGGAAGGTACGCAATGCAGATGCTCATGAAGGTTTCGGAGGTCGCCGCACTGCTCCGATATTCGCGCAAGACAGTATCGGCATGGGCAAGAGAGGGCCTTCTTCCTGGTGCCGTCCTGATAAACGGCACGATCAGATTCGACCCAGAGAAACTCTTGGCATTTATCGGGACAGGTGGCGGAGGCGAAACCATATTTCAGATTCAACGCCATGGAGCGCGGGCGCATGCCGGCGGAGCTTTGGCGAGTGCCCCGTTGCCGTTTTCAATGAAGCCCGCGAAAACTCCGGTAGAGCTTCATAACGCTCCTGAATCGTGGATGTCGCGGGACGGCTCCGCGGCTGGAGCGGCGGTTTAGGGGAAGGGGATTTCTCAGACTTCTGAGAACATCCGCAAGGTAATGATTTTGCGGATTCTCAATAAGCAGTTCGGCGAGTTGTACTTGACCTAAAAACGAAAGCCGCCCGGACCAGGGGCGGCTCTGAAATCTTTCGAAAGGGACGACCGATGGCTACCAACCGATCGGCTATGACTAGTGTTGCCGAAACGCACCGCGCTGTCAACGGCAATCTACGCACGTTCAATCCATATCGCGGCGCGTGCGGATTCTATCCTCCAGACGTAGTTGGGCGCCGGCGCGATCTGACGGACGGGCAGAAGCGTTTGTATGAACGCCTGGTGCGGCGCGCCGGAGATAACGGAGCGTGTTTCCCCTCTTTTAAGCTTCTGGCGTTCGATCTTGGGAAGTCCGAGCGGCAGGTCAAATCGGACATGGCCGCGCTCGAGAGGTACCCCTTGATAACGCACGTCCGGTACGGCCGGCGGCTCGCGAATTCGTACCAGTTCCTATGGCACCCAATATTCGACAGTCGTGATGTGCAGCCCACTGCACTACACCCTGACGGTGAAGTGCAGGATACGTCAGGTGATGTGCAGTCCACTGCACTAGGTGATGTGCAGTCCACTGCACACGAATTTAGTCATAAGAATTCTGTACATGGAATAGAGTCATCATCTGCGATCGAAATGGAGTTGACCGTTCCAGATCCCCTCACGGCGGAATTCGTTGATGATGACCCCTCCCCTCAAAGGGAAACCCAAAACCCCGTGCACGAATGCCTCCTGGCTTTCGTAAGCGCGTCGGGTATTTCGATGCCCCGGGGAAAGGTCCCAGACCAGGAGATAGCCGGCATCCTGCAGGGGATCAGCGCCACGGAAGCCGATCTCGTAAATTTCCTGAAAGCGTACTCGGAACGCTGGAATGCGGCTCCAGTGACCTGGAAACATGTTCTTTCATCCCTCCAGCATTGGGCCTCTGATCCCAAAACGCTGGACACAATACGCAGCCTAGCAACGCTCCGCATGGCGGCCGAGCAGGACGAACGGGAAAAGCTCGAGATCGAGCGCGTCTGGAGCACTCCGACCTCTCCGGAAGCGGCGATCACAATGGCAGAGCAAAGCCGCGGGAGGGCGATTTCAGACATGCTCCGCCGGCAACTTTGCCGTGTCGGCGAACCGGTTTCGCCAGCGGAAGTTTCAGCCCGGGCGCAATCCTGGCGGCGCTGCCGCGAGTGCGGCGACTCCGGCAGCGTCGGAAATCCGATCGACCGGACGCTCCGGTTTTGCGAGTGCTACGCAGGAATTGAGGCTCGTTATCGCGATGGTGCGGATTGGCCGGAACGCCGGACCGCGGAGGTTCACTCCGATGCGCGCTCGCTGCTGGCCGAAGCCATGGAAGATCTACGCCTCATGTTTTCGGCCGATGCCATGCGCCTTTCCGAAATCTTTGACGATGGCGAGCGGCTCGAAATCTACCCGAGGCCGGAGGATGTGAGGCTGAAGACGATCTCCCAATCAGACGTGGCCAGGGCACTCGACCGTGTTCGATGGAAGCGAACCGTTTCCATCGCCGGCGAGGGGATGCGGCGCGGAGTAATGGCGGAATCAAATGTCATCCCGCTGGACACAGCCCGGGCGGCGACGGCATAGGGTACTGAAAAGGCACCGAAAGGCACCGAAAAATGGCGAAAGATTGCATACGCTCTAAAATCGTGCGGGCGGATTGCGATACATGCGGACAGCGGCCGGATATGCTGCACATGCCCACGAAGCGGCGCGGCTGGTTTTGTGGTGACCATTGCCCGGTATGCAGCCCAAAGCCGACTGCGACGGCAAAAGACCCTAAGATTCAGCAGCGGCCTATTTTGGCTCAGGCATAGCGAAATGGAATATACCAGCGAAGCTCAGATGCTCGATCGGCTTCGGGATGCGCTGCTGCCGGGAGATCCGCTCGGGGAGAAAATCAACCGGCTGTTCCGCACCGCGGGCAGGTATGACGAAAAGGACGAACTCGAGCGGTACGAATGGCGGCTGCTGCGGGAGTACTGTCTCGCCGAGGCGAAGCGCCGGGCAACGAACTGACAACCGATGCGACCAAAAACCGGAATTTCCGCGCGGCAGGAGCGGGCGATTCTCGCCCTATTGACCGCCGGCAGCGTCGAGAAGGCCGCAACGCTCGCTGGAGTTGCGCGCGCGACCCTCTGGCGCTGGAGCCGGAGCGATGCCGCGTTCCAGCGCGCATACCGGGAAGCCAGGGCGCGGGCGTTCAGTGATGTGACGGCAAGATTACAGCAGACGGCCCTGAAGGCGGCGACTACGCTCGAGGCGATCGCGGGCGATTCGAAGGCGCCGGCGACGGCGCGCGTGCTCGCCTGCAGGACAATTTTGGAATTCAGCGTCGCGCGGATGCAGGTTGAGGACATGGAGGGCCGGCTCCGGGACCTGGAAGAAGCGGCCACGGCCGCGGGGAGATAGCCCATGGACCTGAAGGCACGACTGGAAGCACTCGAGCAGCGGATGCGCCCGCGCGTGCGTGAAGTTCCTCCGTTCGAAGTGTACGGAGAGAATGAACTCGGCGAAACGGAATTACTGTTCCGTGTGACGTTCGAAAACGGTCGAGTAGAGTCCTGGAAAGCGGGGGAGGAAGAATCAGATGCAGCGTAATTACGAATCACGTATTCGCGACCTCGAGCAGAAGTTAGCTCCCGAAACGCCTCCGGAAGTGGAGTACGCCTGGCTCATACCCGGAACCGATCAGCGTATTCTGACCATGCGCCCGGGCGAGTCCGAATGGGACCAGCAATATCTCTCGCGCGTGGAAGCTGAGTAGTAGTTCCCTTCTTTTCCGATACCCAGAGAAACAGCTTATGCTTATCGCTCCCGCCTCGGCGGAACAGCGCGCCCGTGCGCGCCTCGCCGAACTCTATACGGAATTCAAGCGGCTCGCGGTCGACCAGGAAAAGGCCGCAGCTGAGGAGTTGAAACTCCGCTCAATTCTCGAGGATTTGGACGATCGGCGATGGCGTGGAGATACCAGCGCGAGCCGAGACAAAGTTCTAAAGGCACGCGATGTATGGCGCGAGTCGGAACTCCGGCTGAAGCGCATCCGCCAGGCAATCGCGGCGAATTACCAACAGCGGGCAGCAATCCTCCGGAGGCTCGCCGGGTGATCGCGTGATGCCGGATGGATCACAGGATAAGTGAATTTCACGAAAGGAAACGAATATGAAGAAAGCGACGATTGCAATGCTATTACTGTGCTGCCTGTGTCTTCGGGCGCAGGTGGTCGTGAATGGAGGGCGGGTGCTCAAGGGTCGCGTGGATGCGTCTGGCGCGAGCGCCACCCTTCCCCATCGTAGTGGCACGGGGAGCCCCAACGCCAGAGACAATTGCACTACGGTAGGCGAGACATACTTTCAGACCGATGCGACAGCGGGATCAAACACATGGGCCTGCACGACAACCGGAACGCCCGGCACCTGGACATTGCAGGGTGCTAGCTCCGGTACAACGGTTGTCTATTCCGCGTGGTCCAATGTGGCGGCCGATTGTCTTTCATCCGATGGGGCAACCTACAATAGCCTCTCCTGCACCCAATCGAATACGATCCATGCATTCCAAAAGAAATTCACAATTGCCGCCAATCATATGACGGCCGGCAAGCGGTATGAAATTGAGTGCGACTTCCTTGGCACCTCAACCGCAACGATCCCTAACGAGACTCTTACGATCAAGGTGGGATCGACGGTGGTATACACCAATGTTCCCGGAGGACTATCCACTGCCATTACGAATCAACAATTTATAGGGCGGTTTACGCTGATTGGCACAGCATCTCCGGGAGCGACGGTTGAGATCGATGCATACGGTAATGTGCCCGCCTTTGGGGCCAGCGCCTCTCGGAACAATACAGACCCTACAACGGTTTCCGTCGATACAACGGTCAGTCAAGATGTGACGATTTCTATTACCTATTCCGGAACAAACGCCGGAAACATGATCCAGCTTCGAGGGATGCGGGTCCTGGAGTACCAATAACACACGCGCGGTACTCATGCCGTGATGCAGTCTTGCGAAAACGCCAAAAACAGAAAGAAGGTGAATTGATTTATGGCAGTGATGAAACCGGCTCCGGTGACCGTGATCTCGGAAGTGGAGCCCACAGTTGCGGCGACGTCGGCGGAATTGATCGACCAGAAGCGGCGGGAGCTGGAGCGCGCCTCGATTGAATCCGCAGAGGAGCATGATCGTGCGGCGGAAATTACGGCAGCAGCCAGAGCCGAAACTGAGCGGCTAAAGCGTGCTATCGGCGTGGCCAGCCTGGCTCTGGGAACTATTAATAGCAGGCTGACCGAAATCGAAAACGACGGCATGACGCATGCGCTCGCGAGTATCGATAGAGGCTCGCTTGACGTATCCAAGATAGCTTCAGCGGATGGACTCATGGTGGAATACCGCGCCGTGAAGCGATTTCTGGAAGCGGTCGCAGAAGAGCGTCTTCCCGATGCGGAGATTAGATTCCAGGAATGCGAGATCTCCGAAATACTCGCCCAGGTCGCACGGATTGAACGGCTTGCCGATAAACGCCAATTCGAGACCGAACTTCGCTTGGCCGAAATAGCGATCGAAGAAGGCGACGCCGTACTGCTCGAGAGCCGAACCCGGACCGGCCTTCTACGCGAAGAAGCTGCACGGCTCCGCATCGAAGCAGGGCGGCTTCAGGATCAATTAGCTGAGCGGAAAAAAGAACGTACAAAGCAGTTACAAGCACGGCTGATTGGTTTACGACAGTAAAGGAGTAAGTACCAAAATGATGAACCTGAAAAGTTATTGGCAGGGAGTGCGGAAGGTAGAAGCCGACCTCCCAAATGATGCAATCATCTGGTTAACATCCACCGATGTTCTCGAAGAAGCCGGGGGCCGGGCTGGTGTTGTCATGGATGTTCCACGCGCAGCAGCCGCTCAGCGCATCTATGAGAAAACGCATCGCCTCGCAACGGAAGAAGAGAAGGCCGCGGGAATCGCGGACATGGAACGGCGAACACAAGAAGACCTCGCCCGCGAACGCATGCGGAAAACGAGTGACTCGCGGCTGATGCTCACGCCGGAGCTGCTCGCCGCAATCACGGCGAAGAAATAAAGGAGACCAGCGAACAAAATGGCAACACTCGATCAATCGCCGAACATCACGGCGGCACAACTCAACACGATCACGGCGAAAACGGTCGGTAACGCGACCATCGCCGATCTGCAAAAGATCTTCGATGCGCTGAACCGTATTTCTGGCGCATTCAACAACCCAACGGCGACGATCAGCTCTCTGTTGCCGTAACAGGAGAATCAATGGACCTCGGAAATTTGAGCGATGACGAAAAGACGCTAATTGCGCAATATCGCACCGAAAAGGCGGCGCGCGTTGCAAGCCGCGCGGCGGATCAGCACGACCAGGCGCGGTCGATCGACCTTAACGATATCAAGCCCGGCATGAACCGGGAGGATGAGCAGCGCGTAGCAAAGGAAATTGCGCGCATTTTGCGCGAGTCGGGATATGGCGGATAGCAGGCAGCCGATGGGCGGGAGCGTTGGGGATGGCGCTCCTGATTTTTATTATTCTTGCCAAATACGGACATGACTGACGTATTTGCGCAATAGAGCGGCAAGTTCGTCAGCTTCGTTCATGGGCGTGTTCCGCTCAAGATCGAGACCGATGCCGATATGCATATCCCCCAATTTGAGCGGCTGATCCTGTGGACTTATGAAAATCCAGAACGAGCCATCGGTGTTATCTGATGTCTCAAAGTAACACTGGGATTTATTAACCGTTTTGGCCATGAAAATAGTATCGATCATCTTTGGGGATTTGTCCGGAATTTCTAGGTATCGGAAATAAAAGGAATCGCGAGCCTTAAAACATGCCAGACCAACAGCTAGAAGAATTGTTCGCGGCCTTCTATCGGCTCGATGCCGATGCTAAGGAGCTTTCGGCGGCGCTCGACATCGGAATACAGCGGCTTACCGCGATTCGGACTGCGCAGGGAGTGCTACTCGAGGCGCTCACGCGCCGCACGGCGGAGCTCGAGCGGAGGGAAACGTCATGTCTTATGAACTGATAGTCAATAGCCGCGTTCAGGGCGCCGAGCAGACGGAACAACTCGGGGCCTCTGTCGATCGGCTCACAGACCGGACGAAGCGCGTCGACGCGGCCATTCAGTCTTATCTGGGCTCGAATGACAAGCTGCTGGCGAAGCATTTGGAGCTTAGCAGGGCAGAAGCGAATCTTGAAGGACTTCGAGAACGGCACCGCATGCAGACGGAGCGGCTTTCCGCCTCCATCGATCGCACCGCGGCCTCACAAGAACGGCTCAATCTCGCGACCCGGCACACAGTAACCGATGTGCAGGCCGCATCCGCGGCGATCCGCACGTTTGAGGGTACGCTCCCGATCCGAGCGGTAGAGCAGTTTGTTACCAAGGTTCTCGGATTTGGGCCGGCACTGCAGATTATCTTCCCGCTGGTGGGCGCCGCGGCCATGATCGAAGTACTCGACCGCATGGCGGAGAAGGTCAAGGGTGTTTACGACAACTACATCAGCCTGAAGACCGCTCAAGCAGAAGTAACGCGGGGGGCCCGGGAGTTGGCGACGGAATTCGAGCGTTCTTTCGCGAGCACTCAACGGCTACAGATTCAGGCTTTGCGGAATCAGGGGCGCCTGGTGGAAGCGGCGCAATTGGAGAATCGCCAGGCAGCGAGCGTACCCATTCGGCTTCCGCAGCTCAATGAGGACAAACTGAAGGGCCTCAACTCCCAACAGATCGCAGGCCTCCAGGGTGCGTACAGTGAAGTGATTCCAGCGGACCTCGGGCAGCGTATCAAGGAAGTAAATAACCGGCTGTTTTCGGTTCAACAGGACCTGGCCGATTATGCGGCCGGCGGCCCCGTCCGATTCGGCGCCGGCACTCCGCGGCAGCTCGAGGTGCAGCGGGATGCGCTATCCGGACTGCTGCAATTCCTCCGGCAGCGGCAAGCCGAATTTACCGCAGAGCAGCAACTCGGGCAGTCGAATATCCAGAAAGCCCGGCTGGAAGAAGCGAAAAAGGCCTCTGAAGGCCTGGCCGCGGCTATCGAGCGCGTTACCGAAGCTGAAAAGCGAGCAGCCGAGGAATTGAATCGGGCGACCGGCCGCGAGAGCTTTGGCGCCCGGCTGAGTTCCGATATCGCCAACGTCCGGGCGGAAACCGCCGACGAATTGCGGCGGTCCGGGCGCACGCCGGCACTCGCAAGCCGGATTACACGCGCCGGAGCCATCCGGGAGTATGGCGTCATTCAGGGCGCGGAAACTGCGGCGGCTCGTGGGCTGAATCAGTTCAACACAGAGGCTCCGGTCGAAGCCGAAGCGATCGGCGAGAGAATCGCCGCGGCGCAAGCGAAGTATCTCGAATCGATCGTTCCAGGAATCAGTTTCCTGAGGGCGCCAGGCCTACCTACCGCTCCCGGGGGATACATTAGCCCGGAACGGCAGTTGCGCGACGTCCAGGACAGCGGGCGCCGTAATCTGGGGCTGTTCGCGTTGCGCTCTCAGATTCGTGGGGATCGGCCGGACCAGCAGATTTCCGGCGAGTATTCGCTCCGCATCGCCACAGCTCGGGAGGAATATGAAGCCGAGAAGCGCATTGCCGATCTGAAGGCAACCGAGGCCGAAAAGCAAATGGCTCGGCTTAATGCGGAAGATTCCCTCCGGCAGAAAATATTCGATGCGGAATTGGAGCGGGACCGGTCCCTGCTCGAGAACATCGCGAAGCAGAAAGAGGCGCTCGAGCGCGGCCTTACGACCGTTTTCGATGGAATCCGCTCCGGAAATCTCGGGAGCGTTGTTAAGCAGCGAATCGAGGCGGCCATCGAAAAGGCCATAGTCGATAAGCTGGCGGATCTCTGGGCACGGAGCCGCGGCAATAACCCGAATCAGCCGGTTTCCATCGGTGACGTGCTGGGCGACGCCGCTAAGACCTCGACAGACCAGAACACGGCCGCGACGAAGGACAATACGGATGCGCTGAAGGATCTAACGGCGCAATTGCGCTCCGGAGGCGGCGGAGGCCTGTTTCCGGCTGGGCCTGGCGGAATCTCTTTTCCCTCTGGCAGCGGCGGACCGGGGATTATGTACGGCTTTCCCGGCAGCGGCGGATCCGGGGGTGCCGGAGGCGGAGGCGGTCTCGGAACAGTCGGCAAGATCGCCGGCGCTGGCCTGGCGGCTTATTCCGCGTATCAGGATTTCAGCCGCGGCGGAGCTTCTGGCGATGTCCAGGGAGTTGGAGACCTGGCCATGGGAGCGGCAGCCTTCACCGGACCGGCGGCTCCGTTCGTATTCGCCGGCGGAGCGGCTCTAAAACTGATCGGATCGCTCTTCAATACCGGGCCACAGGCACGCGCCGCGGAAATCCAACGGCACCTGAAGTACAACCAATTCGTCGCGCCCGTTTCGCTCAATGAGAGCTTCAGCACCGCCGGCGGGTATTCGGACTACGATTACACCGGCGCGCCGCGGACCTCCGGTTTCTCTCCCGTGCCAACGGTGGAACAGCCATATTTCGACTATCGCCATGGCGTTACCGTGCCCGGCAGACTCGATTCCTCATTCGGCCCGGTAATCGTGAATAACAACATTCAGGCGATGGATGCGCAATCGTTCCATGACTACCTCCAACAGAACCCCGATGCCCTGGCTTCCGGAGTGGCGAACGCGCTCCAGCGCGGCGGCAATGATCTGCCAGCGGTCATCCGGTCGCAGGTAAGCTAGCTATCGGTAATTCGGCGAATCGTTTCTCAGAATTCTGAGAATGCCGGTATTTGGCGGCGAAATCCCGCCCACATCTCCAGTCCACCAAGTAGCAGCATACGGAGATAACGGCAGCCATCCGAGCCGCAGTAATCGACGATCATGCACTCATTTGAGAGCGGGATGCGGCAGGTTTCGAATAAAGCGCAGGAAGGCTTGCCCTTCAGTGGCATAGGGGGGAAAACGTCAAAATTCATGTGAGGGGTTAAAAGGACTAATCAGTCTCATTTTACCATGCCGAAGAACCTTGATAACTGGGCGCGCCTGGCGTCTGCCGCGTTCGACGCTAAGACCGAACTCGCCCGGCTCATTCCGCGCATAGATGCGGCGCTCGCGGCCGGCGACACCTCGGTACTGCGGGACGTGCGGGAGATAGCAGTGCGCCATGCGTGCGCGCTCCAGGCGGCGATAAAACGGCCGGCGACCATTCGAAGATAGCCATTTGAAAGTTTTGGTATTCTCGGATTTCTGAGAACTCTGAGAAGCCGCCATGCCAAAGCCCGACTATTCAACCTGGCTGACGAAACAGCAGGCCGCCGATGCCATCGGCGTTTCCACAAAGCTCATTGAGAAATTCGCCCAGGAGAAGCATCTCCAGTCCGCAAAGTGGAAGCGGCCGGAAGGCGGCGCCCGGATTGCCGTCTACCATCCGCACGATGTAGAGCGGCTTCGGAAAGAACGGAATCCGGAGGCGCAGCCGTTCGTGATCGCGCCTTCGAAGGATGGAGCGCCTGACGATGTACCGGCGTTTGCCGAGGCACCTGCCGCTACATCGGCACCAAATACAGCCCTAGCGGTCCGGCAGCCATCCGCGGAGCAGTTCCTTCAGGCAATCGCCGCGGCCATGGGTAGCGGTTCTCAGACTTCTCAGAACCTAGGAGTGCGGATTTCTGAGCGGCTGTTCCTTACGATTCCGGAGTCGGCCGATTATAGCGGCTTGCCTCAATCGCACCTCCGCCGGCTCATGGCTGATGGCACACTCAAGGCCATGAGAACGGGGGGCGGGTGGCGAATACGGCGGGCAGATCTAGAAAAGCTGTAGCTCCCGGATTTCCGGAATCATCCAGCCAGAAGCGGCCCCAGCGTTCGCCGTAGTGGGAGGAAGCCAGAAGCCGGAAACCTTCCTGACCCTGCCATAGTTCTCGAGGCCAAATCCCAAGTGGTCCATCCGCGAATGGCAGAAGGCACACACCGCGTTTTTTGCGGTGCTCTCCCTAAGTCAAACGTACACTTCCATCTAGTGGCACTACCATAAAACCGAGCGCCAATTCTCAATGGCGATAGGGCCGACCAATTATCTTCTTGCAAAAAAAATAACACGGTGTTTATAATTGCCCTCGGGAAAACTTGCTGCATAGCAGTTCCCTTTTTCAGGGCCCTCGGTGCTGGTAACGCCTTGGGCCTTCAGTATTTACGATTCAACTAAAATTTCCTGAGGAAAAATTGGGGTCAGTAGAGGCCAAAGCATAGGTTTCCCCTACGGTCCAATACTGACCCCAGAGGGCTACATTTGATGGGTTCGGTTCTAGGTGGACTGGACTATCTTCCCATCAATCCACCCGTCCCGGTATGCAAGTCGCTCAATATCGTAGAACTTGCATCCAGGCACAACGACCGTAAGGTAGTGTTTAATGTTCCGATCCCGGTAAGGACGGTTTTGTTGAGAGTCGATGTATCCGCGCGAGTAGGCGCGAATATAAGCCAACGGCTGCATAGCATGCTCTCCTCTTTCCAGGGCCCTGGTAAGACACCTGAAAAATTCTAATTCGGCGGCTTCCCCCCAATTCCCCCGGTAGGCATCCCCGAATTACAAGGCGGAGTATACTGCAGTCACACGGGCTCTGCAACTCATTTTGAGTACTGAGAAGGTAAGTTGGGTAAAGTTGACTCGGCGAATCGCGTTATTTCTCGAGGTGACAGTGCGTCATTCACAACCCTACCCGCGCGCTCGCGTTATCCCGAAACAGACTCACGTCGCGGATATATCGCCGGAGCATGTCCGTGCTCTTGTGCCGCGTCTGCCGCTGAATGACATACTCTGGAACGTTGTTCATGGCCGCGCTCGTCACGAGGCCGGCACGGAGCGAATGCCCGGCATACTTCCGCGGATCCAGGCCGGCGGCGGCAGCATAACGCTTCACCACTAGGGCGACAACCTGATCCGTAATGGCGCCAGGTTGAATGTGGCCGTGTCGTGTGACTGAGCGGAAGATCGGGCCCGCGGTGATGCCGGCAGCCTTCAGCCATATCTTCATGGCTTCCGCCGGGCAGAGGTTCATTCCGCGGGCGATGCCGACAACCTGTCCGGCTCCCTCCTGATCCGTTTTGGACCGCCGAATCAGAACCTTCATGCCGTCTTCCGTGAAGGTCAGATCTTCCACCTCGAGGGCCACCAGTTCAGACCGCCGGAACGCGCCGGCGAAGCCGACGAGGAGCAACGCGCGATCGCGGAGCCCCAACAGCCCGGGCGGGATCTTGCCGACCATAGCGGCAACGTCCGAGGTAAGCACGGGCGCTTTTCCCTCCTGGCGCACGCCCAATTCCCGGCGGATACCGGCGAGGCAGAGGCGCACGGCCGCTTTCGTGGTCGGGGAATCGTATCCCGCGGCCGTGTGAGCGGCGGCGATCGCGGAGACGCGCCGCTGAATACTGCCGGCCTTCAGCCCGGAATCCGCGCAGCAGCTCAGATAGGAGCAGA
>Ga0070741_10016672_pt1 | contig 12195 bp, 7 predicted proteins | sample Coa_R1_4_FD_66440 | JGI IMG/M metagenome (GOLD analysis project Ga0070741, IMG submission 66440) | Surface soil microbial communities from Centralia Pennsylvania, which are recovering from an underground coalmine fire - Coalmine... | ecosystem: Environmental > Terrestrial > Soil > Unclassified ...
AACACAGCGATGCTGGTAGCTCTCGGCCCGGACAAAAACATGATTTCGACCCATGCGATCGAGTCACTGGACGCGTCGGCCGCAACCAAGCTGGTGTTCAAGAACGTCAGCGGCCGCTACTTCCTGTCCCAGGTCTGGGTACAGGGATACAACCGGGGACGCGAGTTGGCGACGACCCGTATGGAACGCGAGCTGGCCAAGAACGAGAAACCACAAGAAGTGATCGTTCTGGCCGAAAAGTAACTTAAGACACGTAATGTGCGGGATTATCTGGCCGATTTCTTACGAGACTGGCCCGGCCAAAGGCGAGGGGAAGCGCTTTTGGACTTCGGGTCGGGCAGCAGCCGACGGGAGCTCGAGGAACCCCTCGTCGAGTTCCCGGCGGCTTGTGAAATTTATGTGGTTCCTGAATTCAATGCGACCAAAAAACGAGCCGAACCAAACGTTTGAGCTGGTGCCGTTATGCAGTTCACCCGAAGCGGGTAGCCAACCGGAAAGCCTCTCGATTGCCAAGGTACCCTTCGACTTCGTTGTGGGAGAGATGCTGCTGCCGGCCGGAGCTTATGGGGTCGAGCCCACCGAGATACCCGGTATGCTCGCTTTGCGGCCTGTGGGCGGCACGTGCCCGGCGGCCCTGGTCCAGGCCATCGGATCGAACGGCGCATCCAACCTGCTGTTTTACCGGTACTCTAATTTGTATTTCCTGGCACAAGTACTGGCAGGCTTGAACTGAAAGCGCGTACGGCGACGTCTAGTCGCCAGCGGCTCTGAATACGTCCTGGGCGGGGACAGCGACGCCATCGCGAAAGGTGATGGTCTTACCCGAAATGGCCGGGACGCGTTCGCCGGGCACGAGAATTCCCACCAGATTAAGCGGGTCAGCAGCCGAGAGCGTGATGGTCTCTCCTGCCGGTTCCACCTTCTTCGAAGCGCGGAGAGAATCAACCGCGACTGGCAAGGCGTACTGTTCGCCCAGAAATCCGTCGACGAAGCGCCCACCCCGAACCTCGCCACGATCTTCCAATCGGCGGAAGGCGATCTGCAACTCGCGCCACTTGGGCAGAATGGCCTCGCGAGCCAGCAAGTCGCGGAAGACCACCCCGTAGCGTTTTAGCAGCATCCAGCAGGTTGCTTCGACTGCTTTGTTGCGGTCGGCTATCGAATCGGTGTATAGCAGCGACCACCGACCTGTGCTGTGTCGTGGACGCGAGGTCCTGCCGTGGCCTTGTCCCGCCCGCCGCTTGGGATCGATCAGCGAACGCAGGTTATCGAAACCATCAGCCGTCACTATGCCGGCGGCAACCAATTCCCAAAGATTCGTTTCTATCTCCGACTTCAGTTTGCCGGTACCGCGCACGATGTCGGCAAAGAACGAGGCGCCGCGATGGCGCAGAAAATCCAATACGTGCTTCGCGCCCTCGCTCAGCCCGCGGGCTTCTGCGGGCAGATCCGTGCCGGGATGGTGCGGCGTCATCCAATCCGACTCTTCGCGCACGAAGAACGTGATAGGCGCGACGCTGGTCGGAATCACGCGCCGCTTGCCTTGCGCCGTGTCGTCCAAGGTGGCGGGATGCGGTGACAGGCGGCCCCAGCCCACGGCTCCCGTAAGGCACATCTGATCGAGGATCTTGGGATCGTAATCCGCGATTCTGCGAGCCAGAATCTGTCGCTCCCAGGCGTTTGCTGGAATCTCGAAGCCCTGCAACTGGCGCAGAACTTCAAGTGTCCCACGCTCGCCCAGGACCTGCGTGCCGGGGGCGACGTGCTGCCAGCGCAGCAGCCAGCGCATGAACTGGGCGGCGGTGACCGGTTCGATTTGCTTGCGCAGCGTGCCGAGGGTGAGGCGGTGAATGCGGGCAAGCAGGCGGCGATCGCACCACTCAGTCTCCTGGGCTGCGGGATCGGTGAACTTGCCGCGCAAAATAGACCCGGTCGCCTCCAGGCGCAGCAGTGCCTTGTCGATTTCTGAAGCAGGCAGTCCAAGCAAGTCACCGAGTTGTGTCGCAGCGGTCGGGCCGATGTGGGACATCCAGCCAGTCACGACGGAAAGCAGGGCATCTTCGGGGGAAGGAACTGAGCTTTCGATATTCGCGAGACTAGTTTCGAATTCGGCGCCCGGAAACAGAGTCGAGAACGTTTTGGCTCGCTCAGCGGCTACCCAGTAACGACGGTTGTTATACATCGCGCGAGCAGCACGGCCTTGACTTTGGAGGCGCTCAAAATGTTGCTGCCAGGGCGAAGAAGCCGAGCTTTGCTCGGCTGGGAGGGCGAGGGTGCCCGCCGCTACACTTTCCGGGAATGCTACAAGGGTCAAGAGAACGTCATGGAGTTCGTCAGCGTCACGGACGTCCGGCCACGCCTCTTCGCGCACCTGCGCAATGGCGGCAGGATCCAGCTTGCCCACTTCCTGCAACACTGATTCCGGCAAAACGCGGCGCATCTCCACGGCGCGCGCCCGCCGCTCCTCGAGTGGCGCATCGTCAAGATAGGCGTATGGATTGGCATTAAGTATCTCGTGAGAGAACTGCGACGGGACCGGAGTGTCTACGGCAATGCAGCGGATGCGCCCGTCAGAAATTTTGTGGAGAACGTCTTTCAGTCCTTCCAGGTCCATGGCCTCGGTGAGGACATCTTTCATGACTTCGCCCACCAGCGGGTGGTCGGGAATCTGGATATCTCCTTCAATGTTCTCCTGGCAGGCGGCAACATCCGGGAAGACGGATGCCAGCAGATCATCGGAGCGCATGCGCTGGATTTGCGGTGGGATTTTCTTTCCGCCCTGAAAGCGCAGTAGAGCCAGGCTGCGGGTGGCGTCCCAGCGCCAGCGTGTGCCAAAAATTGGTGACGCCAGTGCAGCCTGTTCCAGGATCGGCTGCACCGTCTCGGGCTGCAGGAACTGAAAAACATCTGCAAGTGGGAAGCTGTGTTGCTCGGCGAGCGCGATGTTAAGGCCGTTATCCGTCGCCGCTGCCTGCAATTCGAAATTGAAGCTGCGGCAGAACCGCTTGCGGAGAGCGAGGCCCCACGCCTTATTGATGCGACCACCGAATGGGGCATGGATGATGAGTTGCATTCCGCCCGCTTCGTCGAAGAAGCGTTCGGCTATAACTGTGTCCTTGGTGGGCACGGCTCCAAGCACGGCACGGCCCTGCAAAATGTACTCAATGATCTGCTCGGCGCCGGAATCATCCAGGCCACATTCCGCTTTGAGCCAGGCAATCGTTTCAGCCACCACGGTCTGCGTCGGCGAAAAGCCGACCGGAGAGACATTGGGCAGCCGATCGCTGATCTCCTGCCGGAGGGAGGCGACCTGCTCGGACAATTCGGCTGTACGCGCCGGCGCTTCACCCAGCCAGAAGGGAACTCCCGGAGCGGCGCCATGTGCGTCTTCGACAATGACGCGGCCAGTACGGCCCTCAATGCGGCGAATGCGCCAGGAAGTGTTACCCAGAAGCACCACATCGCCGGCAAGGCTTTCGACGGCGAAGTCCTCGTCGAGGGTGCCGACTGTCGTGCCTTCGGGCTCCGCTACCACGGTGTACAACGCAGTTTCCGGGATAGCTCCGCCGCTCGTAATTGCCGCCAAGCGGCTGCCGCGCCGGGCGCGAAGCCGTCCATTCACCTGGTCACGATGCAAGTAGGCGCCGTAACGACCCCGGCGCGCGGCAATTCCCTCTGAGAGCATCTGGACGATCGCGTCAAACGTCTCGCGCGAAAGATTGCGATACGGATAGGCGCGAGTTACCAGGGCAAAGAGATGGTCTTCCGACCAGCCGGCTTCATCGGCGGCGGCGCAGGCTGCGACGATTTGTTGTGCCAGAACGTCGAGCGGCGACTCGGGGATCATCAGCCGATCGAGATCGCCGTGACGGATGCTTCGCACCAAGGCTGCGGTTTCCACCAGCTCATCGCGAGTCATGGCGAAGATACGTCCTTTGGGAACCGCGCCACGCCAGTGACCTGACCGGCCTACGCGTTGCAGAGCCACCGCAATAGCTCGAGTAGAACTGAGCTGGCAGACCAGATCAACTGTGCCGATGTCGATTCCGAGTTCGAGAGAAGCGGTGGCAACGAGTACTTTGATCTCGCCGTTCTTTAGCTTTTTCTCAGCCGCGAGGCGCAGCTTGCGGGACAAACTTCCGTGGTGGGCGGCAACCGCTTCGTCGCCGAGACGCTCGGCAAGATTGTGGGCAACGCGCTCTGCCAGGCGGCGGGTATTTACGAAGACCAGGGTTGAGCGATGCTGCCGTGCCAGTTCCGAGATGCGGTCATAGATTTCGTCCCACATCTCGTTGCTGGCGACCGGCCCGAGTTCGCTGGCGGGCACTTCAATGGCAAGGTCGAGGTGACGCTTATGGCCAATATTCACAATCACCGGGTCGGGACGCCCGGTTCCGGTAAGGAAATGCGCGACCTCTTCGATCGGCTTCTGTGTGGCAGAGAGCCCGATGCGCGCTGGCCGGGCGTGTGTCAGCGCTTCCAATCGCTCGAGAGAAAGTGTCAGGTGAGCGCCACGCTTGTCGTCGGCGACGGCGTGAATTTCATCGACGATTACGGTTTCCACATCCCGCAGAATTGCCCGACTTTTTTCCGCGGTGAGCAGGATGTACAGAGACTCCGGCGTGGTCACCAAAATGTGCGGGGGCTGCTTGAGCATGGCGCGACGCTCGTGCATGAGCGTGTCGCCGGTGCGCACCGCAGTGCGGATAGGCGGCATCAGCAGGCCGCGTTCGCCGGCCATCTGCAGAATTTCGCCCAGAGGGACTTCGAGGTTCTTCTGGATGTCGTTGCCCAGCGCTTTGAGGGGCGAGACATATAGAACTTCAGTGCGGTCCTGCAAGTCTCCGGCAAGAGCTTTTCGAACCAGCCGATCGATGCAGGCGAGAAACGCCGCCAGCGTTTTGCCGGATCCTGTGGGTGCCGAGATCAGCGTGGTGCGGCCTGCCAGGATGTGGGGCCAGCCCTGCTCTTGCGGCTCCGTCGGCGTGCCGAACCGCCGGACAAACCACTCCTGCACGAGCGGGTGTGCCCATTCGAGGGTGGCTGGAATTGCGGATAAAGGCAGGGACGACATCGTGTCATTCTACTCAGAATTCATGTTTTCGCAAATTGTTCGCCTATTCCGGCCTAGCATTTGCGCGGTGCTATAGTGGCGCCATGTCACAAGACCGGGCGCGGCGAATCAAGCTTCTACTATTTGATGTAGATGGGGTGCTAACTGATGGAAAAATATGGATATTCCCAGCTCCCGCCGGCAGTCAGCAGAGCACCCAGGAACACGCCGCACGTGAGGCCGACAAGGGTGGCTTTGCACTGATCAGCCACAACTACGTGGAAGCGAAAGGGTTCAACGCGCACGACGGTACGGCGGTCTCGTTGGCCCGGCTGGCGGGTATAAAGATGGGGCTGATTACCAAGCGGATCTCGGAGACGGTGGCCCTGCGTGCGCGCGATTTGCGGCTGGATCACGTCTATCAGGGGATCCAGGATAAGCTCACGGTCTTCGAGGAGATCCTTGAAAAAGAGGGTCTCCAGGCCGAACAGGCAGCCTATGTTGGCGACGATGTGATCGATTTACCGGTCATGCGCCAGTGCGGGTTTGCTATCGCCGTGCCGAATGGCCGCGAAGAAGTAAAGCGGGAAGCGCACTTAATAACCGATCGTGCCGGCGGAGACGGAGCGCTGCGGGACGCGGTCGAGTACATCCTTAAAGCTCAGGGTAAATGGGAGCGGGTAATCGAAGAGTACATCTCCGAGAGGAGCCCGAAGAAGACCAGCGCTAAATAAATAACAGCCCACCGATTGCCTTTGCTTGGGGCGTGCTCGGGTCGGCAACCGGTGGGCACTTTTCTCCCTACTCGGTATTGCTTTCAGGAGTATTTGCACTAATTTAACCCGGCGCGTCAGAAAAGTCTCGCAGCTTTACAAAAAACCTGTGAGTTTCTGCTGAAGATGTTGGCTGTCTGTAACTTAGGTGACAATCACTCCGGGATAGCTGGAGGTTTAGCAGCCATCAGTTCGGCGAAGCGAGGATCTTTGCGAAGTGTGGTGAACTCGGCGTCCTTGTAGACGAGGTTGATGTCCTTGTAGCCCTGCTCCATGGCGCGGCGCAGGCATTGCAGCGAGTCATCGCTCCGGCCCATCTTTGCGTAGAGACGCGCCATTACATATTCATATCGCGCCCGGTCTTCCGGAGAAGGCAGCTGTGCCGCAACCCCAGTGCGCGACGTGCGTTCAAAAATTTCCGGATCCAGCTGCAGCGCTTGCGCGTAAGCGTTAGTAGCTTTCTCGAAGTCCTTCTTCGAGAAGTATGCCGCGCCCAGGTTGCTGAAGTAAGAGGCCATGGTCTCGTTGATCTCGATGGCCTTGGTGTAATACTTGATGGCTTTGCCGTATTTCTTCATCTCGTAGTAAACCACGCCCAGATTGTTGTAAGCGTCGGCATGCTTCTTATTCAACTTGATAGCCCGCTCGAAAGACTTCTTGGCTTCGTCCAAGTGAAAGGTCTGCAACTTCACGATTCCAATCTTGTTATAGACCTGGGCGTTATTCGGCTGCTTGGCCAGCGCGGCCCGGAAATAGTCGAGCGCTTCAAGGTACGCCTTGCGGCTACGCAAATTGTCGGCAGTGGCCTCCAGTTGGGGCGCGGAGGCGTCCGGGGGCGGCGGCTCGATGGTGCGCACCGGTGGCCCAACTTGAACCTGTTGAGGAGTCTGGGCCTGTGGGGTCTGGGCTGACAGAACGGACGAAAAAAGAATGAAGAGGGTGAGAAGAACGTGGCAGGCGGTTGCGCGAAACATGACCGTACCTCCCCAACCAGCCGGGTGTCGGGCCGATGCAGGTGCTAGCCTCTAGTGCTGCGGTTCCGTGCCCGCCTGGTTACTTGGCTGGTTAGACGGCTTGGAAGTCTTGTCGTCTTTAAAGATACCCGCAATTTTGCCGAAAAACCCTTTTTTCTTTTGCGGATCGTTGCTGGGCGGTTCGGCTTGAGCGCCGGGCGGCGCGGGCGGGAGCGGTTTGTCGCTGCCTATACCGAAGATACGCGAGAAGAAGCCTTTTACGCCTGTGCCCTGATCGCAGGTCTCATGCGGCTCAGTTCCTGCGACGAAAGCTGCGGTATAGGTTTCCGGACACGCGGGAGTGGCGAGCCGATTGGTCAGCTTATCGAGTTGAACGTCCACCACACCCGAGGGCTGCGCGAACGGCTTCATATCCGAATACTGCGGCAGCTTGGCGGCTTTCTTCATGAACTCCGCCCAGATTGGCGCGGCCGTCTGTGCCCCGCTCAAATGCAGATCGCTGTAGTCGTCGAACCCGACCCACACTACGCACAGCAGATTACTGCTATATCCGGCGAACCAGCCGTCGTGCGAACTTCCGGTTTTGCCGGCCGCAGGTGCATCAAATCCGCGGAGACGAACGGCGGAATAGGCAAGACCGCTGTTTATTACCGTCTCCATCATGTCGGTCATGACATAGGCGATGCGCGGATCGAGTACTTGCTTGTTATCGCTCTCGTAGTTTTCGACGACATCCCCATTAGCTGTACGAAGTGAATTGAGGAGCACAGGGGAAACCCGGATGCCGCCGTTGGCAAATACCGTGTAGGCCGCGGTCATGTCGAGCGGAGTGGCATCGTAGGCGCCGAGCGCCATGGCCGGCGTAGCCTTCACTGAAGTGATGCCGGCAGCTTTGGCCAGGTCAGCAACCTTGTCATAACCCACCTCTTCGGCAAGCTTGACAGTGGCATTGTTCAGCGACATCGCCAGCGCGTACCGGGCGGTTACATCACCGTGGTATTCCTCTTTGTAATTACGCGGCTCGTAAATCTGGTCGCCATAGGCGAAGGTTGTCGGCGCGTCGGGCACGGTGGACGCGGGGGTGAATACAGCGGCCTGTCCATCCGGCATGGTAGCCGGGTTGAGCGCGGTGTTCATAGCTGCGGCGTAAACAAAAGGTTTGAAAATCGAACCGGTAGGCCGCTTGGCAACCGCGTGGTTCAGCTGGCTCCAGCCGTAGTTGCGGCCGCCGACCAACGCCAGCACGGCGCCGCTATGGGGATCCATAGCTACCAGTGCGACTTGCGGGTCAGGTCCCGGGCGAACCTGGACTTCGTACTTGGCTTTCTTTCCCTTGCCGACTTTAATTTTGCGGGTGCGGTTCTTCTTCACCTGCTCGTCGACCAGCTTTATGCCGCTCTCTACCGCCTGGGCAGCAGCCTCCTGCAAGTCAGGATCGAGGGTCGTGTATATGCGGTAGGACTGCTCATTCAATTCGCGCTCGCTGTACTTATTGTTCAGCGTGTCGCGAACCAGATCCACGAAGTAGGGAGCGTCACTAGCCTCGACATTCGGAGGAGCGAGCTTGAGGGGAGTTGCCTTGGCCTTGTCGGCCTGCTGCCTGGTGATGGCACGGGTTTCGACCATGCTGTCCAGCACCAGATTGCGGCGCTCCAGCGCGCGCTCGGGATGCCGATAGGGAGAAAGATAGCTTGGAGCCTGGACGATGCCGGCGATCAGCGCCGCCTCAGGTAAGGTGATGTCCTTCAAGTCCTTGTTGAAGTAGGCGCGAGCCGCCTCGGCGAACCCGCTGATGGTAAAAGACCCACGCTGGCCCAGGTCCACGCGGTTGGCGTAAAACTCAAAAATCTGTTCTTTGCTGAACTTACGCTCCAACTCGATGGCGATCAGTATCTCAGTGAGCTTGCGCTTGACGGTCTTCTCCGGCGTCAGGAAAAACGCCCGCGAGAGCTGCATGGTGATCGTGGAGCCACCTTGCTCGTGTCTTTGGTGAGTAAGGTCAACCCAAATCGCTTCGGCCAATCGCACGAAGTTCACGCCGCTGTGCTGGAAAAAGCGGCGGTCCTCGATGGCGAGGACGGCGTCGACCATGACCTTGGGTATGTCCTTGTAAGTCACCAGCTGACGCTTGGAGCGCTGTTCGGCGTTAAACAGGGAAGTAACTAATTCCGGCTCGAGCTCGTACGCGCTGAGATCGCTGGACTTGCTGGTGATGCTGTCAACTTTTCCCGCGCTGAAGTGGATGGTGGCGGGATCTGGACTGTGGTAAGACTGTGGGCCGGGATTGATCTCTATCCCATCCCTCATGAGGCGGTAACTGCCCATGCCCGCCGGGCTGTCCCCCTCGGTGTAACCAGCGTGCCGCAGCAGTGCGGCAATTTCTTTGGCGTCGAATTTCTGGCCGACCTTTACAGTCTTCGGCTCCGCAAAAATCAGGGCGGAGCTGCTGAACACCGGTCCCCGGAAGCGGTTCTCGATAATGCGGTCGTATTTTACGTAGTAGTAGGTGAAGAAGCCGACGACGAACAACGACAGGGTAGTGAAGACGACGAGAGCTGCCCGGATGACAGGGTCGCGCGGTAACAGACTGCTCCCGGCGCCTATTTTTTTCGGGATCCTGAGCTTTATAGCCACAATGATGCGCGGAACTCTCTAATGCAGACGAAGGCGTACATTCAAGGGTTGCCAGAGCCAGGAGGTATTTCGCGTCCGTTGACAGCGATCACCGTGGCGCGTCAGTTCGGCCTCTGACGCTCGACCCAGACTTTATTTTAGATCAGTCTCGGATTTCCTGCTCAGTAGATACCTTTGTTCTTGCTTACGGCGTGGAAATTGAGGTCCAGCGGATATCCCGGCAAATCGACACGCACCGTGTAGTCCGCCTGGATGGCTAAGGTTCCTGTTCCCATGCCACCACTACGCTCCACCTTGATTTGCTGCGGCGTGATGGGTATATCCAGATCCTTGGCCGCCTTGTAAACCATGGCGCGGACGTCGTCCTCATTCTTCGTACTGTAGGTGGCCGCCAAGGCTTGATTGTTTATGGCGTCTTCGAACTGATAATTCGTGAAGAAAGGCGGAATGACCTGCACGCCCACAATTATCAGCGCGACGATCACCGCGACGCCAAGCATCAGTTTTACAGTACCCATAGTCGCCCATCACGCAGCCCTGCGCGAGCCAGGATTCAGCGCGCCGGCCGCAATAGCTCGGTCATGTGCTCTGCTATTGCGGTGATGCTAGCATCGACGATTTTTCGTGTCGAGCGATGAACGACTTCGACAGTGCCTTCGGTAACTTTCTTCCCGACGTTGATGCGGTAGGGAATTCCGACCAGGTCGGCGTCCTTGAATTTCACGCCCGGCCGCTCATCTCTATCATCCAAAAGGACATCGATGCCGACGGCCTGGAGCTTGTGAACGATGTCCGTAGCCACCGCGACAAGTTTGTCATCGCGAACATTGGTCGGGGTAACTATTACCTCGAAGGGGGCGATCTGGGGCGGCAGCCAGAAGCCGTCGGCATCGTTGCTCTGCTCAACGGCCGCGGTCAGAATGCGTTCGATGCCGATTCCGTAGCTGCCCATGATGGGGGTGACTTCCTTGCCGTTGCGGTCCAGGACCCGCGCACCCATTGCCTCCGAGTAGCGATAGCCCAGCTTAAAAATGTGTCCGATCTCCACCGCGGTGTCCACGTGCAGCGTCCCACCACAGTTGGGACACTCTTCGCCGGCCGAGACACTGCGCAAATCGGCGTAGGCGGTTGGCTGAAAGTCCCGCCCGGGGGTTACGTTCTTCAGGTGGTAATCCTCTTTGTTCGCGCCGGCAATCAGGTTTTTGCGGCCTTTCAATGCTTCGTCGACGAGAACGATAACGCCTTCACCGAAGGTGCCATCTTTCGCTAAAGCGATGTTCTGCAAGCCAACCGGACCCAGGAAACCTGCCGGCGAACGGAAGGTGGCGGCAATCTCGTCGGCTTCCATGGGCCGGAACTCTTTGCCCCCGATCGCGGACGACAGCTTCGTTTCATTCAGCTGGTGATCACCGCGCAAGAAGGCCACAACCGGGCGTTTCCGAGACTTGCCCGTAGCAGGATCTTTTTCCTCCGCGGTGTAGGCCAGCGTCTTCATCTTGTTCTTGGGCGACACGCCTAGGTAACGAGCGACATCCTCGATCGTCTTCAGTCCCGGGGTGTGGACTTCCAGCGGCTTGCCGTTGCCTTCGGCGGCAAGGTCCTGGACTGCTTGCAGGCGAGATGTGGCTTTCTCCATGTTCGCCGCGTACCCGCACTTTTCGCAGGTGACGACCAGGTCTTCGCCGGCGTTAGTACGCACCATGAACTCATGCGACTGCGATCCGCCCATGGCGCCGGAATGGGCCTCCACCACGACGTATTTCAGCCCGCAGCGATCGAAGATGCGGCAATACGCGTCGTAATGCTTCGAGTAAGAAGTGTCCAGCCCCGCAGCATCCATATCGAAAGAATAGGAGTCTTTCATGAGGAACTGCCGCACACGAAGCAGGCCCGACTTTGGCCGCGGCTCGTCGCGAAACTTGGTTTGAATCTGGTACCAGATCTGCGGGAGCTGCTTATAACTACGCAGCTCTTTACGCGCGATCTCGGTCATGACCTCTTCTTCCGTCATTCCGAGGCACAAGTCAGCGCCTTTGCGGTCTTTCAGCCGGAAGAGGTTATCGCCCATCAGCGACCAGCGGCCGCTCGCTTCCCAGATTTCCCGCGGATGCAATGCGGGCAAGTAGAACTCCTGGCCGATCTTGTCCATCTCCTGCCGAACGATGGCGATGATCTTGTTGAAGGATCGCTGTCCCATGAAAAGGTAAGAGTAGATTCCGGCAGCGAGCTGGCGGATATAGCCGGCCCGGACGAGGAACTTGTGGCTGGCAACCTCGGCATCAGCCGGCGCCTCGCGCAACGTGGGGATAAATAGTTCTGACCAGCGATACATGAGTGATCGTTCCGGGGTGAAGAATTTCTTATTGTAAATGATCGACAGCAGCAGACATGGCAGTGGTCCGGAGCCGGGGTTAGGAGTCAGGGTCAGCCGAACATCACACCATCTCAGTTCCCCACAGATCGTGCAAGTGAACGATACCTTCCAGCCTCATATTGCCGTCGACCACGACAAGCGAAGTGATTTTCTTTTCTTCCATGATAGCCAGGGCGGCGGCGGCAAACTGGGTGCGTGAGATGGTTCTAGGAGAGCGGGTCATGCACTCGCCGGCCGTAAGATCGAGCACGTCCTTGCCGCGCGATTCGAGCAGGCGCCGCAAGTCGCCGTCGCTGATGATTCCCACGAGCTTGTCGCCATCCACCACCGCGGTGACCCCGAGTTTCTTACGCGACATCTCGTAGATCACGTCGGGCATCCGGGTGT
>Ga0070741_10016673_pt1 | contig 12194 bp, 12 predicted proteins | sample Coa_R1_4_FD_66440 | JGI IMG/M metagenome (GOLD analysis project Ga0070741, IMG submission 66440) | Surface soil microbial communities from Centralia Pennsylvania, which are recovering from an underground coalmine fire - Coalmine... | ecosystem: Environmental > Terrestrial > Soil > Unclassified ...
CGAGACCCTGCTTACCGAAGTTGGTAATAATTGATGCCACGATTTGTTGAGCTATTCTGGGGTCGCGGTTTGTGTAGCTAATAGTAAACAGGTATTCGTCTGATGGCGTGACGACAACGTTTTTCGGGCTAGAAATTTCGTTAAAGAGAGCCGATTCTAGCTCCTGAGGGTTATTCATTACGCTTGAAGAGAGACCCAGCGTTGGTGCCAGGTCGATCCTTTTGACGACTGCATCGACAAATGAGCGTGTTTGTAATAATTCTGTGAGCGCGGTAGCCTGCGTTTGTGCCTCTGTTTGCAGCAGATTGCTCTGCGGGCCGGTCGAAGTGACGACGAAATAGCGTTGTAAAGCCCATAGCGATGCGGTGGACTGATAGGTGCGTGGAACTACTAAGTACATAACGGCTACACCAATAATTGGGAGTAGCACGATCAGTATAATAAGCTGTAGAGGATGTCGGAAAATTGCCTCCAGAGTACGTCTCACAGATATAACCTACCTTTCACAGGGAAAAGTGTTGAAATCACCCAATTCCACTTCAGTTTACGCATGAAAAAGAACATCGACTAAGCCTAGATTACAATAACTTCTTGCACATAGCGCGTTTCATCAGTGTGTAGATCGGGTTGAGAAAGGGAACTGAATGTGTACAAAGCAACACCAACTACCGCGATTACTCTTCCCGAATCTGATACACTGGTTTGTTCGCCGGATGTATCAGTTGAGATTAATTATATGAACTGCAAGCTATTGATACGGTGTTTGTTTCTGTAGAGAAACTGTTAAAATACGCGCTCCATGTCTAAGAAATGAAACTTTTCTCTGTTAGAAACGGTAAATCGGTTCTACCAGTTTACGCCGTTTAAGGGAAATAGTTGTATACTTGCTCCCCTCATTACTACCTGTTCTCAACCTGCATCAATATCTCGCAAACATGCAAGCGTGTTAGTGTACCGTTAGTGAGAGATAATCAAGGGATGAGATTCGGAGGTCTATACCTGGATGAGCAAGATTCGAAGAAATGAACCGGATGAAGTAGTTGATTCCCAGAACAGCCAGAAGTTACATGCGGTCCAGGTAAGCGTGAAGCGAATTGTGAATAACACGGTTATTTCCCTGGCGGGACAGCTTGTGACATGGACCTCTACTCTTCTTCTTACTGTCGCCTATGGACGTTTCCTGGGAGATGTCAAGTTTGGTGAGCTTTATTTAGCTATCAATTTTGTAGCTCTGGTTGGTTTCCCGCTGGAGTCAAGTTTTAACCAGCAGGTTACGCGGGATGTTGCGCTGAGAACAGATAAAGCGGCCCGCTACCTCACGAATACCCTTATTCTCAAAGGACTACTGTGGTTTGCGCTTTATGGATTGATTGTCCTGGCTAGCTGGCTATTAGGGTATAGCCTGGAACAGCGTGTACTCATCATCATTTGTGGCGCGACGCTTCTAAGCAGCTCGACGGCCACGACATTCGCGGCGTTACATTACGCCTTTGAGCGCACAGTTTTCCCCGTGATTGGTACAATTTTCGAGAAAGGTTTAGCGGCGCTGGTTGGTTTTATCCTCCTTAAAGCGGGCGCTGGCGTTGAGGTTATGGCTTTTGTATTGCTCGGAGGGTCTTTAATCAGCATGATGTGGCAGGCCACCTGGTTTTTCCGCCTGGTAGGGCTTCGTTTTGTCTTCGATAGAAGTCTCATACGTCATTTGCTCCTCACAAGTATTCCATTCTTGATCTATGGCATACTCGGGGTTATCTACTATCGCATTGATACCTTTCTGCTTTCCCTCATGGCTAACACAGCGGTAATCGGGTGGTATGGCGCGGGGTATCGTCTCTTTGATACGATGGTCTTTTTACCGGGGCTTATTGTTGGCACCATCATGTATCCCGTCTTCTCGAAGCTCTCCAGTTCCTCTGAGGAAACTTTGAAGCTGGCAATTGTGAAGTCTATGAATTTCTTACTCTTCTGTGGCATCCCAATTGCTACCGTGTTGATTGTCGCGGCTCCCAACGTCATCGGATTTCTGTATCACAATCCTGAATTCCTCCATACTATTCCCGTATTGCAATTTCTCGCTCCTGGCCTGGTCTTCCTCTACGCAAACACAGTGGCGACGAGTATATTGATAAGCTGCCATCAGGAGAAGAAAATAACCATACTGGCGGCGGTTGCATTAGTCTTTAACCTCGGTCTCAACCTGATATTAATCCCTCGCTACCAGGAAGTTGGGGCGGCTGCCGTTACTTCACTCACGGAACTCCTTTTGCTCTGCGTCTCGATTGTGCTGGTTCCACGCCGCCTGTTGCCTGTGGGAAGTTTGAAGGTAGGAGTGAGGGTGATAGGGGCCAGCCTGCTTATGGCGTTAGCCATTATACTCTTGAATACTCACTTTGAGAGCATCTCAGTTTTTATTATCCTGCTGGTCGCTCTGGTGGTCTATGTCGTGGCTACAGTACTTTTACGCGCCATCCCGCGCGAAGACATCCGGGCGCTTTACAAGTCGGTACAGCGCCGGAAAGCTGCGCATAGCGATCCTCTACCCGCAGAAATCCCCGACATATACGAGCGCGAGGAGGAGTTACAGATAACGGCCAAACGAGTCCGGGTGAGTGAGGACCGGGGTTCGTTGTTTAACGTTTCGTCTCAGGATTGCGAGCCGGGAGAGGTGGAAGATGAGGTGTTGCGAGTAACCGAAAAGAGGGCAAGTATGCAGGCGAATAGTGCTGTACGGAAGGTAATGTAATAAGATGAAACACCTGTTTGCGGCTATCATCAAGTATACGACGAACCATATTATTAACCATCTCCCTTTTCACGGCTTGCGTCTGGCCTGGTATCGTCGCGTCTTAGGATGGCGCATTGGGCCTGAAGTGGTTATTTTTCTGGGCCAGTACGTTCAAATGCTCGGAGTGCGGAGCAACGGAAGGAAAGTTTCTATTGGAAAAGGGACCGTTATCAATTGGAACTGTATGCTTTATACAACCGGGGGTATCGTGATTGGCGAGCATGTAAGTATCGCTGCCGGTACATGGTTAGTAACAGGTACGCATGACATAGATGATCCCAATTTTACGGACAGTTATCACCCCATTGTGATTGAAGATAACGTCTCGATTGGAATGCGCGCTACCATCCTGGGCGGCGTGACGATTGGCAAAGGCGCGGTCGTGATGGCTGGAGCGGTTGTAACACGCGATGTGGCTCCCTATGCCATCGTAGGGGGAGTACCGGCTAAAGTGGTTCGTGAACGAGAGCTGAAAGAATTCTCGTATGCTTTAATTGCTCCTCCCCTTTTTGAATAGCTGAGCAGCAAGCCTCAGCTGAGCGGGTGTTTCTCTACACTTTTCACCTTAAACTTCATCCTTTCTCTACCAGTATAAAAATCGTTTCGTCATGTTGCAATGCTATTTTTAGAATTAGATGGGCAACGTATGCTAGAAAATACTTACGTTCTCAATGGTTGTTCGTAAAGGAGATTATCAGCGTGAAGTATGATACCACCGTCGTGATCGGCGCAGGCCCGTATGGACTCTCTGTGGCGGCTCATTTAAGAGCGCAAGGCGAGCCGGTGTTAATCTTTGGCAAGCCTATGGAATTCTGGCAGAAAATGCCACCCAGGATGTTTTTGAAGTCATCATGGAGCGCTCTGAATATATCCGACCCCGATGGGAAATATAGCCTCAATAACTTCAGCAAAAGTACCGGCGTGCCTGAACAGGAGCCTGTTCCCCTGCGAGTCTTTCTTGATTACGGGCGCTGGTTTCAGGAGCGCGCTGTACCGGATATTGATGAGACCTACGTGGAATACCTGAATCAGGAGGGAGAGGGATTTCACCTTGACCTGGCTGATGGACGGAGCATTAAGGCGAAGAAGGTGGTAGTAGCGACCGGTATCGCCTCGTTTGCCAACATGCCTGAGACCCTGGTACATCTGCCTTCCACGCTGGTAACGCATAGCCAGGATCACCAGGACTTCTCAGGCTTTAAGGACAGGCGTGTCGTCGTGGTGGGAAGCGGGCAAAGCGCGCTGGAGACAGCCGCGCTCCTGCACGAGGCCGGTGCCGAAATCGAGTTGATTGCGCGTGGCCCCGTCATCTGGATTAATCGCAAGCTGTATTATCGTACAGGTCCCGCTAAACGTATTTTCTATCCACCCAGCGATGTTGGCCCTCCAGGAGTGAACTGGCTGGTTGCCTATCCTCTTCTCTTCAGGCGCTTTTCTGATAAGACGAGAACCGCGCTTGATGCGCGGGCGGTGCGACCGGCAGGGTCTACCTGGCTGCGCCCAAGAGTCGAGGGGCGCGTGCCGCTGACTCCCAACACGTTGATTACCAGGACCACAGAACAGGGACGGCGCGTACATCTTGAGCTAAGCGATGGAAGCACGCGAGATGTGGATCATATTGTCCTGGGAACTGGCTACAAGGCAAATATCCATACGATGAAGTTTGTTGATCCTGCTTTGCTGCAAAGGGTAAAGGAACACGATGGCTCACCGTTGTTGAACGAGTGGTTCGAGTCATCGGTACCCAATCTGCACTTTGTCGGAGCGGCGGCGGGATATGTCTTTGGCCCCCTTTGTCGCTTCGTAGTAGGAGCGAAGATTCCCGCGCGGCAAATCGCCAGACATGCGAAAATGACCCAAAAATCATTGCTTCCTGTATAGGAAAGAAAGTAGCGAGGGCAATTGCCATGACATTGCGACAACAGCGCCCCGGAGTTGTTGTACTCGGCAGCGACTTCAAAGCCCTGGGGGTAGTGCGCAGCCTGGGGCGTCGAGGCATACCGAGCGTGGTTATTGATAATCTGCCCCGCTCTGCCTGGTTTTCGCGCTATGTAGTAAAAAGGCTGCGCTGGCACGGCCCGCTGGAGGGCGAGGCTTTTTTGAACTTCCTCCTCCGTACTGGCAAAGCATTGCATTTGGAACGGTGGATGCTTTTCCCTTTGCAAGATGACGTGGTGGAACTGGTTGCCCGGAATGCCGGGGAGCTTGCGAAGATTTACCAGCTTGTGACGCAGGATTGGAGCGTTATACGCTGGGCGCACGATAAGCGTCTCACCTATGGCATGGCTAAAGAGCTTGGTGTTTCCTGTCCTGAGACCTGGTACCCTGGCTCTGAAGATGACCTGAGCAACATGCAGATGACGTTCCCCGTTATCATCAAACCGGCTATTTCAATACATTTTCAACATGCCACGCGCCTTAAAGCCATAACCGTCAACAATCAAGAAGAGTTGCTTGCTCAATACCGCCTTGCCGCCGGAATTATCAATCCTGATGAGATTATGGTGCAGGAGATCATTCCGGGCTACGGACAATCCCAATACTCGGTAGCGACGTACTGCAAAGAGGGACGGATCATGCTCAGCATGACAGCCAGGCGTACTCGCCAGTATCCCATTGATTATGGCCTGGGCAGCAGTTTCGTAGAAGCAATAGAAGTACCCGAACTCTTAGAACCAGCCGGGAAATTGCTTCGCCATATGGGCGTAACAGGGATGGTCGAGGTTGAGTTTAAGCTTGACCACCGCGACCAGTGTTACAAGCTGCTTGACATCAATGTGCGCCCCTGGGGATGGCATACACTGTGCATGGCCTGCGGCCTGGACTTTCCCTACATACAGTACCGCGATGTGCTTGGGCAGGCTCCTTTACCCGCGACACTCCGCTATAACTACCACTGGGCAAGAGTATTAACCGATATACCTGCGGGCATCCAGGAAGTACGCGCGGGTATTACAAAACCAGCTTCCTATCTCCGGTCGTACACAGGTAAAACAACTTTTTCGGTCTTTGATTGGCGTGATCCTGTACCTGCCGCTGGTGATCTTATCAGCGCAATCTCTCGCAGCATGAAGAAGTCACACAAATAACATGAGTGAATACGCTAGAAGCAGGTTCGTATGCCTGATGAACTATATACATCCGGGGAATATTTACAACTCAATCCAACCTGGCATGTTGAAGAGTCATCCTGGAAAGCAAAACATGTCTATAGAATGCTTGCGCGGAATCGCCTCACACCCACAACCGTTTGTGAAGTAGGCTGTGGCGCGGGTGAAGTTCTCAGGCAACTACAGATGCGTATGCCTGAGAACAGCATGTTCTGGGGATATGACATTTCCCCACAGGCTATCGCCCTGGCAGAGGGCAGAGCTAATGATAGATTGCAATTCGTTCTTGCCGATGTCCGGCAAGAAGACACCCGCTTATTTGATTTGATACTGGTGCTGGATGTCATTGAACACCTGGAAGACTACCAGAGCTTTTTGAGAGAGATTCGACTGAAAGGGCGGTATAAAGTGTTCCACATTCCTCTTGATCTCTCAGCACAAACAGTTCTGCGTACTCGCGGGCTGTCCAGCGTGCGCAAGACCTACGGACACCTTCATTATTTCACAAAGGAGACCGCGCTGCTAGCGTTACAAGATGCTGGCTACTACATACTTGATCACTGCTACACTCCCAGGGCGATAGAGGAACCAACACATGAAGTCAAAAGGGAACTGCTGAAGTTGCCGAGAAAATTTCTTTTTTCCATACACAATGATTTTGCCGCGCATCTTCTGGGAGGATGGAGCCTACTGGTGTTAGCCAGGTAAAGCGCTGGCGGCTGATGTTAGATGAGAAAGACAGGTGAAGCTATGGTGACAGATATATCTCTTGCCGACGCGAATTTAAACAGGTACGTAGAGCGACAAAAGCACGATGTGATTGCGTACAGCAGGAACTGGTTTGATCTCATATCGAAGCTTTATGGGTATACCTTCATCCCTCTCACCACCCATAATGCGCAGGGAGAGATTACCGGCTTTTTACCTTTGTGCTACATGAGAAGTCCTTTAACAGGACGACGCCTGGTTTCTTTGCCCTTTTCCGATATTTGTCCATTGCTTGCGAGCGACGAAACCAGCGCGAATGATTTGATCGACCAGGCCATCGAAATTGCAAAGGAGCACAGGGTAAAATATCTGGAATTGCGCACCGGCGTTAGCGAGACGCTCGCTAAACGCCAGGACCTTGTGGAAGAGAATCAGCTCTATGTGCGCTGGTTGAGGCCCCTGTCTGCTGATCCAGACAACGTCTGGTCAAGTTTGCGCAAACCGGTTCAACACCAGGTGAAGAAGGCGCAGAAGCTGGGCGTGCAGGTACGCATAGCGCAAAAGCGTGGAGACATGGAACACTATTACCGCTTGCATTTGCAGACACGCAGTAAGAAACACGGTATGCCGGCACAGCCAGCGCAATATTTTTATGGCTTATGGGACGCCTTTGCCAGCACTGGCTCGGTGCAGCTTTTGCTCGCCGAGCATGAGGGGATGGTTATAGCGGGTATGATTTTGCTGGCATGTGGCTCAACCATTCGATATGCCTATGGAGCGTCTGATGAACAATTCCTGAAGCTGGCTCCCAATAACCTGCTCATGTGGGCGGCTATTACACTGGGTTGTACGAATGGCTATCAAATGCTTGACATGGGGCGGACTTCGCGTGATAACGAGGGGTTGATGGAGTTTAAGCGCCGCTGGGGAGCTACACCGGAAGTCCTCCCATACTACTATTATCCGCAGATAGCCGGACTGGCATCTACCTCCGAGGAAAGCTGGAAATTCCGCGCGCTTACTTCCTGTTGGAAGCGCTTGCCGCTGCCAGTAGCGGCTACTTTAGGGGGAAAGCTCTACAGACATCTCGGATGATGCAAAGAAACTGCCGGGGCTGGCCGTTTCATATGATGGATCACCAGGCCAGCCCCGGCAGTTTTGTCGCCAGTCGATTACACCAGCGCCATGTTCAACTCTAACTGTCTTTGCAGGGACTCCTGAGCTGCGGCCAGGATTTTAACGACCGCTAAGCCATCTTCCCCGTTTGCTCGCGGCTGTAGACCGCTGCGGATGGCACTGGCGAAGTCTTCGCATTCCAGGCGCAGCGGCTCGATCTCATCGAAGTGCGGAATGGTAATCGCGCCATAGCGGTAGGAGACGACAGGATCAGCGTGTATTTCGGCTCCTTTGTTATAGATTTTAAGCATCTCTGCCTTGTTCACGTCGTCATAGACGGCCATTCTGGCGTCTCCAATCACGGTCACGCGGCGGGTTTTGCTGGGATGCAGCCAGCTAACGTGAATATGCGCGTTCAACCCATCGTCAAATTCAAGATCGAGGTGGGCTACGTCATGGATGTGCCTCTGTAAATTGGCATGAGCCTGCACTTTGATTTTGACGGGGTTCCTTTCCAGTAGATAGAGCAATATCGATATATCATGCGGAGCAAGATCCCAGATGACATTGATATCGTTGCGGAAGAGACCGAGGTTGAGCCGTTCTGCCTCGATGCAGTAGATTTTACCCAGATCTCCACCCTTGATGAGTTTGCGCAACTCGTTGACAGCCGGGTTATATTCGAAGGTATGACCAACCATCAGAATAAGATTCTGTTCTCGGGCTAGAGCTACTAGCTCTTCTGCGTCATCCACATTGTCAGTGAGCGGTTTTTCAACAAGTACGTGTTTTCCATGTAGTAGGGCCTGCCTTGCTAACTGGAAATGCGTGCGTACCGGGGTGACAATCACCACTGCGTCCACATCTGAAGTAAAGACATCCGATGCCTGGGTTGTGGTCTTGATCCAAGGCTGGTTCACGTTTAGTGAAGAGAGGCGGCTGATATCTGAGTCCGCCACCATAGCGACAGCCGCACCGGGCAATGTCGCCAGATTGCGCGAAATTTTTGGCCCCCAGTATCCCCAGCCGATAACCCCGAAGCGCAAATCTTGCAATTGCATGTGTTTCCCTTTCTAGGTATCATCAAATCGTCTAGTATCGCGGGCGCTTTGCCACTCAAAATCTGTTCTTAACAACAAATGTAAGATGCGGGAGTACTGATGAGATTGCCCCGGAGGTTGAGAACAGGTGAACACATACCTGTGAAGTACAGATTAACTTACCCGGAAATAATACATACTGAGTAGTTCTACCATCAATTTACTACCATCTATCCAGTTTCTCTCCCACATTAACATGCGTTTTCATACCAGCTTTACACCCCCATCAACTATGCTCTAGTACGAGGTATAGAGCGTTTACTGTCTTCAACAATCGCGTCAGGTTCGTACTGATCAAGGGGGGATACGGATGGCTACTCTTTCACCTCTGATTTTAGAAGAGATTACATTAAAACAGAGGTATTTGCGCATCAAAAGAATTCTGGATATTCTGGTAATCCTACTTTTACTCCCACTTCTCTGCCTGGTGATGTTGATAGTAGCCGTCTTAATTCGCCTCGATTCCGAGGGACCGGTCTTCTACCGGCAGAAACGGGTGGGCCAGGATGGTGTCGAGTTTGAAATGCTCAAGTTCCGTTCAATGCAGATCAATAATGACGATTCGCTTCACCGTGAGGCTGTGAAGCGATATATGAACGGTGACATGCTTAACGGCGATAAAGGCGCTGTCAGTACGCTTTACAAGCTGGTGGATGATCCTCGTATCACCAGGGTCGGACGCATTATCCGTAAACTCAGCATTGATGAACTGCCCCAATTCTTTAATGTTTTGCGTGGTGAGATGAGCGTGGTGGGGCCGCGTCCACCGTTGCCTTATGAAGTGGAGGGGTATAGCCTGCGCGATAGTTTGCGCTTATGCGGGAAACCAGGCATTACAGGCTACTGGCAGGTATACGGACGCAGCCGGGTGACTTTTGAAGAAATGGTGGAGATGGATATCGGCTACCTTTGCCAGCAGTCAATTTTACAGGATGTCAAGCTAATTATCCTCACTATTCCTGTGGCCGCTCTGGGACGTGGTGGGGCATAGCGCAGCCAATACAAATAACGCCACCAGCGAGCGCTGGTGGCGTTATTTGTATTGTATGTTATTCAACCTCCATCAGGAGATACTGGACAATACTTTGTAACTGGATACGATGCAGATAGTAAGGCCGTCCCAGCAGTTTTCTATACTTACGCCGCTCGCATCGTTCGACGCGCTCAATGAGCAGGTGCATTCTAGCCGGGTCAACGAATACAGTAAATATAGAATACCCTGTCAAATTTTTTAGAGATTCAACAAGTGATTGCTGTCGTTGATCGGTTATAGCCACCGTTAAGGAGCCGTGTGCAGCTCCAACGACAATGAATTGGTGATCTTTCATCAATTCCAGGGGCAAGATACGGTGGTAACGGCTTGGCACACGTCGAATGCTGTCAAGTCGAGGGATGGGACTGTCGAATGGCCTATCTGCCATCATTGCCATCGTCTCCATATAAAAATGGCCCTTCAAAATGGGATAGGTGTATGTGAAAGAAAGTGTAGCAGATGATTATGTACATATGATGTTGAAGCAGAAGAAAAAACGGTGTCAGTCTCTTGTGTTTAGTGAAAATACCGTCACACAGGAAGAAACAACAGGCGCGGAATTGCAGTTCCGCGCCTGTTGTTTCTTCCTGTGTGAAAAGGTGGTTGTTGCTAACCTGAGACAGCCTGTAGGGTGCGTACAAGCTCTTTGCTATCTTGTTCGTCCGATGAATAACGTATCATGGTGTAACCGACTCCTGGAACGGTCAAGATATAGCGAGGATTGCCCGGGTCTGGCTCAACCTTCTGGCGAAGATGACGGATATGCGCTTTGATGAGGCAGCTATCGCCATCGTTGCCAAACCCCCATATGTGCGAAACGATCTGATTAGCAGTACAAACATTATTAGCATTCACTGCCAGCAAATGGAGCAATTTACTTTCGGTTGGTGTCAGGCGCGCCGTTTTCCCATTTACGCGCACCTCATTGTGCAGCGAATCAACCTGGAGTGGCCCCACCTTGACGATTGACGATGGTCGCTGGCTCAGAGTCGAACGTCCTCTTCGACTTACGGCCCGGATACGAGCCAGGATTTGTGAGGGAAAGAAAGGTTTGCGTAAGTAATCATCAGCACCAGATTCCAGGCATTTTACCTCATCCTGTACATCTTTCCCATCAGTAACAACCAGTACGAGCGCGTCATGGATATGACGCATATCGCGGCACATGGCAAGAGCATCGACATCTTTCAATGCTGAGTCCAAAATAACGAGGTCTGGTTTTTGTTCTTCCCATTCGACTTTTGCGCGTTCACCGCTATAAGCCCGATGCACCTCGTACCCCAGAGTTTTCAGCCAACTGGTAAGCATCTCTACCAGGTCGCGATCATTATCTACAATCAACAACTTCATACTTCCCCTCGCAGTCCAGGCGTCATCCCTTTCAAATTAAGCAACACTAGTATTTGTAACCAAATAAAATTAAAACATACAACACAACAATATTCAATTGCTCAAATGCAGTAGATAAAAACACTCAAATCCTGAATTTTGATAAGTCGATCAAATTTTTAACCCCCTCAAATGTGGTATATGAGGCGGCCTGGGCAGCCTGTGTGCGGTTGCTGACTCCCAGTTTTCGTAGGATATTTTGTATGTGTTTACCTACCGTGAAGCGAGATATAGCGAGCTGCGAGGCGATTTGCTTGTTACTAAGCCCCAGGCGCATGAGCTGGAAGATCTTATCCTCCTGTGGAGTGAGATGCGACAATGGAGATGTGTCTTTATTTAGTAGAGAAATATCGGGATGAATGTCATACGAATTCTGATCTGCCGGTGTAGATACGCTCGTATCACCTTTGGATGTAATCCGGTTCATTTCCAGTGTAAGATATTTCTGGACGAGCAAATTAATAAGTCTTGAAGCGATTGATGGTGTCATGACCATCTCTCCGCGATGCAAGCCTGGCAGGAGTTGAGTTATTTCAGCGGCAAGAACGTCTTTAGTGAGGTAGCCTGAAGCGCCGGCAAGCATCGTTTCGAGAAGTAAATCGTCGTTAATCGTTGCCGACAGGACGACGATTGCGGGTGGCGCGCTACGCTGCCGCAGTACACGAACAAGTTCTGATCCGTTGCCATCGGGTAGTGAAAGGTCCACGAAGACCACGTCAACTTTTGTGCGTTGAATCTGTGCGAGCGCATCCTGGCAAGAATTTGCTTCAGCAACAACAGTAAATCCCTTGATAGTGTTGATAACTTTGCGCAGTCCTTGACGTAGTAACTCATGGTCGTCTACGATCATCAAACGCAAAGATTGTTCTTCGGGCAAGCTGCCTTTGCCGGGCGTCGAATACGTGGATTTACTCATGTTATCGTTTTTCTAGTGTTGATGCTGAAGTTTGTAA
>Ga0070741_10016674_pt1 | contig 12193 bp, 20 predicted proteins | sample Coa_R1_4_FD_66440 | JGI IMG/M metagenome (GOLD analysis project Ga0070741, IMG submission 66440) | Surface soil microbial communities from Centralia Pennsylvania, which are recovering from an underground coalmine fire - Coalmine... | ecosystem: Environmental > Terrestrial > Soil > Unclassified ...
AATGCTCGTTCTATTGCCCGTCTCAACACCTTGATCTATGTGATTGTCAATGTACGCGTATTACAAAAGGCTAAATCCATCAATGCTGGACTTTTACAAATGAATTAGTTGCGGCTCTCACACTCGGGCAAGCCATCATTCCGACCTCCCCCACACGTTGTACCATGACCCTTCTTTTCCTGTTCCAATCCCTCACTCGGGCAAGCCATCATTCCGACCGCTTCGATAGTGCCCCCTTTGACGCAGAAGGTCTGTTCCAATCCCTCACTCGGGCAAGCCATCATTCCGACCCAACATAGCACCAGAGATAGTAATATCGGCCCTGGTGTTCCAATCCCTCACTCGGGCAAGCCATCATTCCGACCCAGTTTTTGCCCGGCTATGCGCGGTATCAACGAGGGTTCCAATCCCTCACTCGGGCAAGCGATCATTCCGACTCCTGATGTGCGACATGCCCAAAGAGGTCTTGTTCAGTTCCAATCCCTCACTCGGGCAAGCCATCATTCCGACCAAAGCTTCTTCAGTAGTACAGGACCAGTTCCCAGTGGTTCCAATCCCTCACTCGGGCAAGCGATCATTCCGACACCTTAAATATTTACGGGTCGCGGGCTCTCGTGTCGGTTCCAATCCCTCACTCGGGCAAGCCATCATTCCGACGCCATTCCCTCTGGCAGGAAAGGAGGACTATGCCGGTTCCAATCCCTCACTCGGGCAAGCGATCATTCCGACATGGGGCTGCTCACCCTGCTGTGGGAGATTCTGGTAGGGTTCCAATCCCTCACTCGGGCAAGCGATCATTCCGACGACCCTGATCTACTCAGTCAGAAGAGCAGCACTAACGTTCCAATCCCTCACTCGGGCAAGCGATCATTCCGACGACAAACACGGAAACACAAAGAGGACAATCATGAGGTTCCAATCCCTCACTCGGGCAAGCGATCATTCCGACATCCTTGTGGAATAGTCGTCATCGTGTCCTCCAATAAGTTCCAATCCCTCACTCGGGCAAGCGATCATTCCGACGACAGATGTCCATTGCCGATTATATTGCCGCTCTCGCGTTCCAATCCCTCACTCGGGCAAGCGATCATTCCGACGATACGTTACCTTATATCATAGGGGTGACTGAAAATCGTTCCAATCCCTCACTCGGGCAAGCGATCATTCCGACAGCGATACCTGGCAGCGCATGTTACCCAACACGGCGCGTTCCAATCCCTCACTCGGGCAAGCGATCATTCCGACCGCGGCGCTGATCTGCTTCATCCAATGATAGCCGCGTTGTTCCAATCCCTCACTCGGGCAAGCGATCATTCCGACTCTTTTGTATTTGCAAACCCGAATGGGATAGTGGAACGGTTCCAATCCCTCACTCGGGCAAGCGATCATTCCGACCGCTAACCACCGGTCAAGATGCCGTTCCATTTTAGTTCCAATCCCTCACTCGGGCAAGCGATCATTCCGACGGCTGGTATGAATACCGGAAAAGCCAGCAAGCAGGGTTCCAATCCCTCACTCGGGCAAGCGATCATTCCGACTCATTGTCCCACCTGACACCGTGGGCGCAGGTGAGACGTTCCAATCCCTCACTCGGGCAAGCGATCATTCCGACTTTGCCAGCCAGTAAACCATCCCACATGCGTATGTGGTTCCAATCCCTCACTCGGGCAAGCGATCATTCCGACCTTGCCTCCATTCGCTATAAGCTGCAATGCAATGCGGTTCCAATCCCTCACTCGGGCAAGCGATCATTCCGACCACGAGTTCATTCCACAGGGAATGCGTACTCCCCTCAAGTTCCAATCCCTCACTCGGGCAAGCGATCATTCCGACCTCATCGTCACCGATGGCGGCAGCGTCCTGGACGGGTTCCAATCCCTCACTCGGGCAAGCGATCATTCCGACCTCGCAGTTCACCATCAATGCCTTGCAGATAGTGCTGGTTCCAATCCCTCACTCGGGCAAGCGATCATTCCGACCTCCGCGCTCTCAATGCCCCAGGCCCGACTACCTGCTTGTTCCAATCCCTCACTCGGGCAAGCGATCATTCCGACCTTCGGCGCACGCTCTGGAATGGGAAGCTCAAAGCCAGTTCCAATCCCTCACTCGGGCAAGCGATCATTCCGACCATGAATTGCGAGCGTATGGTCAACGAAGAGTACTGTTCCAATCCCTCACTCGGGCAAGCGATCATTCCGACAGCAGGGCATTGATGCTCATATCCTCGCAGGCAGCGGTTCCAATCCCTCACTCGGGCAAGCGATCATTCCGACATGACCTGCTGGCCATCAATGGCCTGCTGGGCACGTTCCCCGATGTCGTGGAGTTCCAATCCCTCACTCGGGCAAGCGATCATTCCGACCTTGCCGAAGAGGACTTTGCATATCAGGTTGTGTGGTTCCAATCCCTCACTCGGGCAAGCGATCATTCCGACACTCAATGAGATCTTCGCGGGAGCGATCCCCAGGGGTTCCAATCCCTCACTCGGGCAAGCGATCATTCCGACTGTTGCTCGTCTGGTCAAAGCCGTTGACGATGGTCGTTCCAATCCCTCACTCGGGCAAGCGATCATTCCGACCGTGTTCGTCCATTTCATGGATTTCTATTGGGGACGGTTCCAATCCCTCACTCGGGCAAGCGATCATTCCGACGCGGGCCAGTGCTGGCGCATTGCAGAAGGCGAGCAGTTCCAATCCCTCACTCGGGCAAGCGATCATTCCGACGCAGTAATTTTCGACCAGATCCCCTCTGCGAATGCGTTCCAATCCCTCACTCGGGCAAGCGATCATTCCGACGGATACGCGCCAGGGATGAGAAAGGGGAAGTAATTTGGGGTTCCAATCCCTCACTCGGGCAAGCGATCATTCCGACTTTGTGTAGATCGCCCGCGTAACACTGAAATCCCCAAGTTCCAATCCCTCACTCGGGCAAGCGATCATTCCGACCAGAAATAGCCGATCCACTTATACCAGATAAAAGCGGTTCCAATCCCTCACTCGGGCAAGCGATCATTCCGACGCTATATTCAATGTCTCCCTGTCCTTCGTCGTGCTGGTTCCAATCCCTCACTCGGGCAAGCGATCATTCCGACAAAAATGCGTGCATCTTGAGGACTGGCCTGGCCCTGTTCCAATCCCTCACTCGGGCAAGCGATCATTCCGACCTGACCATTGGCGTGATGTTCTTTAGCGCACGTATGGGTTCCAATCCCTCACTCGGGCAAGCGATCATTCCGACCGGAATGTTTGCAAAAGGCCATCGATGCGGGCACTTGCAGTTCCAATCCCTCACTCGGGCAAGCGATCATTCCGACTGGCTATGCTATCGTAGACCGCGAGAACAACGAATTGTTCCAATCCCTCACTCGGGCAAGCGATCATTCCGACGCGCGTAACATCTGCGGTACAAGATCCTCAAAGTTGTTCCAATCCCTCACTCGGGCAAGCGATCATTCCGACTCCATTTGGCTTTTTGAGAGGCCCGCATAAGCTGAGTTCCAATCCCTCACTCGGGCAAGCGATCATTCCGACTTATCTGTTACGGTTGCCACGACGTACAATCTGACCGGGTTCCAATCCCTCACTCGGGCAAGCGATCATTCCGACAGCGGGAGACTTCAGCTACACGCCATGACCGAAAACGTTCCAATCCCTCACTCGGGCAAGCGATCATTCCGACAACCGTCGTTGGCTGGCGCGTGTTTGTGGTGCTTCGGTTCCAATCCCTCACTCGGGCAAGCGATCATTCCGACATTGGCTGGTCAAAAGCAACCTTATCCCGACTGCCATGTTCCAATCCCTCACTCGGGCAAGCGATCATTCCGACCGAAGAGAGAATAGAGCAGCAAGAGCAGATCATAGAGTTCCAATCCCTCACTCGGGCAAGCGATCATTCCGACGTCAACCGGCATGAGCTTATGGACAGGTTGCGCTATGTTCCAATCCCTCACTCGGGCAAGCGATCATTCCGACATCAGCTTTACGCGGGGAACGCCACATATCATTCGGGTGTTCCAATCCCTCACTCGGGCAAGCGATCATTCCGACAGCCTTGCCACGATGGCGCGCTCACAGGCAGAAGTCGTTCCAATCCCTCACTCGGGCAAGCGATCATTCCGACCCACCGTCATGGCTGTGCCGTTACCACAGCCACAGACGTTCCAATCCCTCACTCGGGCAAGCGATCATTCCGACTGAGCAGCATAATATTTCTCCTTTATGCGAAACAAAAGTTCCAATCCCTCACTCGGGCAAGCGATCATTCCGACATTTTTTCCAGCTTGCCCAGATCCGCCGCCGGGCGGTTCCAATCCCTCACTCGGGCAAGCGATCATTCCGACAGAAGGCACCTCCACAGGAGCCGAAAACGTACTGGGGTTCCAATCCCTCACTCGGGCAAGCGATCATTCCGACTCGCGCCGAAGATCAGGGGCGTATTGGGCTTGAAGGTTCCAATCCCTCACTCGGGCAAGCGATCATTCCGACGCAGGCATGTCGATATACTCCACACGCAGGCGTGACAGTTCCAATCCCTCACTCGGGCAAGCGATCATTCCGACGCTCAGTGTGACGAGCCCCGACACGCATTGGAAGGGTTCCAATCCCTCACTCGGGCAAGCGATCATTCCGACGGTCATACTTGTAATCTCCGCTGTCAGCGTAGACAGTTCCAATCCCTCACTCGGGCAAGCGATCATTCCGACGGAATAGCTTGAAAACTGGCAAAACTTATCTTGAAAAGTTCCAATCCCTCACTCGGGCAAGCGATCATTCCGACTGTCTATGTCAAGCCTATAACGGGCTAGTTTTCCGTATAGTTCCAATCCCTCACTCGGGCAAGCGATCATTCCGACATCACATCCCCTGCCATCTGGCCTGATGACGCCCAGTTCCAATCCCTCACTCGGGCAAGCGATCATTCCGACCACGCCCCGCTCGTATCCTGCTTGAAAAAGGCGGAGTTCCAATCCCTCACTCGGGCAAGCGATCATTCCGACGAGTCTGCGCTGCTGTCAGCGGCGTGCTGTTGTCTGGTTCCAATCCCTCACTCGGGCAAGCGATCATTCCGACGGAAAGCAAGCTACACTCCTCTGTGAAGAGGTAAAGTTCCAATCCCTCACTCGGGCAAGCGATCATTCCGACCTCAGGATTCAGCAGTGTGGCAAAGCCCTCCATGCGGTTCCAATCCCTCACTCGGGCAAGCGATCATTCCGACCAGGTATCCTGCGCCCCGCGTGAGACACGAGAGCCGTTCCAATCCCTCACTCGGGCAAGCGATCATTCCGACCTTGCATCCTAAAATCTGGAAATCTCTACAAGAGTACAGTTCCAATCCCTCACTCGGGCAAGCGATCATTCCGACTCCAGGCGAGTGCCGATCAGGGTGATGAGAGCGCACGCGTTCCAATCCCTCACTCGGGCAAGCGATCATTCCGACTTCATAGAACTTTGAGCGGAACTTTGAGCGGGCAAGTTCCAATCCCTCACTCGGGCAAGCGATCATTCCGACCCGATTGCAGACGGCTACAGCTCAGAAGCCGATTTGCTGTTCCAATCCCTCACTCGGGCAAGCGATCATTCCGACCGAAGGCAGTGATTGCTTCGGCAAACCGCTGCTCGCTTGTTCCAATCCCTCACTCGGGCAAGCGATCATTCCGACTCCATTTCAATCGATTGGCGGCCAGAGCCACCCAAAGCGTTCCAATCCCTCACTCGGGCAAGCGATCATTCCGACCCGCGCACGCACGACCTGCGGTGTGGTTCCACAGATGTTCCAATCCCTCACTCGGGCAAGCGATCATTCCGACTTCGAGAGTGGGCGTGCGCCCCTGTTCACGCTGAAGTTCCAATCCCTCACTCGGGCAAGCGATCATTCCGACGGTAGCCACGCGAGTACTCTAGATCGCCCCTCCTATGTTCCAATCCCTCACTCGGGCAAGCGATCATTCCGACGCAGGTTATTGAACACGGAAGCCACGGTGCTGCCAAGTTCCAATCCCTCACTCGGGCAAGCGATCATTCCGACGCCACATTCGCAGGGCATAATCAGACCGAATGATGGCTGTTCCAATCCCTCACTCGGGCAAGCGATCATTCCGACGAGCGCCCGCATGGAGAGCCACGGCGCATCTTTGCCGCGTTCCAATCCCTCACTCGGGCAAGCGATCATTCCGACCTCTGGCGCAATATTGTTCGCCCGAAATTCCTCACGGTTCCAATCCCTCACTCGGGCAAGCGATCATTCCGACGACGTCACAAGAGAGGGGACGCTTGAGTGGTTTAGGGAGTTCCAATCCCTCACTCGGGCAAGCGATCATTCCGACGCCGTCAATCGCGTCGAATGGTTGGTGCTGGATGAGCTGTTCCAATCCCTCACTCGGGCAAGCGATCATTCCGACAACCGCAAGTAACGCACGTTACGCTGTTACTTGCGGGTGTTCCAATCCCTCACTCGGGCAAGCGATCATTCCGACCGCACTTTTTCAGTTTGCGATCCTGGTACTTGCAGTGTTCCAATCCCTCACTCGGGCAAGCGATCATTCCGACGATGGCAATTTTTAGGGTGCAGAAATTGGTTTGGCTGTTCCAATCCCTCACTCGGGCAAGCGATCATTCCGACAGAAGGCACCTCCACAGGAGCCGAAAACGTACTGGGGTTCCAATCCCTCACTCGGGCAAGCGATCATTCCGACCAGGGGACGCTGCTGGGTTCGATTAGTTCCAGCACGGTTCCAATCCCTCACTCGGGCAAGCGATCATTCCGACCTCCCGTTCAACCCATTTGATTGCAAATGGGTGATGTTCCAATCCCTCACTCGGGCAAGCGATCATTCCGACTCCTTCGCCCAGGTCGTGGATGACTTTGCCGTAAAGGTTCCAATCCCTCACTCGGGCAAGCGATCATTCCGACCTCCCGTTCAACCCATTTGATTGCAAATGGGTGATGTTCCAATCCCTCACTCGGGCAAGCGATCATTCCGACGATTTGGCAACGAACAGGCGCTTGCGCATCCTGTGGGGTTCCAATCCCTCACTCGGGCAAGCGATCATTCCGACCCTCGGCGCGCAGTTGCTGTTCCAATGGGGTGAGCTTGTTCCAATCCCTCACTCGGGCAAGCGATCATTCCGACTTAAAGGGGGTACCAATGATCATAATGGACGATTTCTTGTTCCAATCCCTCACTCGGGCAAGCGATCATTCCGACTCAAACATGCCATGCTCGCCCTGCCTGCGTACAGTGTTCCAATCCCTCACTCGGGCAAGCGATCATTCCGACTATGCGCCCACAAGGAGGAAAATAAGATGGAAAAGCGTTCCAATCCCTCACTCGGGCAAGCGATCATTCCGACCGCGTATCTGCCGACCACGGGCCGATGACCGACATGCAGTTCCAATCCCTCACTCGGGCAAGCGATCATTCCGACATAAGGCAAGCGTCAGCTTCGCCGATGACAACCCAAGTTCCAATCCCTCACTCGGGCAAGCGATCATTCCGACCAAAGGAAGCTCTCTTGATACCATACGCGGATCTCATGTTCCAATCCCTCACTCGGGCAAGCGATCATTCCGACGCAAGTACACCACATCACAAGTACAAGAACTGCATGGTTCCAATCCCTCACTCGGGCAAGCGATCATTCCGACGTATCACGGCCTGTTAAACCATTCAACAGACTGTTGTTCCAATCCCTCACTCGGGCAAGCGATCATTCCGACGACGGCGGGCAGACGGCGGGCAGCTCGTGGCTTTGTTCCAATCCCTCACTCGGGCAAGCGATCATTCCGACTGCTATAGTTGCAGTATAGCATAGGAGGCGGGAAAAGGCTAGCTTTTGCGAGAGGGTACTGTTTTGGGGCATTTTGGATAGGTGCAAAACGGGCGGTTCGGGCAGGGATACGCTTCGGGAGGCTTGCAGAGCGGCGCGAGAGGCTACGCTCAGAAGATCTGTCGCACCTGCCTCTCGCGGCTAGGATAGCTTCGCTCAAGTAAGATCTCCTATAATCCCCACACCTTCGCATCCGTAAAGGCGATATCGGTGGTTTTGCCGGTGTCGTAGACGATCATGCCAATCTGTCCATGATTATATGCTGTATCATGGACGCTGGCAAGCTGCTGATTGTTGACGAAGAGCTGGATGGTGTCACCCCGGGCGGTGACGCCGATCTGGTTTGCCTGACCATAACCGCTATGGAATGAGACGGCGGAGCCGGTTTTCAGGCCGCTCGGGTTCGTGCCACTGCTGTATGCTAGCAGGGCGTAAGAGCCGGTCTGGTCGAAGACGAAGGCGTAAAACTTATTATTGGCGTCGTCGCCCCTGAACGTAATGCCACCTATATCGCCTTTGATGATGTTCAGCGTGACCTGGAAGGTAAAATTGCTGAAATTGCTCTGTGGGGCCGGACAGGTGTCGAAGGCTTTGTTCTTCGTCTCGGTCACATGATAGGCTCCGTTGCTGAAGGCGCAGTTCGCGCTGGTTGTCCAGCCTCGTCCATGATTCGCGTCGGTGAGCGCATCGTTCAGTATGAGCTTGTCGCTAAATGGATAGTTTGTAGCGATAGAGGTTGCCTGCGCCTCTGCTATGGCTGTCTGTCTTTGCGCCACCGCTGTACGTGCCACGGCTGTGTTCTGTGCCTCTGCGGTGGCGAATGCGTGGCTGTTCGCTATTTGCGCGTTGCGGATTGGCCCCAGAATGAGAGCTACGACGCTGATCAACAATACTATGATGCCCAGCGCGATCAGCCCGCTTCTCCTCTTCGCAGGCTTTTGCTGATCAGGTTTCACTTTGTTTTTATTGTCATCCGGTAGTAATGACGACGAGACGTAGGGATGAGTTTGCGCGTCAGAGGATGAGGAAGTATATGGATAATCAGGAGGCGGCGTAACGGGATTTTGCCTGCGCGTATTTGAGCTACGTACCTCGGTTTCAGCGTTTAGCTGCCTATCTGAAGCATTATATTTTCTTACATCATATGGATTATTCTCAAAACTCATGCTGCTTTACTCCTTGATTACAACCTAAACAAATTTTTCCAATGAGGCATCATCATAACATAATAGGCAATAGATATCTAAGTCAACCAATTGACGGGGTGTCCGTCATGTTGTTGCACTGCCGCCTGCGGCGGCGGGGAAAGGGAAGAATCGGGGGCACAGCCCCCGCGCCCCCAGTCAAGGAGCAATGCCCCTTGCATCGACGCCGGAACGCGAGCAACATAGAGAGAATCCAGGCCCGCGCCCCCAGTCAAGGAGCAATGCCCCTTGCATCTACTCGCACAAGCACTCCATCAGACGAATCCGCGTTCCCGCGCCCCCAGTCAAGGAGCAATGCCCCTTGCATCCCCGTTGTGCAAAACTTTGACGCCCACCCCAATTGCTGGTAGGGCTGAAGCGCGGCGATCCTTACGACCAGGCACAATTCCATATGGACATATAGAGATTTATAACACTCTTGTGTTAAGATAAAAAAAACAGCTAAGCTGAATAATTGCTAAAGAGGTTCAAGAGGAGAACACCACGATGACGCAATCTGAAGCGCCTCCAGCTACATTGTCTACGACCAGTTCCCACATAGCATCGCTACAAGGACTATACGACCGGGCAGAGCGACGACTGCGCCGTATTAGCGCCTGGCTGATCTTATTCTTCCTCTTGCAAGGGGAACTGGGAGCCGTATGGGATCGGGAATGGCACGCCTACGTTGGGCGCGACCAGTTCTGGACGCCACCACATACATTGATTTATTCCTGCGTCTCTGGAGCAGGGCTGGTCGCTTTAATGGTCGTCTTGCTTGACACCATACGCTACCGGCGCGGCAGGCCAGGAGTGAATGACGCTTCGACTTTTCGCGTCTTTGGGCTGTTCCACGCGCCGCTGGGCTACATCATCACCGGCTTTGGCGCGTTGCTGGCGCTCATCTCGGCCCCGCTCGATAACTACTGGCACGAACTCTATGGAATCGATATTGCTCTATGGGCGCCTTTCCATATGATGGGCGTTACTGGCGGCGTGATAGGGATATTGGGGATCATCTATATCTTCGCCTCAGAAGCCGCTATTGAGCGCAAAGAAGGCACTGCCAGGCGGCGCATTCTGGGCTTTAGCTGGCTTGAGCTGGGCGCGTTGATGACCATTGCTTCGCTGATGAACTTCACCCTGACTGGCTTCTTGCAGTTTCCATTGTTTAGTATCGGGCCGCTGCACATCTCGACCTATCCATTGCCGCTGGCGGTGGCGGGCGCATTCTGTTTTATCGGCGCGATTCGGCTGACGGGGCGATGGGGCGTTTCGACGCTGCTAGTGCTATTCTTGCTGCTGCACACGCTGATCACTGAACTTTTTATCCCCTGGGCGATTCGTACGGCGGTGGCGCAGCAGGATCTCCAGTATCGCGTTCCGGGTCAGATTCCGTACTTTAGCCTGGCTTATGCGTTGCTGCCCCTGCTCTTCCTGGTCTCGGCGCTCATGCTGGATGGCATGGCCTACAGGAAAGCGAAGCGGGGCGAGAACCTCTATGGCTCGATGCGGCGCACGTCGCTGCTCTGCTCGCTGGCGCTGCTGCCGGCCATGCTGATCGCGCCTTTTATTCTCCAGTATTATTCACCATTCGCCTTCGTCTTTCTGCCGGAGCCAGGCGTTGGTATCGCGCCTGCCATCATCCTGACGGCAATCTTGATTGCTATCTCCAGCGCATTGCTTGCCGGAGCTTTTGGTGGCGTGCTGGGAGTTGAATTTGGCGATATCTGGCACTGGAATGTACGATAGATAGTTTCAGTATCCTCAAGCGGGTCGAAATAGCCACGCGCTCCCTCGCCACCTTTGAGGAACAAGATGCATGTTATACCTGAAGATGTCAAGCGAAAATGCACTAGAGGTTAGCTGGAAATAGAGAGATTGTTTTATGGATAAAACTCGCAGGGCTGCGCTTGTTTTCGTTACTCTCACGCTTTTCTTCACGTTGTTTATGTTCTTCTCGGGCGTTGCCAGGGCGCAGAGCGGGCCGGTGCAGACGCAGACGCTCGCGGCAGGCCCCTATGTGATTGATGTCAACCTCTATCAGAGCCAGCCCTTTACCGATACGCCTTTGCAGATGACGGTGGTCCCGCACGACTCGACGCTGCACTTGCAGGGCCGTATTATTGCCGATCCCGGGCTGGGCACCGATGCGGTAGAGTTACACTCGCCGCTCTCGCCCATCGCCGCGAACTCCACGACTTTGCGGGGAGCTATCAGCATGCCGGTGCAGGGCGCGTGGCAGATTGGCATTGCCCTTGATGGGCCGCGCGGCTCCGGCACGGCACACTTTCCGGTCACGGTCGCGGCCCCCGGCGCTATTCCGGTCTGGCTCGGCTGGCTGATTGGTCTTACGCCGCTATTGGGCGTGGCGTGGTGGCTCTGGCGACAGCACCGCTATCGCCGCACGCTGGTGGCGGCGTAAGCAGCCCTTGCAGGGAAATAGAGGGCTTTACCTCTGCTCTAGTCTCGCAACCAACGTTGCCAGGATAGTGCGTACCTCTCCAACGTTGGCTTGAAGATCTGCCAGCGCTCCATAGACATGCTCGAAGCGGCTATCAACGCTTTCCGAAAACTGCGTGAGCCGGTTGTCAAGCCGCGTGAAGCGGCTATCAACGCTTTCGGAAAGCTGCGTGAAGCGGTCATCAATCTGCGTGAAGCGGTTATCAATTTGCGTGAAGCGGTCATCAATCTGCGTGAAGCGATCATCAATTTGCGTGAAGCGGTTATCAACTTGCTTGAAGCGGTCATCAACGCTTTCGGATAGCTGCTTGATATCCTCTTTCGTTGCCATTGTGGCCGTGATTTCCTGCAATCGGTCTTTAACTTCTCCAAAGCTGACACAGAGCGACAGAGTTATCCGCTCTTGTGCCTCTACCCTTCCACGTAACTGTCTTAGTTCTGCACTCATGTTTGCTTCCTTGTCTTCCATGCGTTATTTCACCCAATTCAGTAAAAATGGTTTATCGCTTAGAAGGGAACATGGTGATACCACCCCAGAAGTCCCTACCATCAGCTTTCGTATACTATACGGTCCACAGCGGCCTGTCAAGGGGTTGCCCCGATCCCGCGCGATGGCACGCCATTCGTACCATTCATACCTCGTTGATACCGGCTGCTTCCAGGGGAGGTATGAGGTACCAACCCGCTCCATAGGCCGATCTACCCCTCTTCATACCATTC
>Ga0070741_10016675_pt1 | contig 12193 bp, 12 predicted proteins | sample Coa_R1_4_FD_66440 | JGI IMG/M metagenome (GOLD analysis project Ga0070741, IMG submission 66440) | Surface soil microbial communities from Centralia Pennsylvania, which are recovering from an underground coalmine fire - Coalmine... | ecosystem: Environmental > Terrestrial > Soil > Unclassified ...
CAGGTCGACGCCGGCCTCGGTGTGGCCGGCCCGCTTGAGGACGCCGCCCTCCCGGTAGCGCAGCGGGAAGATGTGGCCCGGCCGGTTGAAGTCGTCGGGGCCGGTGTTGCGGTCGATGAGGGCCCGGATGGTGGTGGCCCGGTCGGCGGCCGAGATGCCGGTCGAGGTCCCCGCCTTGGCGTCGACCGAGACCGTGAAGGCGGTGCGCTGCGACTCGGTGTTGTCGGCCACCATCAGCGGGATGCGCAACTCGTCGAGGCGGGCGCCGACCACCGGCAGGCAGATCACCCCGCTGGTGTGGCGGACCATGAAGGCGATGCCCTCGGGGGTGATCTTCTCGGCGGCGATGATGAGGTCGCCCTCGTTCTCCCGGTCGGCGTCGTCGACGACGACGACGAACTCCCCCCGGGCGATGGCGGCGACCGCCTCGTCGATGGGCGCGAACGGCATGTGGCTCAGCCCTCTCTCGTCTGGCTCATGAGGCGCTCGACATACTTGGCCACCAGGTCGACCTCGAGGTTGACGGGGTCGCCCGGCCCCTTGATCCCGAGAGTCGTGACGGTAGCGGTGTGGGGGATCAGGGCGAACTCGAAGGTCTTCTCGCCGACCCCGGCCACGGTGAGGCTGACACCGTCGACGGCGATCGAGCCCTTCTCCACCACGTAGCGGAGGACGGCGGCGTCGGCGGCCACGGCGACGCGGGTCGAACCGTCGGCCAGGGCCTCCTTCTCGGCGATCTCGCCCACGCCGTCGACGTGGCCCTGCACGATGTGGCCGCCGAGGCGGTCGGCGAGCCGGACGGGGCGTTCGAGGTTCACCCGATCGCCGGCGGCCAGGGCGCCGAGGCAGGTGCGGCGCAGCGTCTCCTCCACGGCGTCGGCCGCCCACCAGCCCCTGCCGAGCTCGACCACCGTGAGGCAGCAGCCATCGACGGCGATGGAGGCGCCGAGTCCGGCGTCGTCGAGCACGGCGGCGGCCTCGATCTCGAGGCGCGCCCCGGTGGCGTTGGGGACGACCGCCCGGACGGTGCCGAGCTCCTCGACGAGGCCGGTGAACACCTTGTCAGTTTCCTGGAACAACCGGCTCCCAGTCGAGGCGGGCGTCGACGCCGAGTTGCCGGACGGCGGCCAGCCGCCACCGGGACGCCTCCTCGAGGGTCATCGGGCCGGGCCCCCGGAAGAGCGGCGCGCCCTCGTCGCCGAGGACGACGCCGCCGGTGTAGACGACGATCCGGTCGACCAGCCCGGCCCGCAGGAGGGCGCCGTGAACGGCGGCGCCCCCTTCCACCATGGCCTGGAGCACGCCCCGCCGCCCGAGCACGTCGAGGGCGGCGGCGAGGTCGACACCGCCGGCGCCCGCTTTTGTGGCCGGCGGAATCTCCTCCACGTCGGCGCCGGCCTCCTTCCACTCCCGTTTGGCCTCGGGGTCGGCGGCGGCCGTGGTCAGCACCAGCGTCGGGGCCAGGGTCGCGTCGAAGAGCGGGCCCACGGGCGGGACACGCCCGCCGGCGTCGAGCAGGACCCGGAGCGGCTGGGGCGGCAGGAGCCCGTCCTCGAAGGCGAGGTTCCGCCAGGTGAGCGCCGGCCGGTCGGCCACGGCGGTGCCGGCGCCGACGACGACGGCGCCGGACTCGGCCCGGAGCCGATGGGCGTCGCCCCGGGCCTCGGGGCCGGTGATCCACTGCGACGTGCCGTCGGCGGCGGCGGTGCGGCCGTCGAGCGAGGCGGCGGTCTTGAGCAGGCACAGCGGGCGGCCGGTGCGGCGGTGGTGGAGGTAGGGGGCCAGCGAGCGGGCCGCGGCATCGGCGCCGGCGCCGACGTCCACCGTGACGCCGGCTGCTCGCAGGATCTCCACCCCCCGGCCGGCGACGCGCTCGTCGGGGTCGAGGACGGCGACGACCACCCGGCGGACGCCGGCCTCGACCAGGGCGGGGGCGCAGGGCGGCGTCCGGCCCTGGTGGGCACAGGGCTCGAGCGTGACGTAGGCCGTGGCGCCCCGGGCCCGTCCGCCTGCCTCCCGGAGGGCGTGGACCTCGGCGTGGGGCTCGCCGGCCCGCCGGTGGAACCCCCGGCCGACGGTCGCACCCCCGGGGGCCACGACGACGCACCCCACCCAGGGGTTGGGGGCGGCGGTCAGGCGGCCGCGCTCCCCCAGCGCCACCGCCTCGGCCATGGCCGCCTCGTCGCTCAGCACGGTTCTCCCTCCTCGACAGGTCACGGTAGCCCCGCACATGGCACGGCCAGGCGTGGGGCAGGGGCCCCACGCTCTGGAGGAGGGCGGGGTTAGGGCCCCGCCCGGGGCGGCGAAGCCGCCAGAAAGAAAGGCCCGTCCCACGGCTGAGGCGGCGACAGCCGCCTCAGTGTGGGCGACCTCCTGACAGGAGGTCGAGGGCATGGGGGATCGCCGGCAGCACGGCCTCGAGACACTCGATGGCGCCCTTCGAGGAGCCCGGGAGGTTGCAGACGAGGGCCGCGCCGACGGCGCCGCACACCGCCCGGGACAGCATGCCGTGCGGCAGTTGCTGGTTGTGGCTGACGAGCCGCATGGCCTCGGCCATGCCCGGCGCCTCCCGTTCGATCACCGCCCGGGTGCCTTCCGGGGTGAGGTCGCGAGGGCCGAAGCCCGTCCCGCCGGTGGTGACGACGAGGCCGGCGAAGCCGGCGGTGAGCTCTCGCAACGCCGCCGCCACCGGCTCGGTGCCGTCCTCGGTGATGCGGTGCTCGACGACGACGTAACCCTCCGCCAGGAGCCGATCGGTCAGCGCCCGGCCCGAGACGTCGTCCCGGGTGCCGGCCACGACGCCGTCGGAGACCGTGAGCACCTTCGCCATCAGCGCCATCACCCCGATGGTAACGGCCCGCTGAAACGCCAGTGCTGTTGCCTGGGTGGTTCCTGTTGCCTGTCAGCAGAACTTTACGTAAGTTACTCCCGACTTTCGGGCGGAAGGGGCGGACATGGTGGAGGATCGGACCACAGGCGGCGACACCACCTTCCCCCGCAGTACCCGGCTGGTCGCCACCCTGGGGCCGGCGTCGCTGCGGCCGGCGGTGCTGCGGGGCTTCGCCGCCCAGGGCGTGGAGCTCCTCCGGCTGAACCTGTCCCACGTCGCCCTCGGCGACGTCGAAGACGCCATCCGCACCGCCCGGATCCACTCCCAGCTGCCGCTCTGCCTCGACACCGAGGGGGCGCAGGTGCGGGTGGGGCTCGTCGCCACCGGCGTCGCGTTGCGGGTCGGGCAGCCCGTCCGCCTCGTCCAGGAGAAGGTTCTCGGGACGGAACGGCAGCTGTCCCTCCGGCCCGAGGCGGTCTTCGACTCGCTGGAGATGGGCACGACGATCGCCGTCGACGAGGTCGTGCTGCGGGTGGCCGTGGTGGAGCAGGGCCGGGCGACGGCCATCGTCGTCTCCGGCGGCCGGGTGCGTTCCAACCGGGCGGTGGTGCTCGACCCCGCCCCCGTCCTGCCGGCGCTCACCGAGAAGGACCGCACCGCCGTGGACGTGGCCGTCGCCATCGGGGTCGATCACTTTGCCCTCGGCTACGCCGCCTCCGCGGCCGGGGTCGCCGAGCTGCGGGCGATGGTGCCGGGAGACGCCGCCGTCCTGGCCCGGATCGACAGCCGGGCCGGGGTGGAGCGCCGGTCGGAGATCATCGCCGCCGCCGACACCGTGGTCATCGGCCGCAGCCACCTGGCCGCCGAGCTGCCGATCGAGCAGGTGCCGTTCCTGCAGAAGGCGATCGCCCGGGAGGGAGCGGCGGCCGGCACGCCCGTGTGGGTGGCCGTCGGGCGGGGCGCCGCCACCCTGACGGCGACGGTGGCCGAGGCCAACGACGTCGCCAACCTCCTCCTCGACGGCGTCTCGGGCCTGGTCCTGACCGATGAGACGGCGGTGGGGAGCGACCCCTACGGCGCCGTCGAGCGGATCGCCCGGCTGCTGGCCGGCTTCGAGGAGATGGGAGGGGACGTCGCGCCGCTGGCCACGATCAGCTGATCGCCGCCCGCAGCAGCAGGAGGAACATGCCGTCGGTGCCGGCGGCCGTGGGCAGGAGCAGGGCGCCCCGGCCGTGGGGGCGCCACGGCGGCCCGGGGCCGTCGACGGCGGCGCAGGCGGGGAAGGTCGCGGCCGCCCAGGCGTCGATGTCGAGCGTCTCCTCCCGGGTGAGGGTGCAGACGCAGTAGGCGACGAGCCCCTGCGGCCGGGCCCGGGCGACGGCGACGGCGAGGAGCTGCCGCTGGAGGGCGGCGACCCGGCCGATGGCCGCCGGCTCGAGACGCCAGCGGGCCTCGGGGCGCCGGCGGAGGACGCCGAGGCCGGAGCAGGGGGCGTCGAGCAGCACCCGGTCGAAGCGGCCGTCACCGCCGTCGCCGTCCGGGGCGGCGGGCGGGCGGAGCGGGAGATCCCGCCCGTCGGCGGCCAGCCCCGCCACCGAGCCCAGGCCGAGCCGGAGGGCGGCGTCGCGGATCCGGGCCGCCCGGCCCGGCCGGAGGTCGGAGGCCACGACCAGCCCCTCGTCGCCCATGATCTCGGCCAGGGCCGTGGCCTTGCCCCCCGGGGCGGCGGCCAGATCGAGGATCCGCTCCCCCGGACGGGCGCCGATGACGGCGGCCACCGCCTGGCTCGCCTGGTCCTGCGGGGTGGCCCGCCCCTCGGCCACGGCGGGCAGCCGGGCCAGGTCGCCGACGCCGCGGACAACGAGCGCGGTCGGGACCAGCCGGCCGGGCTCCACGTCGGCACCGCCGGCGGCCAGCTCGGCGGCCAGGGCCTCGGGGGTCGTCCGGAGCGGGTTGGGGCGGAGGGTGACGGCCGGCGCTTCGTTGGCGGCGGCGAGGACGGCCTCGGCCTCGTCGCCGAGGTCTCGGCGGAGCAGTTCGACGATCCAGGGCGGGTGGGAGGTGCGGACGGCCACGGCGTCGGCGCCGTCGCCGGCCGGCCAGGGCCACTCGGGACCGAGGTCGGCGATGCGGCGGAGGACGGCGTTGACGAACGGTGCCGCCCGCCGGGCGCCGGCCGGCACCGTCGGGGCCCAAAGCGCACCGACGGTGGAGCCGACGGCGGCGTGGGGGGCGACGCCGGCCAGCAGCTGATAGGCCCCGAGCCGCAGCGCCGCCCGCACCGGCGGATCCAGCTCGGCCAGCGGCCGGTGCGACACCCGAGCGAGCAGGAAGTCGGCCTGGCCCTGACGGCGGAGCGTCCCGTAGACGAGGTCGGTGACCAGCGCCCGGTCACGCCCGTCGAGGCCGGAGGCCCGCAACAAGGCGGGAAGTACGAGGTTGGAGTATCCGCCGCCCTCGACCCGCACCAGCGCCTCGAGGGCCAGCGCCCGGGCCGCGACGCCGGGGGCGGCCGCCGGCCGCCGGGCACCGGGGCGGGGCCCGGCCCGGCGTGGGCCGCCCGTGCCCGTCCGCCCGGAAGTCAATCGCCGAGGCGGTCGCCGCGGAAGCCGGCGGCCCAGGAGGCGGCGGGCATCGCCGCCTTGCCCTCGGGCTGGACCTCGCCGAGCACGAGGACCCCTTCGCCGGTGGCGACCCGGCCCGGCCCGACCAGCGCGCCGGGCCCGGCGTGCTCCGGGGCGGAGACGGCGTCGGCCCGGGCCCGGAGCAGCTTGAGGCGGGCGCCCCGGGCCGTGGTCCACGCCCCCGGCTTCGGGTTGCCGGCCATGACGAGGCGGGCCAGTTCCACCGCCGGGCGGGACCAGTCGAGGGCGAACTCCTCGACCGTCAACTTGGCGGCGTAGGTCTCCTCCCCCGCCTGCGGCGTCGGCGTCCGGCCGGGGATCGACTCGATCTCCGACAGCAGCAGTTCAATCCCGAGGCCGGCCAGCCGGCCCCGCAGGTCGCCGGCGGTGTCGTCGGGGGTGATCGGGATCGTGCGGCAGGCGTAGACGGGGCCGGTGTCGAGGCCGGCTTCGAGCTGCATGAGGCAGACGCCCGTCTCGGCGTCGCCGGCCAGGATGGCCCGCTCCACCGGCGCCGCCCCCCGCCACCGGGGCAGCAGCGAGAAGTGGACGTTGACGTACCCCGACGGCAGCGCGGCCAGGACCGGCGGCGGGATCAGTTGCCCGAAGGCCACGACGACGCCGAGCTGCGCGCCGCTGCCGGCGATGTCGTCGAGGGCCTCCTTGGCGCGCTCCGGCGTGACGACCGGCAGGCCCAGTTCGGTGGCCGCCTTCTTCACCGGGCTCGGCACGAGGCCGCCGCCCCGGCCGCGCTTGCGGTCAGGCTGGGTGACGACGAGGGCGATGTCGTGGCCGGCGTCGTGCAGCGCCCGCAGGGCCCGCTGCGCTTCGGGCGGGCTGCCGAGGAAGACGATCCGCACAGGACCGGGAACCCTACTCCGGCCGGGGCGGCGGCCCGCCGCCGTCGTCGTGGACGCCCAGCCGGCGGACCTGCCCGCCGGTGCCGCCGGAGCGGAGGATCTTCATGGCCTCCCGGCGGAGATCGGCGTCGAGCCGGTCGAGCAGGAGGTGGCCGTCGAGGTGGTCGGTCTCGTGGAGGAAGATCCGGCCGAGCAGGTCCTGCCCTTCCCGGACGAACTCCTTGCCGTTGACGTCGTAGCCGGACAGGGTGACGCAGCGGGGCCGCACGATCGGGAAGTAGAGGCCCGGCACCGACAGGCAGCCCTCCTCGTACTCCCAGCTCTCCGAGGTCTCCACGATCGTCGGGTTCACCACGGTGAACGGCCCGTCGCCGGCGTCGTAGACGAAGATCCGCTTCTGCACGCCGACCTGGTTGGCGGCCAGCCCCACGCCGGGAGCGGCGTACATCGTCTCGATCATGTCGTCGGCCAGCCGGGCCAGCGATCCGTCGAACTCGGTCACGTCGGGGCAGCGTTGCTTGAGACCGAGGTCGCCGAAGACCCGGATCGGGAAGGTCGCCATGGTCGGAGACTATCGGCCGGCCCGGTCGGACCCGGTGGAGACGGGCCTAGACCCGGAGCGGGTCGACCTCCGCCCGGAGGCGGCCCGCCGGGCGGCCCGCCGCCAGGGCGCCGGCCAGCGCCTCGGCCAGGGCGTCGGCCGAGGCGGCCCGGACGAGGACGTCGCCGCCGGCACCGGCCGACACGGACAGGCCGTCACCGCCGGGGCGGCCCTCGCCGGCCCCGTCCGGGTCGAGGCGGCGGCGGAGGGCGGCGGTGGCGGCGGCCAGCGCCGGCCGGTCGCCGGTGAGGCGGGCCAGGGCGGCGTAGGGCGGAAGATCGAGGAGCTTCCGCCGGGGCCGTTCCGCCCCTGACAGCAGCCCGGGGTCGGCCCGCACGGCGGCCTCGATGACCTCGTGGCGGGGCAGGCGCGTCTGCACGAGCAGCCGGCCGCCGGCCGCCCGGGGACCGACGAGGCGGGCGGCCCGGACCAGCAGCCACAGCGCCTGCTCGCCGGCCCGGAAGCGCGGCGCCAGCAGTTCGGCGTCGAAGTCGAGGAAGACGGCGACGGCCGTCGAGCCGGCCGGGTACGGGGGGACCCGGTGGAGGACGGCCTCCGTCCCGATGAGGACGGGTTCGGGAGGCAGGTCACCGGTGCCGGCGTCGACCGTGGCCACGCCGACGCCAGGAAGCAGCGCCGCCAGCTCTTCGCGGACCTTGGTGACGCCGGCCCGGAGCACCTTCAGCTTCATGCTGTCGCACCGGACGCACACCCGGGGCCGGGCGGCGGCGCAGGTCCCGCAGCACAGGAGCCGGACGGGCCCGTCGCCGCCGGCCCCGGCCGGCTCGGCGTCGAGCTCGGCCACCGCCGCTCCGCACCGCTCGCACCGGGCCAGCTCGCCGCAGGCGGAGCAGGCCAGGAGGCGGGCCCGGCCTCGGCGGTTGAGGACGCAGACGGCTCGGACCTCGGCGTTCCGGCGTTCCTGCGCAGCGTCCCCGGTTGCGGACGAACGCCGGTCCGCTTCGGCGGCGGCCCGCAGCGCCGCCACGGCCCGGGGTGAGAACAGCCCGAGACCCGGGGGTTCCTTCCGCCGGTCGATGACCTCGGTGATCGGCCAGCCGGCCCGCTCCAGCGTGCGGGACGGCGTCAGCACCGGGCCGGGCGCCTCCAGCGGCGGCGCCGGGGACACGATCGTGAGCCGGGCGCCGAGCCGGCGGGCCCGTTCGGCGGCCAGGTCGCGGGCGTGCCAGGTCGGCGACCGCTCCTCCTTCAGGGCCTCGGACCCGTCGTCGAGGACCACGACGGCGGCCAGGTCGGGGACGGGCGCCAGGACGGCGGAGCGGCCGCCGAGGACCACGCACCCGCCCCGCCGGCACCGGTCCCAGGCCCGGGCCCGGTCCCGGGGGCGGCCCTCGGTGAGCCAGGGGACGACCACCGCCCCGGTCGCCCGCAGGGCGGCGGCCAGCCCGGCGAGGCGCCCGTCCGGCACGATGACCACCGTCGACCCGGCGGGAGCGGCCAGCCCGGCGACGAGTTCGCCCGGGTCGGCCGCCGGCGGCCATCGCACGACGGCCGGCGACCGCCGGACGGCGTCCGCCGCCAGCTCCGCCGCCTCCCCGACCGGGATCGCAGCGAATCGGCGTTCCTCGGGAACACCCCCTGTTCCTGAGGAGCGCAGGTCGGCGGTGGGTGGCACGACGGCCGCCGGCGAGGCGGCGCGCAGCAACGGCAGGCGCGGTCCGGCGAAGCGCCAGGCCGCCCACTCCGTCAGCGCCACGACCTCCGCCGACGGTCCGGCCGACACCGCCCCCAGCAGCGGGCGGAGCTTCGCCGGCGGCGCCTCGGACACGACGCCGTCGCCCACCACCCAGCCCCGCACCCGGCGCCCGCCGAGGTTGACCCGGACGATGGTGCCGACGCCGACGACGCCGGCCAGCCCCTCCGGGACCGAGTAGTCGAAGAGCCGCTCGACGGCCAACACGTCGACGGCGACCCGGCAGATGCGGGTCGCCGTCGAGGTCACACCTGCAGAGTACGGGAGTGTCAGGCGCCGGCGGCGGCGCGGAGGTCGGCGGCGATCTCGTCGACCTGCTCCCAGGTGAACTCCTTGTCGGGCCGGCCGAAGTGCCCGTAGGCGGCGGTCTTGCGGTAGATCGGCCGCCGCAGGTCGAGCCGGTCGATGATGGCCGCCGGCCGGAGGTCGAAGTAGTCCTGGATGAGCGCCGGCAGCTTCTCCGGGTCGACCTCTTCGGTGCCGAACGTCTCCACCAGCACCGAGACCGGCCGGGCCTTGCCGATGGCGTAGGCCACCTGGACCTCGCAGCGGTGGGCCAGCCCGGCGGCCACGATCGCCTTCGCCGCCTGGCGGGTGGCGTAGGCGGCCGATCGGTCGACCTTCGACGGGTCCTTGCCGGAGAAGGCGCCGCCACCGTGGCGGGCCATCCCGCCGTAGGTGTCGACGATGATCTTGCGGCCGGTGAGCCCGGTGTCGGCATGGGGACCGCCGAGCACGAAGGTGCCGGTCGGGTTGCACAGCAGGGTGAAGTCGTCGTCGGCGAACTGCGGCGGCAGCAGCGGCCGGATGACGTGGTCCCGGAGGTCGGGCTTGAGCAGGGTGTCCATGTCGATCCCCGGCTGGTGCTGGGTGGAGATCAGCACGGTGTCGAGGCGGACGGGCCGGTTCCCCTCGTACTCGATGGTCACCTGGGTCTTCCCGTCCGGCCGGAGGTAGGGCAGCACGCCGGCCTTGCGGACCTCCGACATGCGGTGGGCCATGCGGTGGGCCAGCCAGATCGGCATCGGCATCAGGTCCTGCGTCTCGTCGCAGGCGTAGCCGAACATCATCCCCTGGTCGCCGGCGCCCTGGGCGTCGAGGGCGTCGTCGGCCGAGCCGGTGCGGCGCTCGAGGGCGGTGTTCACGCCCTGGGCGATGTTGGGCGACTGCTCGTCGATCGACACCACCACGCCGCAGGTGTGGCCGTCGAAGCCGTACGACTCCCGGTCGTAGCCGATCGAGTTGATCGTCTCCCGGGCGATCTTGGGGATCTCGACGTAGGCGGTGGTGGTGATCTCGCCGGCCACGACGACGAGCCCGGTGGTGAGCAGCGTCTCGCAGGCGACCCGGCCCGTCGGGTCCTCGGCCAGGATGGCGTCGAGGATCGAGTCGCTGATCTGGTCGGCCATCTTGTCGGGGTGACCCTCGGTCACCGACTCCGACGTGAACTTCCAGCGGTTGCTGCTCACGGGGCCTCCTTCGGACCTCTTTGACGCAGTTGCGGAGCCACCGTGTCCCAGATGGCGTCGGCAAGTTCGATTTTGGGCATTTGCGGGAGTTGGCGGGCGGTGCCGTCGGGGGCGATCAGCACGGCCCGGTTGGTCTCGACTTCGAAACCGGAGCCGGGAGCGGTCACGTCGTTGGCCACCATCAGGTCGACCTGTTTGGCCGCCATCTTGGCCGCCGCCTGCTCGACGAGCCGCTCCGTCTCTGCTGCGAATCCTACGAGGAACTGCATGAATTTTTTCCGACCAAGCTCGGCCAGGATGTCGGTGGTCGGCTCGAGGACGACCTCCGGCGGGCCGGCCGCCTTCTTGATCTTCTCCGCCGCCGGCGCCTTGGGGCGGAAATCGGCCACGGCGGCGGCCATCACGACGACGTCGACGCCGTCATAGCGGTCGAGGACGGCGTCGGCCATCTGCGCCGCCGACTCCACCCGCACGACGTCCGCCACGCCGGAGGGGACGGGCCGGTCGACGGTGGTCACCAGCACCACCGCCGCGCCCCGCCGGGCGGCGGCCTCGGCCACGGCGTAGCCCATCTTCCCCGACGACCGGTTCCCGATGAACCGGACGGGGTCGATCGCCTCCCGGGTGCCGCCCGCCGTCACGAGGACCCGCACGCCGGCCAGGTCGCCGGCGGCCCTGGACAGGACGGCCGCCGCCGCCTCGACGATGCGGGCGGGGTCGGCGAGGCGGCCGGCGCCGATGTCGCCGCCGGCCAGCCGGCCGGACTCGGGATCGACGATGTGCACGCCGCGGCGGCGCAGGAGCGCCAGATTGTCCTGCACCGCGGGGTGCTCCCACATCTCGGTGTGCATGGCCGGGGCGATGAGGACGGGCGCCCGGGTGGCCAGCAGCGTCGCCGTCAACAGGTCGTTGGAGATGCCGGCGGCGTAATGGCCGATGAGCCGGGCCGTGGCCGGGGCCACCACGACGAGGTCGCAGGTCTGGCCGAGGCGGGTGTGGGGGATGGGCTCCGGGCCCTCGAACAGCGACGTGCGGGCCGGCTCCGAGGCCAGCGCCGAGAACGTGAGCGGCCCGACGAAACGGGTGGCGCCGGTGGTCAGCACCGGCATCACGTAGGCCCCGGCGTCGATCAGGCGCCGGCAGATCTCGACGGCCTTGTAGGCAGCGATGCCCCCCGATACCCCGAGGACGACCCGCCGCCCGGCCAGAGCCGTCACGGGGGACCTACTTGATCGACCGCTCGACGACCTCGGGCCGCTCGAAGACGATCTTGCCGACCTCGATCTCCTCCAGGGAGATCGACAGCGGCTTGCGGGAGAGCGACGTCACCTGAGGCGGGACGATCGTCCCCAGCCCCTCGCCCAGCTGGTTGAAGTAGGAGTTGATCTGGCGGGCCCGCTTGGCGGCCAGTGACACCAGCGTGAACTTGGAGTCGACCCGGTCGGTGAGGTTCTCCAGCAGCGGGTGCATCAACGACGGGCGGCGTTCCACAGCTCAGTCTCCTGACGACGTGCGGCGGGCTTCGAGGATAGCAGCGACCTGGTCGACGGCCGCCTCCAGGTCGTCGTTGACGACCACCAGGTCGAACTCGGCGGCCATCGCCTCCTCGGCGTCGGCCTTGGCCAGCCGGCGCTCGATGCTCTCGAGGGCGTCGCCGCCCCGGGCCAGGAGCCGCTCCCGCTGCACCTCCCGGCTCGGCGGCCGGAGGAACACCAGCAGGGCGTCGGGAAAGGCTTTGCGCACGGCCATGGCGCCCTGGACGTCGATTTCGAGCATCACGTCGTCGCCGGCGGCGAGATGGTCGACCATCGGCCGCTTCGGGGTCCCGTAGAAGTGGCCGAACACCTCGAACGACTCGACGAACTCGTCGTGCTCGGCCCACTTCTCGAACGTCGCCCGATCGAGGAAGACGTAGTCGCGCCCGTCGACCTCACCCGGGCGCGCCGGCCTCGTGGTGGCGGAGACCGACAGCCACAGCCCGGGGTCCCGGGCCAGGAGGCGGGCGGCGACGGTGCCCTTGCCGGCTCCGGAAGGGCCCGAAAGGACGAGGAGGACGGCCAGCGGCTACCGCTCGAAGTGTTCGAGAAGAGCGCGC
>Ga0070741_10016676_pt1 | contig 12193 bp, 9 predicted proteins | sample Coa_R1_4_FD_66440 | JGI IMG/M metagenome (GOLD analysis project Ga0070741, IMG submission 66440) | Surface soil microbial communities from Centralia Pennsylvania, which are recovering from an underground coalmine fire - Coalmine... | ecosystem: Environmental > Terrestrial > Soil > Unclassified ...
ACACGTTCGAGCCGTTCACGAGCACGGTGGTGGACCTGGGCCTCGCTCGGATGTGGACGCCCGCTGGCCAGGCGATCGCCTACCACGAGGGGGCGATCGTCATCTACAGCCCGCTATTCGCGGAGCAGCACCCCGAGGCGACGAAGGCCTGGATGGTGGCCTACGTGAAGGGCGTGCGGGACTTCGTCCGCGCCTTCGAGCACATGAACCCACCCGACGACATCGTCGCGGCGATGATCAAGTACGGCGACGAGCAGGACGCGGCCAAGATTCGCCGCACGCGGCCCGGCCCCGTAAACCCCGACGGCTACCCGTTCAAGGAGAGCCTGAAGACCGACCTGGACTACTTCGTGCGGGCTGGCATCGTCAAGGACCCGCCGGACCTGGACAAGGCCGTCGACCTGACTTTTGTCGACTACGCCATTTCACGACTGGGACGGTTCGGGGCGCAGTAGAGGCGCCGTCTCCGGGCTCGAGGTCCGCGGCCGCTAGGTTGACGGCGATACGCTCCCTTGGAAAGCCCCGCCCCAACTCCAGGTGGGAGCGCTCGGTCAACAGCAGTCTACTCTGACTTCCGCCGGCTGGACCACGGTCCCCAGACTGGGTATGCTGCCCCAAAGCATCGTAAGCAGGTGCAGTGATAGGGCCGCCCGATACGCCCGGAGGGTTGAGCGCTATGGCAACGATCGATTCTGACGCGCACCTCGTCGAGTCGGACCGCACCTGGGACTATCTGGATCCCGCGGACGCCCAGTATCGGCCACGCGTCGTTCAGCCGGAGGGAACCCGGGTCGCCTACTGGTTCATCGATGGCAAGCTTCGCGGGCTAGCCCGCCCGGTGCTGACGGCGAAGGAGTTCGCCGAGCTGTCGGACCGCGCTGGGCGGCACATGGATACCCCCGAGGAGACCCGCGGGGCGGAGAACGTCGCGGCGCGCCTGCGCCACATGGACGAGCTGGGGATTGACATCCAGGTGCTCTACCCGACCATGTTCATCGAGCAGGTCGCCGAGAAGAGCGAGATCGAGGCGGCGCTCTGCAAGGCCTATAATCGCTGGGCGGCCGACATCTGGAGCCAGAGCGACAATCGCCTGCGCTGGGCCTGCGTGCTGCCCCTGTCGGCGATGGACGAGTCGCTCGCCCAGCTCGACGTCGCGCGCAAGAACGGCGCCTGCGCCGTATTCATGCGCAGTATCGAGACCGACCGCCTGCTGCACGACCCGTACTTCTATCCCGTCTATGCGCGCGCCGCGGACCTGGATATGGCGATCGGCGTGCACGTCGCGAACGGCAATCCGGCGATGCTCGACCTGCTGGGGCAGCGTAACGGCGGCGGCGCGTTCTGGAAGTTCCGGCTGGCGTCCGTGGGGGCGTTCCATTCGGTGATCATGAGCGGGCTGCCCGACGTCTTCCCGACGCTGCGCATCGGCTTCCTCGAAGCGTCGGCGCAATGGCTGCCGTACGTCCTGAAGGACCTCCGGCGGCGCCTGGCCGCGCAAGGCCGGCCGCTGCCCGAGAATCCGCTGCAGGCCTATCGCCTGTACGTCTCCTGTCAGACCGACGACGACGTCCCGTACGTCCTGCGGTACGCGGGCGAGGACAACATCGTTATCGGCACGGACTACGGGCACAGCGACCAGTCGACGGAGATCGAGGCGCTGCGGAACCTGCGGAGCCACGGTGGCCTCGAGGAGCGCGCCTACCGCAAGATCACAGACGACAACGCCCGCGCGTTGTACGGCCTGTAGGCCGCGCGCCGGCATCGTCGAAGACTTGCTCGGCGGTCCCCACCCGCGGGTGGTCTCGCCAGCCCGCGTTGCGCCGCGCTCACGCGTGCGCGATCAGGCGCCGACGTACAACCTGGCGGCGTTGTGGACGAGCAGCTTATCCAGCAGGTCCGGGGACAGCTCCGAACGGCTGCGCAGGTTGTTGACCATGTGGACCTGCGCCGAGGGGTCGGCTGCCAGCCGGTCGGTGGTGCCCGGCGTGTGGTGGCCGTAGTCGGTGCCCACGACCACGTGGTCCTCGCCCACGTACTGGAGCAGGTAGGGCAGGTCCTCGCCCAGCTCGTACGAGACCCAGATGTTGTACTCCTCGAACAGCCGCGGCCCCCAGAAGGTCGGGTCCGCGCGCCGCGTGCCTCGCAACTGGTAGAGCACGAAGGGAATCCACGACATCCCCGTCTCGATGAAGCCCCAGCGCAGCCTGGGGAACAGCTCCGGGACGGCGTTGGCGACGAGGTTGCGGAAGGCCACCAGCGGGGGCAGCCGGCCGTGCGTGAACGTGTGGCTGCGCTGGATGTCGATCAGGTTGTTGAGGGCAGGAGCGCCCTGGCCCTGGTGGATGCAGATGGGCAGGTCGAGGGCTTCCGCCTCCTGGTAGACCGGGAAGAAGTAGGGATCGTCCAGCGTGCGATCCCCCTCGATGCCGCGGAAGAAGACGCCACACGCGCCGTGCTCCTTGCCGAAGCGTAGCTCCTGGATAGTAGCGCCCACGTCGCGCAGGGGCGGCACGACCACCCAGCGAATCTTCCCGTCGGAGCGGTCCGCGACGTCGGCCAGGAACCGGTTGTACGCCTTGCACAGCGCAACCTCGTAGGCGACGTCCGACGTGAGGTAGGCGAGGAACAGGGTCGGGTAGACTACCTGCACGTCCACGTTCGTAGCCTGCATGTCCGCGTAGCGCGTCGGCAGGTCCAGCAGCTCCCGCGCCTTGTTGTCCCCGCGGCTGCGGATGCTCGACTGTGCGGTGGGCGTGACCAGGATGTTCCCGCCGCGACCGGCCGGCTTCGGGAAGATCTGCCCATCGATGAGCCACAGGTGATCGTTGGCCCCGTACTGCGTGTCCTCCGGCAAGGACACGATGACCGGCCGGCGCGGGTACCACTCCGGGTCGAGAAAGGTCCACATCTCCGGCGGTTCCGCGACGTGCGTATCGGCGTCCCACACAGTTCCCATGATGCTACTCACCTCGCCAGGGGCATTCAGGCTCTGGTCAGCTCAGCGTCTAATCCGCTCGTTCGGGAGCAGCGCGCGCCCAGCTCCTCGTTCGGCCGCCCGCCTTGTCACCAGCACATGTAGTGAAATGCAGCGTAGCTGACCGTAAGCACCTCGTCAAATTGCGTTCGTCTCATCCGTCCCCCATTGGCGCCGCTGCCGCGGTCGGCGCCGCGGGCCGCACGGTCGCCAGGGTCGCCACTCCCTCGCGGTCCATCGCCGCCAGCAGCTCGCGGTTCAGCGCGGCCATCACCGTGGGCCCGCGGTAGATGAAGGCCGTGTAGATCTCCACGACGCTGGCGCCCGCGCGCAGCAGGCGCAGCACGTCCGCGCCGCGGAACGCTCCCCCGCCGGCCTTGATCGGCAGCCGCCCTTCGCTCCACGCCGCGACCTCCTCGACCAGGCGAACGGTAATCGGGAAGATCGGGCGGCCGCTCACCGAGCCGCGACCGGTGGCCAATCGCCGCGTGGGAATCGGGTAGCCGCCGCCGACCGTGAGGCCGTCGATGCCGCCCGCGACGCACAGTTGCACCATCTCGCGCACCAGATCGTACTCCTTCGGCGTGTGGTGCGGCGGCAGCTTGATCAGGACCGGCACGCGCCGCACGGCGACGAGCGCCTCCACCAGCGCCGCGAAGGTCTGGAGCGTGCCCAGCCTCCCCTTGTCGCCCGTGTGCGGGCAGATGAGGCCGATCTCGACGGCGTCGACGTAAGGCTGCACGTCGCTGGTCGCCGCCGCCAGCTCGTCCACGCCGAAGCCACAGACGTTGGCGACGAGCGGCACCGGCCGCGCCGGCAGCGCCCGCAGCCGCGCCAGCGCGAAGGCGCGCCCCTTGCTCGGCAGCCCCTGGGCGTTGAGCAGCGCCAGGCGCCGCGGCAGGCGGGACAGGCGGGGCAGCGGGTTGCCGGGGCGCGGCTCGCTCATGAGCGAGCCGAGCGTCAGGCAGCCGAACCCGAGGCTGCTCAGGGCGGGGACGTTCTCGCAATCCTTGTCGAAGCCGGCGGCCAGTCCGATGGGCGTGCGCAGGCGCAGGCCGCAGAAGTCGGCGGCCAGGCGCGAATTGGGAGCCGCGAGCGACCGTCCCAGGACCTCCCACGGCCGCGACCAGCTCAGCGCCGTGTGAGCGAGGGCGTGAGCGTGGTCGGCGGGCACCCGGAAGAGCAGCGGACGGAGCAGATGCGTGTAGGCGTTCACACGTCCCCCTTGCTACTGCCAGCGCCCACGGCGGGCTCTTCGCCGCGCCACCTCACTCGTACTTGGCCGCGCAGTAGGCAACCAGGTGGCGATTACCGTAGCTGGAGACCGAGGCTGTGTTGACGATCGCTCCCTCGCCCGCGGCGATCATGTGGGGGATCACCGCCTTGGCGAACAGGAACATGCCCTTCGGGTTCACGGCGAACGGTGACAATCGCGACGCGCCTATCTGCCATCGCTCCTCGCTACGGTCGAGCTGGCTGCTCGGCGACCCGGTGGGGACATTGCCGAACGATGGCCACGGCGCAGCTCGCGCGTCACCGGCCGGGCCAGCGCGATATCCTGGAACTGCAGGGCAATCGTGCTGGCGGCGAAGTCTAGGAACGTTTGCACGAGCGGTGAGAGATACTGCCGCTGGCGCCAAACCGCGACGAAATCCCCATGTAGGTCCAGTCCCGCCACCGGCACCACCTGCAGAACGCCGGCCGCCACCTCGGCTGCCACGTTGCTGTGGAAGAGGAAGGCGGCGCCCTCGCCGGTGGCCACGACGCGCTTGACCGCCTCGGGATTGTCGAACTCCAGCTCTACGTGCGGAGCGATGCGCGCCTGGGAGAGCGCTTCGGCGAGCAGGCGCCGTGACCGGGCGTATGGGCCTCCGAGGAGCACCAGCGACTGGTGGGCCAGCGCGTCGGCCGGTAGGGGCCGCGCCCCGCGCCGGGCCCAGGGATGACCGCGGCCAACCACGAGAACCAGTGCATCGCGATAGAGCGGCCGCACGACGAGGGTAGTCGGAGTCTCGTAGCCAAGGGTAATGCCCAGCTCCGCACCGCCGTGCTGCACGCGCTCGAACACCTCGGCCGCGCCCTCGACGATCAGTTCCACGTGCATCCCCGGGAAGGCGCGCTGAAAACGGGCGATCACGGGGGGCAGCAGGTATACGCCCGTGCCGAGGCCCGCGACCAGCCGCACGTGGCCAGCGCGCAGCCCTTTGAGCTCCTCGATGGCCTCGCGCATCGCCCCCAGCCGCTCCAGGACCTCGAGGCCGTAGCGGTAGACGGCCTCTCCCGCCTCAGTATCGTCTCGATGAGGTCATCGTCCTGACCGACGACCACACGGATCAGACGCTCCTGGCGCTGCTCGAGGACGATCCTGCCTGGGCCTGGCTACTCGATCCGGCTGAAGACGTGTACACCGAGGAGGACGCTCGGTGGTGCCCTCCCGCGGATGCGACCCAGATGGGCTACGCGAGTGGGTGCCGTCGATCCTAGCGCTCTAGCCGCGGCACGCGGAGTCCGTCGCGTCGATCAGGGCGAGGATGTCGGCCGGGCTGAGCGGCATGCGCGTGACGCGGACGCCGAGCGGGCGCAGGGCGTCGTCGATGGCAGAGGCGAGGAGGGCGGGGCCCGGGATGGCGCCCGCCTCGCCGAGCCCCTTCATGCCGAGCGGCGTGATGGGTGAGGGCGTCTCCTGGTGCGTGACCTCGACGTTCGGGACGTCTTCCGTCGTCGGGAGGAGGAAGTCGAGGAAGCTCGTGTTCAGGAGCTGGCCCTGCTCGTCGTAGGCCAGCCGCTCGAGGAGCGCGCCGCCGATGCCCTGGGCCACGCCGCCGTGGATCTGGCCGTCCACTACCAGCGGGTTGATCAGGCGGCCGCAGTCGTGGACCACGGCGTAGCGTAGGACGCGCACGGTACCGGTCTCCACGTCGACCTCGACCAGGCAGGCGTGGACGCCGCTGGCCCAGGTGGCGTGGGGCGGGCTGTAGTAGCGGGTCGCCTCGAGGCCGGGCTGCTCGCCCGGCGGGAGCGCGGGGCCGGTCCAGGCCGCCGGCCGCCGCGGCGCGGGAACGGCATCGGCGCCGAACGCGTAGCGCAGCGGGTTGGCGAGGCGCGCGAGCTGGCCGTAGTCGAGCCCCCGCTCCGGGGCGCCGCGCACCGCGATGCGCCCGTCCTCGGCCGCCAGGTCGGAGGGCGCGGCTTCCAGCTCGCGGGCGGCCAGGGCCAGCGCCTGCTCGCGGACGGCCTGCGCTGCCAGCCCGACGGCGCTGCCGGCGACGACCGCGGCGCGGCTGGCGTAGGTCCCGGAGCCGTAGTGGAAGTGGCGGCTGTCGCCGGTGACGACCATCACGGCTTCCAGCGGCACGCCGAGCTGGTCGGCGGCGATCTGCGCCAGGGTGGTGGCGTGGGACTGCCCCTGGGTAGCGATGCCTGTGGCGACGAAGACCTTGCCGCTCGGCTCGACGCGCACGTGGGCGCCCTCGTAGGGGCCGATCCCGCTCCCCTCGACGTAGCAGGCCAGCCCGAGGCCGACGTGGCGCCCGGCGGCCCGCAGCCGCGGCTGCTCCTCGCGCACGAAGCGCTCGTAGTCGATGGCCGCCAGCGCCTGCTCGAGGCCGCCGGCGTAGTCGCCGCTGTCGTAGCGGGTCGGCGCGCCGTCCTGGTAGATCAGCCCGACGTCGTAGGGAAACTCGCCCGGCGGGATGAAGTTGCGCCGCCGCACCTCGGCGCGATCGAGGCCGAGCGCCGCGGCGACGCGCTCGATCAGCCGCTCCATGACGAAGCAGGCGTGGGGCCGGCCCGCGCCGCGGTAGGGGGTGACGGGCACCGTGTTGGTGTAGACCGAGCGAAACTCGACCTGGTAGCTCGGCACCTTGTACGGGCCTGGCAACTGGCAGGCGGTGATCAGCGGGACGATGATCCCGTAGGGCGTGTAGGCGCCGTGGTCGTGGAGGAAGCGGTCGCGGATCGCCAGGATGCGCCCAATGGCGTCGACGGCGATCTCGGCGTCGTGGAGCTGCAGGCGCTCGTGAGTGGTGGCGGTGAAGTGCTCGCGGCGGTCCTCGATCCACTTGACGGGGCGCCCAAGCCGCCACGCGGCCAGCGGCACCAGGACCTCTTCGGGATAGAACTGCATGATCTTGCCGCCGAAGCCGCCACCCACGTCCGGCGCGACCACCTGGACGGCGTGCTCGGGCAGGCCGAACAGGTAGGCCAGGCCGTTGCGGATCGAGATCGGCGCCTGCGTGCTGTCCCAGACGCGCAGCAGCCCCTGCTGGGCGTTCCAGTCGGCGACCACACCCCGCGTCTCGAGCGGCATGCCGGTACTGCGCTCGATCCGCAGGCGCTCGCGAAACACGTGCGCCGCCGCGGCGAAGGCGCCCGCAACGTCGCCGACCGCAGCCGTGTAGCGCGCCGCGACGTTCGTGCCTAGCTCGGCGTGGACGAGCGGCGCGCCGGCCGCCACGGCAGCCTCGAGGTCGACCACCGGCGGCAGCGGCTCGTAGTCCACCTCGACCAGCTCGAGCGCGTCCTCGGCCGTCGCTCGGTCGTCGGCGACGACGAGCGCGACCGCCTCGCCCACGTAGTTGACCGCGTCCAGCGCCAGCGGGTACTGCGTGAGCGGGTGGGTGAGGCTGTCGTGGGGGATGAGCAGTGGCGAGCGTCGCCCGATCGGCCCGAGGTCCGCCGCGGTGAGCACGGCGTGGACGCCGGCGAGGCGCCGCGCCGCGCTGGCGTCGATCCGCTGCAGCCGGGCGTGGGCGTGCGGGCTGCGGAGCACGGCGGCGTGCAGCATCCCCGGCAGGGCCAGGTCGTCGACGAAGCAGCCCTGCCCTGCCAGCAGGCGCGGGTCCTCGCGGCGCTTGATCGGGGCGCCAAACAGGCGCGTCGCCATCGTAGCGTCTCCTTCGAGGGGTCGGCGCGGGGCGCGGCCTCGCCCGGGCAATGATGCGCCGCTGGCGCTCGTCCGCGCCACGTATCCAGCCTGTCGCCCGGGAACGCGCGCGGCGACCAGGGCCTCCGCTCCTTCGTGACCCGCGCGGGTCGGCCCGGCTTCGGGCCTGGTGTCGCAGCGCGGCGGGCATGTATCGTGCGGGGCGGGGCGCGAGCGAGCGGACGAGAGCATGGCTAAGACGCGCTGGGCTACGCCCCACTCGGCGCGCCGTCGCCCATCAGTCGGGTAGACGCTTTGCAGCATCACGACGCGGGTGAGCGGAGGCCGGAAACGGCTCGGCTCGCGGTGCTCCTGGCCTGGGTCGCCGGTGGAGTCGACGCGATCGGCTACGTCGTGCTCTCCCACCTGTTCATTGCCCACATGAGCGGCAACAGCGTCGCCTTTGGCGTCGCGACTGGGCAGGGCCAGTGGGGCACCGTCGTCGAGCGCGGCGCAGCCATCGCGCTGTTTGCCACCGGCATCGCGGTCGGGACCGCCATCGGCGAGATCAACTTGAAGCGGGGCCAGCGGCACCCGACCGTCGCGGTCTTCGGCGCCGAGATCGTCCTGCTTGGCGCCTTCATGCTCTTCGGCACTCGGGTTATCGTCGGCGGAGCGATCCCCGCGGCCCCGGCCTGGCAGTTCTACGCGCTGGTGGCGCTGCCCACACTGGCCATGGGGCTGCAGAGCGCCACGCTGCGGCGGGTCGGGCAGGTCAGCGTGCGCACGACGTACATCTCCGGCACGCTCACCAGCTTCATGGAGGTCGCCGTGGAGTTCCTCTTCTGGCTGCGCCGCGGCCGGACGGCGAACGACGCGGAGGCGCAGCAGCAGTCGCCGGTCGATCGGCTGCGCCTCTACGGCAGCGTGCTGGGTGCGTACGTCCTCGGGGCCGTGCTCGGTAGCGTCGGGCTCACGCTCTGGGGGCTCGGTTCAGTGCTGCTGCCGATCGCCGGCCTCGGGCTCGCCATAGCGCGCGACCTCACCCACCCCCACGAGCTGGCCAAGCCACGCAGCCCAGCGCCGGGCCTACCGGGCGGCCAGGATACGCGCTAGGCCACGAGCGCTGGCGTCGGGCGCGCCCGCGAGCAGCTACCTGGAGGGGAGCTACGCCCGCCCCAGCTCCGTGCTGTGACCGGCAGCCCGAACTGGGTCCGTCGAGCCGGCACACACTGCTCGACCGTCGTTGACGGAACGCCGTCCGACGGCCGTATACTGCCTCGGGGATTCGCAGGAGGGAGGAGCGATGGACGTAGTCGAGATGTGTCAGCAGGCGACCGCTGGCGCGGCCGAGGTGATTGGCAGCCTGAAGCCCGACGACCTGGCGCGGTCGACGCCCTGCGAGGGCTGGGACGTGCGCGCGCTGATCAACCACATGGTCGGCGTGAACGAGCGGTTCGCGGCCGCGGTCTCGGGCGGCACCCCGCCGGACGCGTCGGCCGATCTCGTCGGCAGCGATCCGGCCGGCGCCTACCGCGCGGCAGCCGGGAAGGCGATGGCGGCCTGGCGCTCGCCCGGCGCCCTGGACCGCACGGTCCGCCTGGCGGCCGGCGAGATGCCGGGCCAGGTGGCTTGCGGCGTCCAGTTCGTCGACCAGCTCCAGCACGTCTGGGACCTCTGCAAGGCCACCGGCCGACCGTATCCCCTAAACCCCGAGCTGGCGAGCACCGCCCTGGAGATGAGCCGGCAGCGCATCGGCCCCGACCGGCGCGGCCCGGGGAAGCCCTTCGGCGCCGAAGTCCCCTGCCCGGCCAACGCGCCCGCGCAGGATCGCCTGGCCGCGTTCCTCGGCCGGCAGCCCTGAGACCGGCTCCCGGCTGCTAATGGTGCCGATGGCCGCGCGGCCGTCGGCACCACGCGCCGACGGGAAGAGGCAACTACTGCCGTGGCGGATAGAGAGCTGACGCACCGCGCGGCTGGCCCGGACCTGCTGCGCAGGCGGGGCGAGCGCGACCAGCGCGTCACCTTCGCCGAGCTGTTCTTCGACCTGGTCTACGTCTTCGCCGTGACGCAGCTCTCGCACCTGCTGCTCGAGCACCTGACCCTGCACGGCGCCGTGCAGACGCTGCTATTGCTGCTGGCAGTGTGGTGGGCGTGGGTCTACAACGCCTGGTTCACCAACTGGTTCGATCCCGACCGTCGGGCCGTGCGGCTGGTGCTTGGCGCGGTGATGCTCGCCAGCCTGATCATGTCGGCCACGCTGCCGGACGCGTTCGGGGAGCGCGGGCTCGTCTTCGCCGCGGCCTACGTGGCGATGCAGGTCGGCCGCTGCCTGTTCATAGTCGCGGCGCTGGGCAGGGAGCCCGGGCTGCGGCGCAACTTCCAGCGCATCCTGGCCTGGTTTGCGGCGTCCGGTCTGCTGTGGCTGGCTGGGGGCCTGGCGCAGGGCCCGACACGGGAGGCACTGTGGCTCGCCGCCGTGGTGGTGGACTACGCCGCGCCGGCGGCGGGGTTCTTCACCCCGGGGCTGGGGCGCTCGGTCACGACCGACTGGACGATCATGGGCGGGCACCTCGCGGAGCGATGCCAGCTATTCCTGATCATCGCGCTTGGCGAGTCGATCCTGGTCACCGGCGCTACCTTCGGACAGTTGCCCTTGGCCCCGGCCGCGGTGGCCGCGCTCGTGGTGGCCTTCCTCGGCAGCGTGGCGCTGTGGTGGGTCTACTTCGACCGCAGTGCCGAGGTCAGCAGCGACGCCATCGCGCACTCGGCCGACCCCGGCCGGCTGGGTCGCTCGGCCTACACCTACTTCCACCTGCCGATGGTGGCCGGCATCATCGTGGCCGCCGTCGGCGACGAGCTGACTATTGCCCATCCCACCGGCGAGACCAGCGCGGCGACCGCGGCTGTCGTGCTGGGCGGCCCGGCCCTGTTCCTGATCGGCCACGTCCTGTTCAAGTGGGCCGTGTTCAGCCACGTGTCGGTGCCGCGCCTGGCTGCTATCGCCGCGCTGGCTGCTCTGGCGCCCGTCAGCCTGGTCGCCCCTCCGCTGGTCCTCTCCGGCGCGGCGACGCTGGTCGTGGCGGCCGTCGCGGCCTGGGACGCCCGCGCCCAGTACCTGGTGACACACCCGGTCGGCACGTAGGCCGACACAAGTACACCCGCCGACGCTGGTCATCCGCGGGACTCGAGGCGGGCCAGACCCGCCGGCGACCATTCGCGACCCGGCCCACCAGCGCGTGGACTTCGCCCAGAAGTCCGTGATGATGAACTAGCGGCAGGAAGATGTCTCGTACGCGCCCCGTTAGGAACGCAGCGCAGGCCGTACTTTGCCCAGGACCTGCTGAGCGTGCCGCACGAAGCTGTCGTCGACCAGCCGCTCCGGTGGGATCGGCTCCGGTAGCTGCAGGCTGCCGTTGCGCAGGAAGACCACTTCCTGATCGAGGAGGAAGTCGACCTGGATCTCCAGGTCCGGATCCCAGGTGTACGGGACCTGATTGCGAATCACCTGCGCGGGCTGGCCGAGGCGCTGCTCGAACAGCGCCAGGTTCTCGGGCGTGTAGAATTTGTCGGGGTAGCTCACGCCCAGCTCCGGCCCCTGCAACTCCCGCACGCCGCGCATGGTCGCCACCATCCAGCGGCGGGCCGCGTCGTTGCGATCGCTAATGAACTGCCCGGAGTACATCACCACGGTCGTCATACGTCCCGGGGCGATCTCGGCGACGAGCTTCGCGGCCACCCCCTGGCTGATGGCCCGGGTCGCGAACGGCTCAGCCGTGGTGGAGGCGTCGATAACCCCGCTGGCGAAGGCAGCGGGATGCTCGGGGAAGGGGAGCGGCGTAACGTCCACGTCGGTCAGGGCCAGACCATCGCGCTCCAGGACCTTGGTGAGGACGTACTCGTTGATCGACCCGCGCCCGGCGATGGCGACGCGGCGACCGCGCAGGTCGGCGACGCGGCCGACGGTACCGTTGTCCGCGAGCTCCTTGCGCACCAGTAGCGGCAGCGAGCTGTCTTCCAGCGGCAGGATTCCCATCGGCGCCACGATCTTGATGCCGATCCCGCGGGCGAAGGCGTTGAAGGTGCCCGCGCTGATCGCTCCCAGGTTGACGTCGAAGTCACCGCGAGCGAGGGCGGGCACGGCGTCGCTGCCCGCGCCGAAGTTCTCGAAGGTCAGCTCGAGGCCCTGCTCGCGGTAGTAGCCGCGGGCTTCCGCGACGTAGACGGGGGCGAGACCGATCACCGCGGTCTCGGCGATGCGAACCGTCTGGAGCGGCGGGGGCGGGGTCGGCTGCGCGCCTGGGGCGCTGGTGGTGGGGGTAACCGGCGCGGCGGTCGAGCGGCAGCCGACGAGC
>Ga0070741_10016677_pt1 | contig 12193 bp, 10 predicted proteins | sample Coa_R1_4_FD_66440 | JGI IMG/M metagenome (GOLD analysis project Ga0070741, IMG submission 66440) | Surface soil microbial communities from Centralia Pennsylvania, which are recovering from an underground coalmine fire - Coalmine... | ecosystem: Environmental > Terrestrial > Soil > Unclassified ...
CGTTCGTCGCGGTTCATTGCGCGGCGCTGGCGCCGACGTTGTTGGAAAGCGAATTGTTCGGGCACGAGCGCGGCGCATTTACCGGCGCGCATGAGCGACGCATCGGACGATTTGAACAGGCGCAAGGCGGAACGCTTTTTTTGGATGAAATCGGCGAAATTGACGCGACGCTTCAAGTCAAATTGCTTCGATTTCTCGGCGAGCGGACATTCGAGCGCGTTGGTTCAAATAAAACTTTAATGGCGGATGTTCGCTTGATTACAGCGACGAATAAAAATCTGGAAGAACTGGTTAAAGCCGGAACTTTTCGCGAAGATTTGTTTTTCCGTTTGCGCGTGGTGGAAATCAATTTGCCGCCATTGCGCGAACGCGCGGACGATATTCCGTTGCTGGCGCGAAAATTTTTGCAGGAATTTGCAAAGGAAAACAATAAACCGGTGAACGATTTCACGGCGGACGCGCTCGAATGGCTGATGAATTATTCGTGGCCGGGCAACGTGCGCGAATTGCGGACGGCGATGGAACATGCGGTCGTGCTTTGCCGCGGCGAAAAAATTTCCGCGCGCGATTTGCCGCGGCAGATTTCCATCGGCGCAAAGAATGACGGCCAATTGTTACAACAAAATGATTTAACCGTGAAGGAAGCCGAGAAACAATTAATCGTTCGTGCGCTGAAAGAAACCAATGGCAATCGAACGTCGGCTGCAAAAAAAATCGGCATGAGCCGGCGGACGTTTCACCGAAAATTGCACACGTATCATTTGGAAGGATTCTGATTTATGCGAATCGCGGAAATCATCCAGACGGCCATTCACAAATTGGAAGTGGGCGCCGGCGCGCGCCTTTTGAAATTTTTCGCGCTGGCGCTCCTCGTCGTGATTCTCGCGCTGCGATACGATTCACATGCTTACAAAAACATGTTCACGCCCGAAGGCATGGACTCGGCACAACTGGCGCGAAACATTTCCGAAGGCCGCGGCTATACAACGGAATTTGTCCGGCCGCTGAGCATTTATCTTGAAACAAAATTTAACCAATCAAAAGGCGCTACCTCTGGCACGAACGCGCCCGATTTTGCGCGGATAAAAACAGCGCATCCGGATTTGGCGAACGCACCGGTTTATCCTGTCGTGCTCGCCGGATTGATGAAAGTTTTTCCGTTTCATTTCACATTGGATTTGAAACAAAGTTTTTGGAATGACGGCGGGAAATTTGCGATTTATCAACCGGATTTTTATATCGCCATTTTCAATCAAATTCTGCTGCTCGGCGTGGTTGCGCTCACATTTTTGATTGCGCGGAAATTGTTTGATTCAGCCGTGGCGTGGCTTTCGGCGGTCCTGGTTTTATTTTGCAATGTGCTGTGGCAATTCAGCCTTTCGGGCTTATCAACGATGTTGCTGTTGATAATTTTTTTATCGCTGACCTGGTGCCTTTTGAAAATCGAAGAACTCGTGCGCGAACCGCAGCCAAATGTAAAACGCATTTTCCAACTGGCAATCTGTGTCGGAATTTTGACCGGCACCGGCGCGCTGACGCGTTACGCTTTTGGCTGGGCAATTATTCCGGTCGTGGCGTTTCTCATTTTTTTTGGCGGACAGCGGCGCGTTATGCACGTGCTCGCGGTCGTCGGCGCCTTTGTTATTATTTTAACGCCGTGGATTATTCGCAATTACACAGTCAGCGGCACGCCGTTTGGCACGGCCGGTTATGCCATTACGGAGGACACCTTTTTATTCCCGCGCTTTGAATTGGAACGTTCGATTCATCCAAATTTAACTTTTATTTCCCAACTGTCGTTGTATCGCCACAAGCTTTGGGAAAACGGCGTCGGCATTTTGATTTATAAATTGCCAACGCTGGGCGAAGATTTGGTCAGCACTTTTTTCCTGGCGGGTTTGTTGCTGCAATTCCGAAAGGTCGCCGTGCGCCGCGCGCGTTATTTTTTGTTGATGTGCCTGGGTATATTTGTCGTCGTCCAAGCCCTCGGCCAGACTTATCTCTCAACGAAATCGCCTGACATCAATTCTGAAAATCTTTTGGTATTGTTGATGCCGTTAATTTTTATTTACGGCGTCAGCTTGTTTTACACTTTGCTCGACCAAATGGTTTTGGCCGCCTATGAATTGCGTTATGTTATCATCGTTCTTTTTGCCATCGCTTGTTGCTTGCCGATGCGAATCCTTCTTTGGACAAATAAACCTTCGCCGGTTGCTTATCCGCCGTATTATCCACCCGAAATTCAACAAACTGCCGGCTGGCTCAAGAAAAACGATTTGATGATGAGCGATATTCCGTGGGCCGTGGCGTGGTATGGCGACCGCCAATGCCTCTGGCTCACGCTCAATGCGCAAAGTGATTTCTTCGCCGTCAACGACGAAGCCAAAACTATTCATGCGCTTTATCTCACGCCCGAAACGATGGATGCACGATTTTTGACCGACTGGATTTTGCCGCATGAATACAGTTGGGGCACTTTCATTTTGCAAGCCGTGACGGAAGGCCAGACGCCGGTAAACTTTCCGCTGCGTTACGCGCCGCCGCAGGTGAAATTTTTGCCGGAACGATTATTTTTGGCCGACAGTGAATACTGGAAACTCCGGCCGGACACGGTTCAATGACTTCACCCCGCCGCGCGGCGCAATCGGTCGGCGATGCCCGACCATTCCGGCGATTCCGGCGGCGCTTCAATGACAATAATTCGCGCGCCAACGTCGTCACAGCGATGCAATTCGGAGTAAAGCGCGCGCGCAAATGCCTCGGCGTCGTGCGGAATCACGCTCACGCCGGCAAAATTTTCGACAGAAGGAATTTTGGTGTGAGCAATGATTTGACAATCTCGAACTTCGAATTTCGAATTGCGAATTCGAGATTTTAAATCGTCTTCATCATTCCAATTCAGAACCAATAATTTCGCTTTTGGCGCGTAATGTTTTTTCAATTGGCCCGGGCTTTTCAAAATTTCTTCGCTGTCGCCAAATCCAATTGCCAATTTTTCTGTTACGGCCATCAGTGTGTGCTCGTGAATCATCCCCGGCCGGAGCAATCGCGGCGGCGAAACGGTTAAATCCAAAACCGTGGATTCAATTCCAACTTGCGATTGGCCGCCATCCACAATCAGTGAAATTTTTTCGCCCAATTGTTTGCGAACATGCTTGGCATTTGTCGGTGAAATGGAATTTGAAAGATTCGCGCTCGGCGCGGCCAATGGAAAATCACATTCGCGAATCACGGCTTGAATAAATGGATGGCTCGGCCAGCGAATGCCAACCGTTTTTCCACCAGCGGTCACGTTGTCAGGAATTTTTTCTGCTCGCGGCAAAACCATCGTCAATGGTCCGGGCCAAAATGATTTTGCCAATTTTTCTGCAAGCGCCGGAAAATTTTTTACGCAGCGCTTCGCCATTTCTAAATTGGCAACGTGGACAATAATCGGATTATTCGCCGGTCGGCCTTTGATTTGAAAAATTTTTGCGACGGCATTTTCATCGAACGCATTTGCGGCGAGGCCGTAAACCGTTTCCGTCGGCAACGCGACAACTTCGCCGGCGCGCAGCAATTTCACCGCGCGTTGGACGGCGGCTTGAAACAATTGCGGCGTGTGCGTTGATAAAATTTCCGCGCTCACGCTTTATTCATAGCGCAACGCGTCAATCGGGTCGAGCTGCGAAGCTTTCCACGCGGGATAAAATCCAGAAACAATTCCAACAAGTGCACTTGAAAAGAACGCAACAAAAACAATAGTGTAAGAAGTATAGGTCGGCCAGCTGGCAAATTGTGCTAGAAAGTCAGGAGTTATTTCGAATTTGTCTAAAATTTTTGCAATTAATTTAGCAGCAGGTGAAGCGCTTATTCCCAAAATAATTCCTGTCAGACCACCGATTGAACTTAACAAAACAGCTTCGACAAGAAATTGAATCAAAATGTCCCGGGCGCGCGCGCCCACGGCCATGCGGATGCCGATTTCGCGCGTCCGTTCGGTGACGCTCACGAGCATGATGTTCATGATGCCGATGCCGCCGACGATAAGCGACACACTCGCAATGGCTGCAAGCAAAACGGACATGACTTTCGACGTGGCGGTCATCGCTTGCGCGATTTCCAATTGCGTGCGCACGGTGAAATCCTGTTCGCCGCGATGACGCGTCAGCAGCACATTGTTGATGTCGTTTTGCACTTGCTCGATGGATTTTGCGGTCGCGGCTTCGACCTGAATGGAATTTACAAACGTGCGACGGTCAATGCGCTTCATGTGGCTGGTGTAAGGGACCAGCACCGTGTCGTCCTGGTCCTGGCCAAACAAATTAAATCCTTTCGGTTCAAGCACGCCGACAATTTTGAACGGAATGTCGCGGATGCGAATCGTTTGACCGACTGGATTTTCGCCGGGAAAAAGTTGGTCAACGACCGTTTGGCCGAGCACGGCGACTTTGCCGACGCTGCGCACATCCTGATCGCTGAACATGCCGCCGCTGGCGATATTCCAATTGCGGATTTGCGGATAATCGGGCGACTCGCCGAGAATCAGCGTGTTCCAATTCAAACCGTTCGCAAGAATCTGGTCGCGGTCGCGCACTTCGGGACTCACGGCGACGACGTTGCTGACGGTTGCGATTGCGTCAGAATCTTCCGGTTTCAACGTCGGCGCGCTGCCCCAGCCGCCGCGCATTGCCCCGCCGGTAAAACTGCCGGAAAAAACCGTGATAACATTTTGCCCGAGACTTGCGACACGGTCTTCCACTTGTTTTGTCGCGCCGGTCGTGATGCTGACGGCGGCAATGACCGAGCCGACGCCGATGATGATGCCGAGCATGGTGAGAATTGAGCGAAGTTTATTTCGCCGCAATGCGCGGATGGCCAAACGAATTGTCGCGAGAACTCTCATGCGAGTTGAACGGCCTGCTGCGCCGCGCGCAATTTTTGCAATTCGTTTTCCGCAATCAGCCGATTTTTTACCGGTTCGTCGGTCAAAATTTTTCCGTCGCGCAAAATCACCGTGCGTTTGGTGTAACTGGCAATGTCCAATTCATGCGTGACCATGACGATGGTAATTCCCGCGTCATTTAATTTTTGAAACACACCCATGATTTCGATGCTCGTCTGACTGTCGAGATTTCCCGTCGGCTCGTCGGCGAGCAGCAGCGCCGGTTGATTCACGAGGGCGCGCGCGATGGCGACGCGCTGCTGTTGTCCGCCGGAAAGCTGATTCGGATGATGGTCGGCGCGTTGGGCGAGACCGACAATTTCCAATGATTTCAACGCGCGTTCACGCCGCTCGTGACTTTGCAAATGATGACGAACATAAAGCATCGGCAATTCCGTGTTTTCCGCCGCCGAAGTGCGCGCGAGCAAATTAAAGCCTTGAAAGACAAATCCGATTTTCAAATTGCGAATGTCCGCAAGTTCATCGCGATTCAATTTTGAAACATCCGTGCCGTCGAGCAAATAAAATCCCTGCGACGCGCGGTCGAGGCAGCCAATCATGTTCATCAACGTGGATTTTCCTGAGCCGCTCGCACCCATGAGCGCAACAAATTCGCCGGGAAAAATTTTCAGCGATACGCCGCGCACGGCGTGAACGTCCACTTCGCCCGTGTGATAAATTTTGTGGACGTCGTCGAGTTGAATGACCGCGTTCATACGCGAATAAAATTAAAACCGTCGTGGGAATCCGCCACCGCCGCCAAATGGATTATTTCCGGTCGCGGGTGTGCCCTGCGCAACGGTCACGCCGGTGACAATCTGGTCGCCTTCCTTCAAACCTTCAATCACCTCAGTGTAAATGCCGTCGGTGATGCCAGTGCGAATTTGCACGGCTTGCAATTTTGCATTTTTTCCCGCATTTGCCTGCAACACATAAACAATACGGCGACCGCTGCCCAATCCGCCGCCGCCGTTTCCGCCTCCACGACGGCGTCCGCCGCCTTGACGATTTCCCGCCCCGGCCTGACGGTTGACATTGGTCTGCGCGGTTTGCGACGGCGAAGCAGAATTTGTTTCCGAGCTTGCGACCGTTCCTTCCGGTGGACGAAGTCGCAGCGCCGAATTGGGAATTTTTAAAACGTCTTCGTGCTGCGCGATGACAATGCTGACGTTTGCCGTCATGCCCGGCTTCAATTTGTAATCCGCGTTGGTCAAGCCGATGACGCAATCGTAAGTGACGACGTTATTTTGCGTCGTCGGCGCGTTGCGCACTTGCGTGACGGTGCCGTGAAACGTGCGGTTCGGATATGCGTCCACGCGAAAATCCACGTCCTGATTTTCTTCGACGCCGCCAACATCGGCCTCGGCCACGCTCGAATCAATTTGCATCCGCGTCAAATCGTTTGCGATTTGAAAGAGCGTCGGCGCGCTCAAACTTGCCGCGACTGTTTGCCCCACGTCCACTGCGCGAGAAATCACCGTGCCGTCCACCGGCGAATAAATTTTGCAGTAGCCGAGATTGTTCATCGCGTTGCTCAACGACGCCTGTTTGATAAGCACCGTGGCTTCAGCCTCGTGCAACGTGGCAATGTCCGAGTCGTAATCGGCGCGGGCAATCAATTTGTTCGTGAACAATTGCGCGTCGCGCTCGGCATTGGCCTGCTGCAATTCCAAATTAGCCTTCGCGTTCGCCAAATCCGCCTGAGCGCTGGCGACCTGCGCCTCGTAAGTGCGCGTGTCAATTTCCGCGATGAGCTGATTCGATTTCACTTCTGAATTGAAATCCACGTAAAGCGCTTTGATGCGGCCGGAAACCTGGCAGCCGACTTGCACGTTGACGACTGGATTGAGCGTGCCGGTCGCGGTGACGACATTGGTAATATCGCCGCGTTCGACAACGGCAGTCTGAAATTGGGGCGCGCTATTGTCACCGCGCGAAAAAATCCAAATGCAAAATCCAACGACGACAAGACCGGTCACGATGATGACCGGCCATTTCAAAGCGAAACCGCTGTTTCTTTGTGACATAAATCGAATCGCGAAAGCCAATGAATGAGACAGCGCGAGCGGCTGCCAAGTTACGAAAATTTTTGTATCAGCGCACGAACTTTCCCTTTATGCCGCGCCAATTGCCGCTAACATTTTGCCGTGCTCGACCAATTCACACAATTGCTTGCGACGGGACAATCTTTAAGTGAAGTCCAATGTCGCGATGCGGTGGAATCGCTCGCCGATGAAAAAATTTCGGCGGAAGCAAAGGCAAATTTTTTGACCGCACTCGCCAAAAAAGGCGAGACGGTCGAAGAAATTGCGACGTTCGCCGGCGCGTTGCGCGACAAATCCATCCAGCCGCCGCTCGATGCGCAAACGCGCTCGCGAGAAATTCTCGATGTTGTCGGAACCGGCGGCGACCGTCTCGGCACATTTAACATTTCAACAGCGGCGGCAATTATTTGCGCCGCTGCGGGTGTAACGGTGGCCAAGCACGGCAATCGCGCGATTACTTCAAATGCCGGAAGTGCGGATGTGCTCGAAGCACTTGGAATTAAAATTGATTTGTCGCCTGCGGACGCTGCGAAATCTCTGCGCGAACGCAATTTCGCCTTTTTCTTCGCGCCCAATTATCATCCGGCGTTCAAAAATATTTCTCCCGCGCGAAAATTATGCGCCGAGCGCGGACAACGGACGATTTTCAATTTACTCGGGCCGCTGCTAAATCCGGCGCGACCGTCGGCGATGCTTATCGGCGTGCCGCGTCCGGAATTTTGCGAGCCGCTGGCGCGCGTCGCGCAATCGCTCGGCATTCGTCGCGCGATGGTCGTTTGCGGAAAAGTTTCCGGCGCGGGATTTCTCGACGAACTTTCCACGCTTGGCGAAAATACTATTGCCGAATTTTATCAAGAACGCGGATTTACCGTTTCTACGACTGCTCCAGAGCAAGTTGACTTTCCGCGCGCGATGCTCGCGGATTTGCTCGGTGGCGATAAATTCGCGAACGCGGAAATTGTCCGCCGCATTTTGCGCGGCGAAGAGCGCGACGCGAAACGTGACGCCGTTTTGCTCAATGCTTCAGCGGCATTATTTATTGCCGGAAAAACAAAATCGCTGACGGAAGGACGCGAATTGGCAATCCAAACAATTAAATCCGGTCGAGCGAAGACGAAATTAGAGGAACTCGCGCGTTAGGTTTTTGCGGTTGCTTTTTCCGCAGCTTCGAGCGAGGCGTAATACAATCCCAAATTATGCTGCGCAGTTTTATCACCCTGCCGCGCGGCTTTGATAAACCATTTCACCGCTTCGCGCTGGTCTTTTGCCACGCCACGACCCGTTTGATAACACAAACCTAAATTGCATTGCGCGGGCGCACATTCCTGCTCCGCGGCTGCGTGATACCAGCGCGCCGCTTCCTGAAAATCTTGCGGCACGACTTGGCCTTGTTCGTAAAAAACGCCGAGGTTGAACTGCGCGACGGGATAACCGCGTTCGGCCGATTCGCGATACCATTTCACCGCTTCGGCATAATTTTGCGTGACGCCCTGGCCGGTTTCGTAAAGCACGCCGAGATTGAATTGCGCCGCGGGGTCGCCTTGCTCCGCCGCTTCGCGCAACCAGCGCGCAGCTTCAGTAAATTCCTGTGGCACACCGATGCCGCTCAAATAGCAAACGCCGAGGTAACATTGCGCGACCGGGTCGCCTTGTTCCGCCGAACGACGAAACCATTTCACCGCTTCCTGATAATCCTGCTGGACGCCTTGGCCGTTTTGAAAACAGACGCCGAGATAGCACTGCGCTTGTGCGTCGCCTTCTTCGGCGGCATCGCGCATGGCTTCGAATGTTTCCCATGAACGTCGGCTGGACATCGTAGTGAAACTCCTGAAACAAGTTTCGCCAAAAGCATAAGTTCACGCGGCGGAAATTCAAGCGGCGAATTTCACTGACTAATTTCACTTTCGCCGCGCGAAATTTCTGCTACAAAACCCGCATGGCTTCGAAGTTAAACATCGGTTTTCTCGGCGCGGGCAAAATGGCCACCGCGCTGGCCAAAGGCTTTGTCAGCGCCGAAGTCGCATTTCCAAAAGAAATCATTGCCAGCGACCCGCACGACACCGCGCGAAAAAATTTCGCCGCGGAACTTGGCTCGAAGACGACCGTTTCAAATCTTGAAGTCGCTGAATTTGCAAATGTTTTGATTTTGGCAACAAAGCCCGACCAGGTTTCCGCCGCGCTTTCGGAAATTCGCGGCGCATTTTCTGAAAAGCATTTGCTCATTTCCATTGCCGCTGGCGTGACGATTGCAAAATTGGAAGGCACATTGCCAAATGGCGCGCGCGTCATTCGCGTCATGCCAAATACTCCCGCGCTCGTCGGCGCGGGCGCGGCGGCATTTGCACTCGGAAAAAATGCAACGACTGCGGATGGTGAGATTGCCAAAAAACTTTTGTCCGCCGTCGGCGTGGCATTTCAAGTGAAAGAAAACTTGCTCGACGCCGTGACCGGGTTGAGCGGCAGCGGACCGGCTTATGTTTATCAATTTATCGAAGCCTTGAGCGACGGCGGTGTTGCCGCCGGCTTGCCGCGCGACGTGGCGACGAAGCTTGCAGCGCAAACGGTTTTGGGCGCGGCCAAAATGGTTTTGGAAACCGGCCAGCATCCCGGCGCGCTCAAAGACCAGGTGACCAGCCCCGGCGGCACGACGATTGAAGGTTTGCACGAATTGGAAAAAGGGAAATTGCGCGCAACGGTCATGAACGCCGTTCGCGCCGCGACGGAGAAATCCAAGAAACTTGGTAATTCCTGATTTGACGGCAGGTTTTTCAGTGGCATTTTGATTTAAGGAGATGACTCACAAGCCACCGAGTTCCAGCCAATCGCGAATCCTTTGGTTCGCACTGACAATGTTGGCGATTGCCGTAATTCTTGCCGTCACCGCTGGCTTTATTTGGGGGGCAGGGAAAATTCTTGGATTGTTAAGCCCAGTGCTTTGGCCGCTGGCCATTTCCGCCGTGCTCGCGTATTTGCTCGACCCGGCGGTTCATTGGCTTGAGCGAAAAAAAATTTCTCGGCCCAAAGCCATCGTCATGGTTTTCGCCGTCATGTTTTGCGTCGTGGGTGGAATTCTCGCGAGCGTCATTCCGCAGCTGGTCGAAGAAACGAACAAATTGGTTTCAAAAATTCCCAATTACACAACTCGCGCGCAACAAAAAATCGAACACTGGGCGGACAAGGCCGATAAAGCCGCCGCCGCGATGCAGCAAACCAATTCGCCGGGCGCAAATACAAATGCAACAAACAGTTCGGCGCATGAAACCAATTCTGCCGTTCCATCCGCTCAAAAGAAATTTGAGTCGCCAAAAAATTCAAAGTTGGAAAGCAATACCAACTCGCAAAACATTTCCCAAACGAACAATGCCTCGACCAATTCGATTCCATCCGCCGACCAAAATCAGCAAATCCACAAACAATTGCTTTCGTCGGCCAAAGATTGGTTAAGCAAATCCATTCCCAAATTCGGCGATTGGCTTTTCGCGTTGCTCGGAAAAGTCACGTCGCTGATTGACGTCGTTGTCGCCATCATTTTAATTCCGATTTACACGTTTTATTTTTTGCGCGAGAAACGGGAAATCAAATCGCAATGGACAAATTATTTGCCCATTCGCGATTCGCACACCAAAGACGAACTGGTCTACATGCTTTCGGCCACGAACCAATATCTCGTCGCATTTTTTCGCGGGCAAGTGCTCGTCGCGCTCATCAACGGCGCGCTTTATACCGTCGGTTATTTGTGCATCGGACTCGATTACGCGTTCCTGCTCGGATTTACTGCGCTGATTTTGACCATCATTCCGTATATCGGCGCCATCATCAACGGCCTGCTCGCGCTCACGTTGGCAATTGTGCAATTCGGCGACTGGTTTCATCCGCTGATGGTCGTCGTCGTGTTCACGGTCGTGCAATCGTTGGAAAGTTTTTTGTATTCGCCAAAAATTATGGGCAATCGCGTGGGCCTGCATCCGGTCGTCGTCATCATCGCCGTGATGGTCGGCGTAACGTTGCTCGGCGGAATTCTCGGCGGCATTTTGGCAATTCCCATTGCCGCCGCGTTGCGCGTGGCGCTGTTCCGTTACGTCTGGAAAAAACCGGAACCGCCGAGGCCGAAAGTGGAAATTTAATACCTCTGTCGGGAGCGAAAAATGGAAAATTCCCATTCAAAATCGTGCTTGGCAGAAACTAGCGCTCAAAATACAGTTCAGCCATGAAACGAGATAGGCTGCAAAAGTTTGCTGCCTAATTACTGTTAGGCCAAATGAACATCGCCGTCTACATACTGCTCGCGGTTCAGGCACTCTGCTGGTCACTATTCTTATTCGGAGACATCGGGTTCGATAAGCCAGGAAAATATGGCCTAGACTTCTCGGCTCTTGTTGTCGTCGGCGTTGTTTATGTGATTGCGCTCCTATCTGGTATCGTAGTGGGTTTTCTGAAGAAGCGATGGTTTATTTTAGGCAGCCAATTCCTTCCGATTCTGGTTGCTCTGCTATACATCTACCTGCCATACCGCACATACGATCCCGCTGGCTATCAAGACCTCGTCGGGAAGCCTAAAGCCGAAGTGGAAAAGAGAATCGGACATCCACGAGGTGCACTCACAGGTTTTGTGTCGGACGATAGACATAAGGACGAGGAGTTCATCGCACTTAGAGGCATGACGATATATATATCCCGTGATGGCGTGGTTGTAAGCGTCGAATCATCATACTAATGAAAAGGCCTAACACAGAGCTAGGCTGCAAAACGTAAAATTATTTCGCCACCACATCCCGCACGTCCACCGCTTCCATTCCCGCCGCGCGAATCGCTTGCAAACCAATCACCGAATCTTCGTAAGCGCGGCAAAATTTTGGTTCCACGCCAATCCGCTTCGCCGCTTCCAAAAAAATGTCCGGCGCGGGCTTTTGATTTTTGACCATTTCATTCGTCACCACCGCGTCGAACAAATGGCGGATTTTCAAATGGTCGAGCACCATGCAAATGATTTGCTGCGAACCGCCGCTCGCCACCGCCATCGGAATTTTTTTATAATTTTCTTTCGCGATTTCCACGACAGCATGGATCGGTTCGATTTGCGGCAGCGTTTTCAAATACGTTTCCTCTTTTTCATGTGCCACCGCAATATGGTCGAGCGAGCGGCCTTGTTCCTGCGCAAGAATTTTCAAAATATCGCGCGACGGAATGCCGCCGGACGCGTAAAAACGGTCAATTGGAAAATGCA
>Ga0070741_10016678_pt1 | contig 12192 bp, 13 predicted proteins | sample Coa_R1_4_FD_66440 | JGI IMG/M metagenome (GOLD analysis project Ga0070741, IMG submission 66440) | Surface soil microbial communities from Centralia Pennsylvania, which are recovering from an underground coalmine fire - Coalmine... | ecosystem: Environmental > Terrestrial > Soil > Unclassified ...
CTCGACCGCTTTCCGGTCGTGACTTCATCGGACCAGTTTTCCCCGCGCGCTGCGCGCGCGGTTGCCACTGTGCCTTAAATAGTTTGTCAGGTCAAGTCTGAACTATTACAGTTTTTTACCGGCATCTCTGGCCTCGGCAACATTGCATCCCTGTTCGCCGTGTTGAACAAAAAGATCGCCTCCACAACGGCTGCCTGCTTCAGGTCTGGTTCACTCAGATGCTCGTAAGTGTCGAGATTAGTATGGTGCGTGCGGCTCATGTAATCTCTTTCGTCTTGAATGAAACTGAACCCGAGAAGGCCAGCTCGTTCGAACGCCACCTGGTCGCTAGATCCGCTGGTCTGGTTGCTCACCGTTGATATCCCTAAGTCCGCCAGCGGCTTTATCCATCGCGAAAAGATTTCGGCTGCACCCAGATTGGCCTGTGTGTAGATGCCTAATATTTTGCCCGTACCATTGTCTAAGTTGTAATAGGCGTCAAGCTTTGCCGCTTCTGGCTTCATCGTTGGCGCACGTAGCACATCCCGTAAGGGCAGCGGTACCTCTTGCTCCTCCGGAGTTTCAGAGAGATGGAAGGTGGCGTAATGGCTCATAACATAGCCGAAAGATCCAAGCATCCCCTGTTCCTCCCCAGACCAGAGGGCGATCTTGACGGTACGCCTCGGCTTGACGTGCAATTCATTCAGAATCCGCATGGCTTCCATTGCAACCACGACGCCCGCGCCATTATCGGTTGCTCCAGTTCCTGCGAACCAGCTGTCCAGGTGTCCGCCCACGATTACGATTTCGTCCTTCAACTTCGGGTCGGTGCCTGCAATTTCGGCAACCGTGTTGAATCCTCGGGCGTGCTCATCGTCGAAACGGGTTTCGATTCGGAGCTTCACCTTGACCGGTATTTTATGGTCGACAAGTCGGCTAAAGCGATCCCAAGCCTCAGTTTCGATCACTTCTTGGGGGATCAATTGTCTCCGTTCCGGCTTAAATATGTACCATCCGAGTGATGCGTTCAAATCATCGTGCAATACGCCGCCTGAGCCTCCGGGTACGATTACCGCGATCGCTCCCTCCGCGGCAAAGAATCTGGCAACCCTTTCTTGAAAGGCAAAGCCGGCAAACACCTTGCGGTAGTTCATCTCAGCGGCTTCTGTTGGCGGATATTGAAGATAACTTGCCAGCTTCGCCGCGTCAGCGTGTTCCATTCGCGGCACATCGTCTGGATCTATCTCAGGCGACATCGCCGCGTGTCCATATAAAATTACCTTGCCCTTGAGCTTTCCTTTCCACTGAGCGAACTCATCCTCCGTCTGCATCCCTGGAACTGCAATCAGCTCTGCGATGACCTCTCCATTTGTCGGCGGCGACCAAGGGGTAGCTTGCACCAAGAATGTGCCAGATCCTGGCGTGACGATACTCAACGAGGCGCTCAGTTGGGTCCATCCCAAACCAAACTCGCCCCAACTCTCAAGGTGGGCGTCAGTGCAGCCCATCGCGGTAAGCTGTTTCACTGCCCATTTGCTGGCTGAGTCCATCGCCGGCGAACCAGTAAGACGCGGCCCAATACCATCCATTAACGCCGCTGCGTATTCCATCACATGGGAGTGTTCGAATCCCTCAGTTCGAATACGCGAATACATCTGTAGGTCCAACGTTTCGGTGTTCGGCTCAATAGCATGCGCGTGTGCCAAAAGTAATTCGGTAAATAGCACGAAAGATAAAAGCGCATTCCGTAGACAAGCCATGTGTTCCATCGTAGTTTAGGGCGAGGGCAGCCCAATTGCAGAATGCCTTTGGCAGCTCCCAATCCACCTTTATGTTGAGTCACACGGCGCAGAAGTGAATCTTTTCGACTGCGAACGGGTTGTTTGAATGTAAGTCGAGCGAGGAGCACGTGGTGTACAAGAGACTGAACTCAACAGCACGTTGATTCAGAGAACAGCACGGAGGCTCCTCAATAGACATATGTATTACATCGGACTCGACGTTCACAAGAAGACGATCAGCTATTGCGTGAAGGATGTCAGTGGTCACGTCCAACAACGAGGGACGATGGCAGCGCCAGGCCGTCAGGGCGCATGTATTCGCCGACAAATGGTTTGTCGAGCGTAGCCAGCCACTCTTTACGCAATCGCCGTGCACAAGCGGCGCTGTGGGGAAGGGACGCCGCAGTTCATCAGATGGCGCCTGTAAACCTCACTCCATAGTCATTCGTTGGGTCGCGGTAAATCGTGTGGACGTGCATGGTCGGATCGCCTCCTACTCCTTGCGGTGAGAACTCGATGATGAGCCTGGGACCTTGGATTCGGTAATACGAACTCCCGTTTTTCCCAGGATCATGGGTGGTGGGCCCGCTCCACGCAAAGTAGGTGTCGTTAAGATCTGTTTTGATCTCCGCCATGCGAACCCTTGCGTAAGAGTCGTTGATGATACCGGCCCATTGGGAGATGACATTCAGTAACATGACCTGCTGGTCCTCGTTCAATTCAGAGCCTTTCAGTCCTTCTGGCTGAATTTGTTTTCCAGCTTGCCCCGGTCCCAAAACCAAATCTCGGATTTCATAGTTCAAGATTGCCTGCTTTCGCTGTTGCTCAGTCAACGCGTTTAGTAATGCAAAAGCCGTGTCGTTCTCCCGCGCCAGCACACGAATAGTCCTATCTCCACGCTTGTAAACGGACGGCTGGGCGCCGGTCAGTGTAGGCGTCATCACGCCTCTGGCGCCTCCGATGACGACATTGAGTCCCAAATGATGGCCGCCAAACTCAAGCATCCACGGCTTGCTTGCACTGGGCTCTCCAAAGATGCCAATCGTGTAGACAGCTTCGCCCGATGCAAAGTTCGTACCAGCATCCGTCAGGGCCTGATCCGATCCCATGATGTCGAGAACCTTCTCGTAGCCCATCGGACTCAGCACCGTTTCTAGCAGGTGCATTGCCGCGGCGCGTTGTTCCGTTGTGAGCGAACCCAAGCGAAGCCCGGGCCGCAGCACGTCGCTGACTGGATAGTTCGACCACACGGCCCGACCATACTGCTCGCCGATAAAACCACCCGGGGGTCCCATGCCGAACCTGCCGCCTGGCCTACCGCCCGGGCCTCCCGGACTATCACCCGGCTCTCGACTCTGTCCACTGGGAGCGCCGGAACTCGCCGGATGATTTTTCTGTCCTTCAGATGGAGCGCCGGGAGCCACGCCGCCATCTGCGGTCCGGTGAAACGGAGCGTTCGCACCAACCCTTTGCGGCGTGAAGGCGAACTGCACCTCCTGTCGTTGATTCGGTGTCAGCGACGTAAGGAAGGCCCTTGTTGCGTCCACCACAGCGCGTGTTTGACGGTCGGGGGACGGCTGTTCCGTGCTTTTTCCGTCAGCTCGCTTTATGCCGAAATATCCAGTGGCTCCGGTAAGTGCCAGAGCACAGGCAAGCACCGACAATGTCCTCATCCGTTGCCCTGCAAAGTTGTGTTGCTTCACTTTTTATCTTGTTGTACTCTGACGGCGTTTCTCCATTTGAGGTTCCAACCCTCGCTTCCCCTCTGCTGGCATGTCAACGAGCCGTAACAGATGATCTTCGGGAATATGGTCTTCGATCCGGAAGTAGTAAAACAGCGATTCAGAACGAGTCTGTTGACCCATCATAATAAGCAGCGCGCCTCCACAGGAGTAAATTGAGAACGACATCAAGGCAACCAATGAAAAGACGTTAGCGAACACTCGAACGTCACCACAAACATTTAATTGCTGGAATGTTTCATACGTTCTTCGCTGCTTTGTGCGCGTGCTAAAGGATCAACTGCCTGGTTGACGGCCGGCGAGAGCTTCCTATAATTTCAGCTGAAGGGCGGACTCCAATGAGATCTTTTCTGCGTGGCTTGACGCTATCTTTCCTCGCGTTGATGTCCCAAGCCCAGAACGCAACCGTTGTAATTCACATAAAATTAATCGACGGTCGAACTGGGCAGCCGATGAAGAACCAGCAGGTGGGCCTTGAGGATCGTGCTGATTACCACGAAATAGCGCTGCGCACAAACGACCTCGGCGTGGCATCACTCAAAATCAGCAAAGATGCTGTAATTCTCGTACACAACACAAAGCACTATGTGAATTGCGGCGATGAACCGGGCGGACTTGTTCACAATGATTTCAAGGTGAGTCAGATAGTTGGTACCGGAGTGGTTCAACAAATCGTGTCACCAAATCGTTGCAGCAAAGCGTCGGGTGTTCCAAAGCCCGGAGAGTTAGTTCTTTTCGTACGACCCTGGAGACCCGGAGAGAACATGTAATCGCCAGGCGGGTTCCTACCATGGCATGCAGTGTGTGCAAGCCAGGCCAGCGGCTGAATGGATTGACTGTCTGAGGGTACCAATCCCAAGACGATCACCATCCTTTGCAAACCGCATCTGTGCCCGAAGCGCATAAGGCAGTTTTTCAACAGCATCGCTGGATTTGCGCACCTTGTGTGTTTTGTGTCCGAGTGGCCTCTGATATGCTCTCCTTTACGGTCTAGGAGAGAACAAAGAATAATGAAGAAAAGGTTCGATCTCTTGCAGGGAACGCTCGATTTGTTAATTCTCAAGGCCGTGTCGCTGGGGCCGCTGCATGGATACGGTGTTCTGCTGCGGATCAAGCAAATCTCTGCGGATCGTCTGGCAATCCAGCAAGGGTCGCTTTATCCTGCTCTGTACCGGCTGGAACACCAGGGCTGGATTGCGAGTCAATGGGGGGAATCCGAGAACAAACGAAAGGCCAAGTACTATCGATTGACCGCATCCGGTCGAAAAGCGCTACAAGCCGAGACGGAGTATTGGGACAGAATGGCCGGCGCTATTGCGACCGTTCTGCGCGCCACTCCGGAGGCAGTCTGATGCGGGTGAAACGTTTCCGTTCCTGGCTACAAGCCACGCTGCAGCGGCGGCGAATGGAACGTGAAATGGATGAGGAACTGCGGTCCCACATGCAGAGGTATGCCGCGGACCTGGCACGCGCTGGCATGGAGCAGGGCGAGGCAGAGCGCCAAGCGCTACTGGAATTTGGCAGCGTGGGGCGAACGAAAGAGGCGTGCCGGGAGGCGCGCCGTGTAGACCTGCTGGGCTCGCTTTTCTTGGACATTCGGTACGGTCTTCGGTTGCTGCGCAGAAGCCCGACTTTTGCGGGTCTGGCAATTTTGACCTTGGCTTTGGGCATTGGCGCTGCGACGGCGGTATTCAGTCTCGTCAACGCGGTATTGCTGCGCGCTCTGCCGTACCCCGATCCGGAGCGGCTCGTTTTCTTGTACGAACCGATACCGGGCATTCCCAATGTTCCGTTGGAAGCCTGGGGGCCGGTAAACGGAGATTTCTTCACATGGCAGAAGGAGAGCCACTCCTTTGCCTACATGGCGATGTTCACTACCGGCGGGCTGAACGCTTCGCTGGGTGATTCTGCGTTCCGCGTCAGCGGATCGCGCGTCACCGCTGATTTTTTTCGCGTGCTCGGTGTTTCCTCTGCCATCGGCCGCACTGTGGATCGTTCCGATGTGCAACCGGGCCATGAGCGAACCGTGGTCATAAGTGACTCGCTCTGGCGATCGCGCTTCCGCGCCGACCGTCACGTGCTCGGGAAAGAACTGCTGCTGGATGCGCGGCCGTACCGAATTATCGGAGTGATGCCACCCGGCTTCGCTTTTCCTCATGATACGGAGAACGTGGACACGATCGGCACGACGACCGAGTTGTGGGTACCTTGGACGATGACGCCGCAGGAGCGGGCATCGCGTGATGAGAATCCGGGCAACGCTATAGGACGGTTGCTACCAGGAGTGAGCCTGCGCCAGGCACAGGCGGAAATCGCCACGATTACCGGGCGCTTTGATCCTCCTTTCCAGCAACAGCATCAGAAGCCTGCGGGGGTGGCCCGCGGGTTCGATCAAGAGATTACCGGGGGTTCACAGCGACCCTTGCTGATCTTGATGGCGGCAGTATTGTTGGTGCTGTTGGTCGCATGCTCAAACGTCGCGGGCCTCGCGCTAGCCCGTGCGACCGGAAGGGTGCAGGAGATTAGCGTGCGCGCAGCCTTGGGAGCTTCGCGCCTGCGATTAATGCGCCAACTTCTGACCGAATCTTTGTGTCTCGCACTGGTTGGCGGCGTGCTCGGTACGGCGGCAGCTTTTGGAATTGTGCGTATACTTGTGAATTTCCATCCGGCTCACATTGCGCGAATTCAGGAAACCTCCATCGATGGACGAGTCTTGCTGTTCGCTCTTTGCGTTTCACTGGCGGGTACCGTATTTTCGGGATTATTCCCGGCGTGGTCCGCTTCGCATTACGATTTGAACGACAGCATCAAGAGTTCGGGTACTCGCAGCATCAAGGGCGGCACAATCCGGTTACGAAATGCGCTGATTGTTGCCGAGATGTCGCTTACCATCGTGCTCTTAATGGGTGCAGGACTGCTGATTCATAGCTTCTTAAAATTGAGATCAGTCGATAAAGGGTTCGCGTCTCTGTCCACCGTGACGGCCGGAGTTCGACTCGACGGACGATATAACCAGCCCCAGCAACAAACCGCATTCTTCCGAACGCTGCTGGATCGGATGCAAGCCATACCGGGCGTACGGGAGACAGCAGCGGTTGATCACGTCCCGCTCGGCGGTGGTGAATCGATCAGCCAGATCGAAGTGGAAGGTTATCCTTTCGATCGAACAATGTCCTTCGAAAGCCGCGTCGTGACGCCACGATACTTCGCCACGATGGGGATTCCGGTTCTGGAGGGCAGAGACTTCGACGACGGCGATGCGGCTGGGCGCACGCCGGTGATTATCGTCAGCCGGAGCTTTGAGCGCAGATATTTTCCAGGGCGATCGGCGCTCGGCAGACGTGTACACACTAGTGGCTGGCAGACCATCATCGGCGTGGTAGCGGATGTGCGGATGCGAGAGCTGGACAGGACTCCGCCAATGCAATTTTATTTGCCCTTGTGGCAGGTTCCGCTGTCAGCGGTTGCTGTCGTCGTGCGGACGGCGCTGCCGCCGGAGCAGACTGCTTCGGATCTCCGCCGCGTGCTGCGAAACATGGATCTAGCCTTGGCGGTGGATAGCGTGCGAACGATGGGCCAATTGGTATCGGAAGCGAGTGCCGGCCGACGTTTCCAAACAATCGTTCTGACTGTGTTCGGCGGCGTCGCGCTGTTTCTCTCCTTGTTAGGTCTGTACGGGTTGATGGCGTATTCAGTACAACAGAGAACAGCGGAGATCGGCCTCCGAATGGCGCTCGGCGCGCAAAACAGGTCCGTCATCAGCCTCATTCTGCGGCAAGGGATGACTTTATGGCTAGCCGGAATGACCTTAGGTCTTGCCTGCGCGCTGGGAGTAACGCGTTGGCTCAGCACACTGCTTTTCGAGGTGCAGCCAATTGATCCGCTCACCTATAGCGGAGTAGCGACCATATTTTGCACGGTTGCGGTTATTGCATGTTACGTACCGGCGCGGCGCGCAACGTGGGTAGACCCCGCAATTTGCCTTCGTTGCGAATGACACGCGGAAATGGATCGCTTGCTCAGGTGTTGCATAAGCCTTCGATGCTGTTGAAAAACTCTGTCGTGCGCTTCGCATTTGATCCCTGTAAGCCAATGTCCGGATGGCGCGCCATCTGAACAGGGGCAATGCCTGCTCTAAGCTATAGTTCCAGAGTGCGCCCCCTAAACGAGAGTTTCGTTAGGCGCCATGTTGTACTCAGCTATTTCGTCCTGACTTTCGCCATCTCTTGGATAGGAGCGCTTTGTGTTGCGGCACCCCGCTTGATGCGCCACGCACCTCTCCCGAAGTTGACCGGTATTCTAATGTTTCCGGCGATGCTTCTCGGGCCAAGTCTTGCCGGTATCTTTCTGACGAAGATTGTAGACGGACCAAGCGGTTTACGGGACCTGCTATCGATGGTTTGTCGCTGGCGCGTTCCTGCGCGCTGGTATGCAGCGCTTCTGATACCCCCAAGTCTCGTCTTACTGGTTCTGCTCTATTTAGAAAGGTTCGTGTCGCCGGTATATGCGCCCAACCACTTCTTATTGGGCATCTTCTTTGGTGTTCCCGCTGGAATATTGGAGGAAATCGGCTGGACGGGCTACGCCTTCCGGAAAATGTGTTCTCATAACAATGCGTTGAGTGCGAGTGTCTTCCTGGGTTTGTTGTGGACGACCTGGCATTTACCAGTCATCAACTACCTGGGAAGCGCGACGCCACACGGTTCTTACTGGATCGCTTTTTTTCTTGTGTTCGCGCTGGCCATGACGGCTATGCGAGTACTGATCTGCTGGATTTACACCAACACAAAAAGCGTGCTACTGACCCAGCTGATGCACGTGAGTTCCACAAGCTCCCTGGTAATTTTCAGCGCACCGCGGGTGACATCTGCACAAGAAGTGATGTGGTACGGACTCTACGGCGCTTTGTTATGGTTCGTGGTCGGGATCGTCATCAAATGTTGGGGTAGGAGCCTAACGCGGTACATCGCCCCCTAAAAGTCCACCATGGAAGGCGGAAGTAGCCGTCTCAACAACTCCTATTCTCCATTTCTGTGGATGCATGGTGGGAGGTCCAGCAGTTCGGCTCCCAGTCGATCCGTTACGCCGAAGATCTCGCCGAGCAGGTACACAAACCGCTGCTCGCGATCAAGACAGAGCAGCATTCCGGAAGTACATCCGATCTTCGCCTCTTGTAGCACCAGGCTGGACATCTTGTCGCTCCGAATCCGGCGCGGGTAGATCGGCCTCTGGGGTATGGTCTAGTTCGCGGCGTAATCCTCGAAGGTCATCTGCTTCGCTTCGGCGCTGCCGCGCTTCATATTCAGCAGGTGATTGACCACAAGCCGATACAACCAGGTTCGAAATTGGCTTTCACCGTGGAACGTGGATAGTTCGTGAGAGGGTAAAGACTTGGACGGAAGTAACGGAACTTATGCTCCGCCCGTGAAGTCTAATCTTCTGCTCTGACTATTGCGAAACAGCAGCATCGGAACTGTTCGCAGGATTATTCGGAAGATCAGCATGGTGATGGGCAATCAGATGGACTCGGCCGATTCCCGGTCAGCCGATGCTGCACTCAATCGGTCAACTCTGCCTACGGGCCGCCGCACTCGCCTTAGACGCGGACTCTGGGCCATTGTGGTCGTCGTCTTGCTGTTCTACCTGGTTGCCGGTTATTTGGGTTGCTCTGATATGTTCGGAGACCACCCTCGCTGGCGCGGCATGAACCGCGGACCGGCGGACTTTGGATTGCAGAGCGAAACAGTTTCATTCCAGTCAATGGATGGCATTCCTCTGAAGGCGTGGTGGCTCCCCGCTTCGGATCCGTCACGAGGCGCCATTATCATCGCTCATGGGATCGATCACACACGACAAGTCATGTTGCCCCGCGCAGCTTTTCTTGTTTCTGGCGGCTACGACACTGTGCTGGTCGATCTTCGAGGCCATGGTGAGAGCGGAGGAAGCCTCAGCTCGCCCGGACTTCTTGAAGCGCGCGATGTACTCGGTGCATTGCGCTTCATCCGGTCTCGTGGCTACACCAAACCCGTCACCCTACTGGGAGTTTCTTACGGTGCTGTCGCGTGTCTGATTGCCGCGGCGGAGTCGTCCGACATTGCGGCGGTGATTAGCGACGGCGCTTTCCCGACTGGAAAGGGGGTTTCAGACGATATCAGCCGTCATTTCGTGCATGATCCCCGAACGAACTTTTGGGTTCGATCCCTGTTCTGGATTTCGTCTTTTCCAGGCGTGGCTCGTGCGACTGCGTTGATGTATTATGCGCGCACCGGCATCTATCTCGGACCGGAACTTCTATCCGTGATTCCGTGGGCCAGCCGAATTAGGGTTCCCGTACTACTGATATCAGGAGAGCGGGACTGGATAGTCCCGACGACTAAGGCACAACAAATTCTCTCAACGATTCCCGGCGCTCGGAAGGAACTTGTCGTGATCCCAAAGGCCGTTCACGACACGACGTACAGCGCGGAGCCTGCTCTTTATGCCAGTGCAGTGCTGAACTTCCTCGGAACATACGTCAGTACTGACAACTCACTCCACCATTAACGGTCCGTTGAACCGATGACCTGCATCGCTCCGGCGCTCGTCCAGTTTGGACGGAGTTCTCTGCAGGCTGCTAGGGGCGAAACCCTTTGGCAACCCGGAAGTTGATCGAACAAAGATAGCACCGGCATGCGATGGGACATATGTTTTGGCGCATCTGCAGGAGGCCGTGCGTCTCGCCGGCTTTTCGCAGAACGACGTCATCGGGTGAGGCATCGAAAGTGACTGCGCTCGGCTAAGCGGGGGGCTTGCCGGCAAAAACATCCGGTCCAGGACGCCAGGTTCCATCTGCCGTTCCGTAGGGACTGGCAACTACTACGATGTAGCCGTCGGGATCGCGCATCCAGCATTCCCAGTGATTGGGGCCACCGTTTCCATCAGGAGGATTACGATGCCGCGGCATCACGATTTCCGCGCCCATTTCGGCAGCCCGCTGCATGACGGCATCAAAATTGTCCACCTCAAACCACAGCAACACGCCATTTCCGTATGGTTTGTCATTACGATTAGCAATGGCGCCGTGATGATGCTCCGCTTCGAAACTGTGCAACTGAAGAATAAGCTCGCCGTTCCACACCAACTGTTCATATGCGGAGCCGCCGTGATTGCTCTTGCAACCCAACAAACGTTGGTACCAACGGCTGCTCGCTTCCACATCCGTTACAGCGATTAGAGGTTGAGGGCGCATGGCCATCAGGCTAACAAGTTCGACTTCAGATTGACGCGCTTATTCGCAACCACAGCCGAACTGCACAGGGCTGGCTGGAAGTCCGGCGAGCAATCGCCATGCCGCTTGCCACGCAAAGACAGAGTCCGGTGTGTCCAATTTTGCCTGAAGGAATGCTTCGAAGTGCCCAATGGCGGCATCGCGCTCCCGCTGTTTCGCCGCTGCGCTGAGAGGAACACTTCCGCCGCCCTCAGGATCGCCACCGGAATAGGCGAAAGAAAGCTTCGCTGCATGCGCACTCGCGACTGCGAAATTGATCCACGGTGTCCATTGATCTAAGGGAAATTGATTCAGAAGCTTATTGCCTTTTTGGATGACGAGATCGGGCCACGTCCCCCGGCCCTTGAGCGAGCAAGGTTCGCCCAAGCTTAGAAGGCCGGCTAGCTCACCGGCTGGCCCCTGTCGATCGACATTTTCCGCCTGTCTGAGAAGGCTCCCGTCGTAGGCAGGGCCATCCTGAGGACAGCCGGCACCAGATGCGATACCAAGCGGGGTGAGCGCCTTAGGCTGTATCTGTGCGCATCCGACGTAAGTATGCGCGACGAGAAGAGCCGCTGCCCGTTGCTTCGGCGGCGCATCAGCTGAGGCCCTAAGCCAAAGACGAAGCCGGTTGACGGCGAGAGATTCGGGTTCTAGTTTCAGCGGCTTGGCTTCGCATTGCGAACGCTCCAACATTTCACGCGTGGGAGCCGGATCAAGGTGCGCCAGTTCGCATGCGGCGGCGATCATTTGTTTTCGAAGTGTGGGATCGAACAACCCGGCACCGCGCTCATCCGTATCGCGCGGAATATTCCTTCGCAAATAAACGATCAATCGCGGCGCGCCGGCAGCGGCACCAATCTTTCCCGCCGCATCGTATACGACCCAGATGCTGATTCCATTCCGGTGCCAGGCAAAGCCTTTCCACCTTCCGGAGCCTGGAATATCCGGCGGGCTAATCGGCCCATTAGGCTTTCCCCAAGCGGCAGAAAATTGGTTCGCGAGTCCATCGAGTGGGATTGGGAGGCTAGTCTGATACCAGATCGCTTCCATATGGCACTGGCCTAATAACCTCTCGCCTTCGTTTTGTGGAAGGGCTGGCAACGCATTCGGCGCGACGAACGGTACGTAGAACATAGCCGCGCGAACGATACTCGATGAGACGTTGACAGAAGCGGCGCACCAACTGTTCGTCCGTCTGAAGTCGAGCTCGAAAGGATCTTTTTCTGTCTCGTAGCGCGCCGGTTGGGTAGCGTCGCGGGGGTGCGCCTTCTGCCACGACGCAAGTGACGGCTCGGAGGATAGAGTTGCGATGTCAGTTTTTACTTGAGCTGCGAATTCGATGGACGTGCCGGCGGAGAGCCTCAAAGCGGACACAAGCGCGGCGGCGCATGCCACGACTGAACCAGCTCTTTTGCCCACGGCACGATTGTATTTCTAACTC
>Ga0070741_10016679_pt1 | contig 12192 bp, 6 predicted proteins | sample Coa_R1_4_FD_66440 | JGI IMG/M metagenome (GOLD analysis project Ga0070741, IMG submission 66440) | Surface soil microbial communities from Centralia Pennsylvania, which are recovering from an underground coalmine fire - Coalmine... | ecosystem: Environmental > Terrestrial > Soil > Unclassified ...
GAGCTGTACGACGAGCTGGCGATCATCACGCTGCGGCTGATTCCGCTGCGCGAGCGCCGCGACGACATCCCGCTGCTCGTGCGGCATTTCATTCACCTGTTCAGCGGCGAGCTGGGACGCACGATCCGCGGCGTGGACCAGGACGTGATGCAGCTACTGAAGGAACATCCGTGGCCCGGAAACGTCGGCGAGCTCGAGCGCGTCATCAAACGTGCGTCGATCCTCTCGCGCAGCGATGTGCTGACGGTGGAGGACATCGGGATCAGCCTGAGTAATTCACGGCTGGCCGCTGCGCCGGCCGGGCTCGACTCGACGTTGGCGCGGACGGTGCGGACGGCGCTGCGCGAACGGCTCGAGCAGCAGGACCGCATCGGGTCCGCCTACCACGACATCCTCGACGTCGTCGAAACGGCGCTGGTTGGAGAAGCGCTGACGATTACGAAAGGGAATCAAGTGAAGGCGGCCGACATCCTCGGCGTGAATCGCGCAACGCTCAGAAAGAAGATGCCGTCGGACAGCTAGCGCGTCCCGACCCAGATCCCCCAGCTCAACTCGCGCGCCTCGAACGCGGCTTTCATGGCCGCGAGCGCATCGATTGTGCGCGTCAGAATCACACGCGCCACTGGGGAGAGATCCGTTCCGGTCAACGCCGTTCGGCAGATCGCCGTACACGCATCGAAGCTCGGCCCGACGTGATGGCCGATGCTGATCGATTCGACGACGCGGATGCCGTGGCGCGAGAACTGCGCGATCCACTGGTCCGCGGTCAACACGTGCAGGCCGAACGATGTCATCTGCGCCAGCGTCGATGATGCCGGATCGCCGAGCGCGAACACGTCGCCGGCGACGATCGTGCCCCCTGGCTTGAGGACGCGCGCGAATTGCGCGCAGAGCGCGTCCATGTCGGTGATGTTGTGGATCGCTTCGGCGGACCAGATCGCATCGAACGACGCGTCAGGAAACGGCAGCGCCACCGCATCCGCGAACTCGAAGCGGACGCGATCGGCCACGTTGTGCGTCGCCGCGTAGCGCGCCGCTTCGTCCAAGCCCGAGCGGCTGTTGCTGACGCCGACGATGGAGCAGTCGCGGCGGGTGGCGATGAACACGGATCCGCCACCGGCGCCGCAGCCGACGTCCAGGATCGCGAGACCCGGCGTCTGCGGCAGACGCCGGAGCATCACTTCGTTTAATCGTGTCGCGGCGTGCGCGAGATCCGACGCGTCGACCCAGTAGCCGAGATGCCAGTCGTGGCCGAAGAGCCGCAAGTAGACGTCCGTCAGGGCGTCGTAATATTGCTCCGGCGCTGGCGGCGCAGACCGGCCGTCGGTCACTGCAGGATTGCTTCGATCGCCATCATCGTGAACGTGGTGACGAGGACCTTGTTGTCCTGCATTTCGTCCGGCACCGGGTTCACCCAATAGCCCTCGGGATGCTGCAACGAGATCAGCTTCTTGGCGAGATCTTCACGCCAGTTGTGCTGCACGCCCTTCGCATCAGTGATTGTGTTCTCGCCGACGGCCTGCAGCGCTTTCGCGAACACCATGTAGTAGTAGTAGACCGTTTTCTGCCCGAGGCCGGGGTTCTCGTCGACCGTGTAGTTGTCGCGGATCCACTTCATCACGGATTGCACGCGGCGGTCGTCTTTCTTCAGGTTCGCCCACGTGTAGCTCATGAGGCCGGCGTAGGTGGCCGAGCCGTACGAGCGCGTGCCGCCGGCGGTGCTGAAGCCCGGGTAGTACACGAACCCACCGTCCTCGTTCGCCCAGCCCTGATCGTTCAACTCGCCGGCGTTCTGGGTGCGCTGCAGGAACTTGATCGCTTTGTCCCACGCGGGATCGTTCGGCGCGGTGCCGTCTTCTTTCATCGCCCGCAGACCGTACTCCATGCTGATGATGTCGGCGCGGCCGCCGTCGCTCAGTCCGCCCCAGCCGAGGCCGCCGTAGAACTTGTCGTTCGGCGAGAGCCCTTCGCCTTCGTCGAGCAGGTGATCGACGAGGTACTTGCGCGCTTTTTCGATGGTGGCTTTGTCTTTCGGATCGCCGTTGGCGACGAGGGTCATCGACGAGACGGCGGTGATGTAGTGCGGGATGTTCTTGACGTAAATGCCGCCGTCCGGCTTCGCGAGGCCGCGCAGATAGGCGATCGTCTTCGCCGTCGCCGCCTGCGCGTCGGCTTTCGACATCGCCGGATTTTTCAGCAGCGCCGTCGCCGCCATGCCGGTGACGCCTTCGTGGTTTTCCCACGTGCCGTCGGGTTTCTGCTGCGATTTCAGATAGGCCGCGCCCTTGTTCAAGGCGTCGGTCAACTTCTGCCGCGTTTCCCGCGACAGTTGCGTCTGGGCGGTTGCGGCGGTCGGCGTCGCCGCACACGCGGCCGCCAGGGCGAAGACGACGAACGATCTCATGAACACCTCTTCAGGAAACGCGGTTATGGATGGTCGATGGCCAACGCCTTGACGGTCAGGGTGACCTGCATGCCGCCGAGCGCCCCCGTCATCGGGTTCCGCACGATGTCGCCGTACGCGTCCACCGCTCCGGCGCGCGGGTTTTCGATGACCGGCGCAGGACTATGCACGAATCCGATCAGTACTCCGTCGATGTCGGCGAGATATTTTCCCTGCTCGACGAACGTTGAACCGGTGTACACCCAGGGACCCTCCGGGATCGATTTTCCTGTTCGCCGATCGAGCAGCAGTTCCTCGACGCGAATCCTCTTGGTCCCTAACGGAGTGTCCCAACTGACGGTGACTTCAACGGGATCGCCCTTCGGCGGAATTGGATCGAAGTGTCGAACCGGCACGCGTGCATGGGCGGGATCGACGCCGAGCAACAGCATGGCGGCGTTGAACGAAATGGCGTCGGTGTCGATTTCCAACGCGCTCTCGTATTCCTTGAAGCCTCCTCGCGTACACGCGACGAACTCGAGAACCTGCGCATCGGTGACTTTGGCGGGCACCGACAACTCGCGCTGCGCAGTGTCGACCCGAATCGACCCGAGTTGAAACACGCCAGGTTTCACCTGCGTCACCGAGGGACGCGGCGCCGGGGTCGGCGGCTGACCGAGCGTCAGAGCCGTGGCGAGGCCCGCAACCAAGAAACCGAACCGAGCTAACAATTCCGTAGCACCACCAAGCCGGTAAGTATAAACCGGTCAGGCCATTAAGTCGCATCGACTTCGTCTATAAGCCACACCAGACTGGTCGCGTCTTACCCATCCCATCGTGGCGTTCCGTCCACAGCCAGCGCATCAGTTGCCGCGCTATCGTTGCAGCACCGCCACTTATGGTGGCTGTGTAAATTCTGTCCAACACTGTGCGTTGTTCACACATTAGGGGTTGACAGTAACTGAACAATGCGGAGAAGATATGCCCCACTTTGAAGAGCTGACCGTGGTGTCCGCTCAAGTACTTTAGAAGGTTTTGCGCAACTCTTTCTTCCAGTGAGGTTTACAACGATGTACGTAACGAAACGGCGCGCCTGCCTGACGGCAGTGACGGCATTCGCCGCATTCGCGGCCTTTGCTCCGCTGTCCGCAGACAATCCTGACGATGTCAAGCAGCTGCGCGAGACACGCTCGTGCCCGAGCTGCAATCTCGCGTCGGCCAATCTCGACGGCGTCAACGCAGAAATGGGAGATCTCAGCAGCGCTGATCTCCAGAACGCATCTCTCTACGGTGCGAACCTGCGCGGCGCGAACCTCGCTGGAGCGCTGCTTGGCGGCGCGAACCTGAACAACGCCGACCTTCGCAATGCTCGCGGCGCCAATTTATCTGGCGCCCAGACGAACGAGCGCACGCAGTGCCCGAACGGCACGGCCGGTCCCTGCAATTAAGCGTGAGGAGAGCATGAGCATCAAGAATCTATCGACCCAATTGAAGGCGATGCGACGCCTCACGACGGCTGTTGGCGCACTGGCGTTGGCGCTCGCCGCGATGACCGTCAATCACGTGTCGGCGCGCGGGGGCTTCGTCGCGTCGGCTCCGACCGCAGTCGCTGCCGATTTCGAACCGTCGCCCTCGCCGGCCAATCCGCCGACGCCCGAAACTCCGGTGAGCGTGCGTTTCCGCATGTTGGATACCTGCGGCAACGGCGAGTTCGGCGATGGCTTGCCGGCGACGTACACGTTCAAAATCAACGGCGTCACCGTGGGCAGTGCATCGGCAACCGCCGGTTGCACGTGCAACCCCGGTGGATTCGTCGACGTCACGTTGAGTGATGCGGCGACGGTCGCCGCGCTCAATTCTCAGGCGTGCAACGTCTTCAGCGTTCAGCAGAACGGACACAGCTACATCGAGTGGGCGCGCGCCGACGTGCTGTATTCGGATCTCAACAGCACCGAGGTCAACTGCATCATCGATCGCAGCGGCCGCCACTGCACGGTTCCCGATAATCAGCTGTGCATCAACCACCAGGACACGGTGAACGCGTCCTTTGTGGAGTCGACGTTCCCCGACATCGACGGCGACGGCATTCGCGATTGCCAGGATCCAGACATCGATAACGACGGCATTCCGAACGCGCAGGACAACTGCCCGTACGTGGCGAACCCGAACCAAATCGACACGGATGGCAACGGATACGGTGACGCCTGCGATCCGCCCGACCGCGACGGCGACGGTATTCTGAACGCCGCCGACAACTGCCCGGACGTCTTCAATCCGGATCAGAAGGACTCCGACGGCAATGGCACCGGCGACGCCTGCCAGCCCGTTGTCGTGGCAGTGCCTTGGCTCGGCGTGAAGACGGAGCCGCACCAGGTGTTCTCCGGCGGAAGCCTGTACCTTCAGGCCGTGTCTATGTCGCCGACCGGCGCTCCCTCGCCGCTCGCGAGCGCGACGTGGGACCCGGGCGACGGTTCTGGCGCTCAGGCAGTCAGCGTCTCGAATCCGCTCGTGATCGAGTTGAAGCACACCTACAACGGCGCCCTCGGCCAAACGTTCACGGCAAGAATCACCGCGGTCGACCAGAAGGGCAACACATACACCGACACGATGAAGGTCATCATCGCGGCGAACAGCCGCGACACGAAAGTGAACATGGCGATTGACTGGGGTCTGTGGGCGTTGCACAAACGCGCAGGCCGGGCCACGGTCAACAACCTGCTCGTCGAGAACTGGCTCGGACAGGACAACATCCCGGCCACCGCGTCGGTCGTCCAGGCCTTTGCCATCAACAACCACAAGGAAGGGGCCGATCCGACCAAAGACCCCTACGTCATCGACGTCCAGGCGGGCATTCGCTTCCTGCTGAACTCGCTCAGCATGAAGAGCGCCGCGGCGAACAACGGCAACGTGGCTGACGCGAATGGCAATGGTTACGGCCTATCGGTCAACAACGGCACCGAGTCGTACATCAACGGTCAGGTCATCGACGCCCTCGTCACCGGCGGTTCGCAGACGAAAGTCGCGGATACGGGCGACGCGACGCACGTCAAGGGGCGTCAGTACCAGGACATCGTGCAGGACATCCTCGACGCCTATTCGTCCGGCATGAACTTCGGCACGGGCGGCTGGCACTACACCCTGCCGAGCGACAACAACGACACGTCGGCCTCGCACTGGTGGGCCATCGGTGTCCTCGCTGCCGAGAAGTGGGGCCTCGACGCACCGCAGTGGGTCCGCGACCGTCAGTGGAACGTCGGCGTTCCGTTGATGCAGAACCCGAACGACGGTCACTTTGGTTACACCGGTAACCAGAACCCGTTGTGGGATGCCGCGACGAACGTCACCGCGGCCGGCATGATCCTCATGAACGCCGACGACATCCCGCAGACGAACGCGCGGTTCACGGCGGCCATGAACTACATGAACGCGCGTTACAACTCGTCGATGGGCAACTTCTACACGATGTACCAGTTGACCAAAGCGATGCGTACTGCGCTCGATAACAACGGCAAGACGGCGCCGATCACGTTGTTGGCAGGCGCCACCGACTGGTACGCCGGTTACGCCGACTTCCTCATCAATCGGCAGAACACGTTAAACGACGGCTCGTTCTCGCAGACGCAGGGGACGCCGCCGATCAATCAGGACATGGCGAGCTCGTGGGCGGTCATTATCCTGACGCCTTCGCTGCTCGAATTGCCGACGTCGATTTCGTGCACGGCGACGCCGAACAGCCTCGGGACGCATGGCGGCACCGTCCAGTTCGCGGCCACGGCTTCGAACCCCGACACCACCGTCACGATGACGAAGTACACGTGGAAGTTCGACGACGGGTCGAATCCCGTCGTGGACAACAACGCGTCGTTCAACGACAGCACCTCGCACTTGTTCACCCAGCCGGCGTCATTCCCGACGACGCGCAAGGTGACGGTGACGGTGACTGACTCGAACAACCTGAACACGACGGGCGAGTGCGACGTGCAGATCGTCAACACGAACGTGCCGCCGACTGCTCGCTCGGGCGGACCGTACGCGATGTGCCCCGGTGATTCGGTCCTCCTGAACGGAACCGCGTCGTCGGATGAAGACGGTTCGATCGTGGCGTATCGCTGGATCTGGGATACCAACAGCGACTTCACGCATCCGAACGCGACGGGCGCGACCGTCGACGCGACGGCGGCGTTCACGGCACTCGGGCCGGGAACCTACACGTTGGGCCTCCAGGTTCAGGACAACGACGGCGCGGTCAACAACAACAACTCGTTCACGACCGTGACCGTCAAGACGGCGAACGATCCGAGCTGCAATCAACCGCCGGTGGCGGTCAACGACGTCGCGAGCACGTTCAGCGGCACGCCGGTGACCATCAACGTGTTGGCGAACGACAGCGATCCGGATCACAACACGCTGACGGTGACGGGCACGAGCAACGGTCCGGGCAGCGGCTCGGCAGCCGTCAACGGTGACAACACCGTGACGTACTCGCCGAACCCCGGCTTCGCGGGCGTCGACGTGTTCACCTACTCGATCAGCGACGGCCACGGCGGCACGGCGAGCGCGACGGTCACCGTCACGGTGACGAAGCGCACGGCGAGCGTCACGGCCGGCAGCGGCACGAAGGTCTACGGCACGACCGATCCGACGCTGACGCCGACCTCGAACGGGTTCCTCGCGGCTGACAACATCAGCGTGACGGAAACCGCGCGCGATGCGGGCGAGAACGTCGGCAGCTACGCGACCCACGCCACGGCGGCGGGCGCGGCGCTGGTCAACTACGACGTCACCTACAACAACGGCTCGCTGTCGATTACGCAGGCCACCGCGTCGGTGACGGCGGGCAGCGGCACGAAGGTGTACGGGACGTCCGATCCGACGCTGTCGCCGACGTCAACCGGCTTCCTCGCGGCTGACAACATCAGCGTGACGGAAACGGCGCGCGACGCGGGCGAGAACGTCGGCAGCTACGCCACGCACGCGACCGCGTCCGGTGCGGCACTCGGCAACTACGCCGTCAGCTATACCGATGGCTCGTTGTCGATTACGCCGGCGACGCCGATTGCGACGGCAACCGGCGGCACGTTCACCTACGACGGCAACTCGCACGCGGGCACGTGCACGGTGACGGGCGTCGGCGAAGACACGCTCAGCGGCACGATCAGCTACTCGCCGGGTTCGGGCGCACCGACGACGCAAGGCACCTACACGGTGACCTGCTCGTTCGATGCGACGCAGAACTACGTCGCGGCGAGCGGCACGGCCACGATCACGATCAACCGGGCGACGGCCTCGGTGACCGCCGGCAGCGGCACCAAGGTGTACGGCGCGTCCGATCCGACGCTCTCGCCGACCTCGAGCGGTTTCCTTGCGGCTGACAACATCAGCGTGACGGAGACGGCGCGTGATGCGGGTGAAAACGTCGGCAGCTACGCGACGCACGCGACGGCATCGGGTGCGGCGCTTGGCAACTACAACGTGACGTACAACAACGGCTCGCTGTCGATTACGCCGGCGACGCCGGTGGCGACCGCGACCGGCGGGACGTTCACCTACGACGGCAACCCGCACGCCGGCACCTGCTCGGTGACGGGCGTTGGTTCGGATTCGTTGAGCGGTGTCATCAGCTACTCGCCGGGTCCGGGTGTTCCGACAACGCAGGGCACCTACACGGTGACGTGCGACTTCGCGGCGACCCAGAACTACGTCGCGGCGAGCGGCACGGCGACGATCACGATCAACCGCGCACTGGCCACGGTGACGGCAGGCAGCGGCACGAAGGTGTACGGCACGGCCGACCCGACGCTGACTCCGACCTCGAGCGGGTTCCTCGCGGCTGACGGAATCAGCGTGACGGAGACGGCGCGCGATGCGGGCGAAAACGTCGGCAGCTACGCGACGCATGCCACCGCGTCGGGTGCGGCACTGGGTAACTACTCGGTGACCTACACCGACGGAACCCTCGCCATCACGAAGGCGTCGTCGGTGACGACGGTGACGTGCCCGGCATCGGTGCCGTATACCGGCTCGGCGCTGACGCCGTGCTCGGCGGCCGTGACCGGCGTCAACCTGAGCCAGTCGTTGTCGGTGAGCTACAGCGCAGACAACGTCAACGTTGGACCGGTGCAGGCCAGCGCGGTGTTTGCCGGAGACGCGAACCACACCGGCAGCAACGACAGCAAGACGTTCCAGATCACGCAGGTTCCGACGGTGACGACCGTGTCGCCGAACGTGAATCCGGCGGCGGTCGGCACGCCAGTCGTCTTCACGGCCTCCATCGCGACGGCTCCGGCAACTGGCCCGTTGACGGGCACCGTGCAGTTCCAGATTGACGGTGTCAACGCGGGCGCACCGGTGGCTGTGAGTGGCCATACGGCGTCGTTCACGACGTCTTCGCTCTCGCTCGGTCCGCACACGATTACCGCGACTTACAGCGGTGATCGCAACTACACGGGCAGCTCAGCGCAGACGGGCGAGATGATCTACGCCTTCACCGCCGGCGGATCGTTCGTCATCGGCGACCTGAACGCCGGAGTCGGGACGAACGTCGAGTTCTGGGGTGCGCAGTGGGCGATCCTCAACTCGCTGAGCGGCGGCGCGGCGCCCAATCAGTTCAAGGGGTTTGCGAAGAATGTCGGCGCGACCTCCTGGACGACGTCTCCGGGCAATACGCCGGGCGAGCCGTCAGCGGTTCCGTCCTACATCGCGGTCATCGTCTCGAGTTCGATTGGCAACTCGGGTTCGTTGATCGCGGGTAACAAGCCGACGATGGTTGTCGTCCGGACGAACGCTGGATACGCGAGCGATCCGGGTCACGCCGGAACCGGCACGGTCGTCGCGGTTATCCACTAAGCCGCGACCGGCTCGAGCAAGTCGGGACCGCAGGGATCATCGAGATCCCTGCGGTCTTTTTTTTCCAAAGGTGATGGGGACACGTTCATCCTTCATGCTGGTGGCCGCCGTCGCGGCAGCCGCCACGCTGTCAGCGGCGGGCCGAGTGCAGTTCACCGACGTGACGGCCTCCTCGCGTTTGACGTTCACGCATGTCAGCGGCGCCAGCGGCCGCTTCTACTACATCGAAGAGTGGGGCAGCGGCGCCGCGTTCCTTGATTACGACGGCGACGGCTGGCTCGACATCTTTCTCGGCCAAGGCGGCGTGCTGCCTGGCTACACGCGCAGCGCGCCAGTCGGCAATCGGTTGTTTCGCAACAATCACGACGGAACCTTCACGGACGTCACCGTCGACGCGGGTCTCGTCAGCGGCCGTTACACGCTCGGCGCGGCAACCGCCGACTACGACAACGACGGTCATCCGGATCTGTTCATCACGACGCTGCAAGGCAACGTGCTCTACCACAACGACGGCCACGGACATTTCGTCGACGTGACCGCGCACGCCGGTGTCCAGGGTGTTGCCATGTCGACGAGCGCGGCGTTCGTCGACTATGACGGCGACGGACGGCTGGATCTGTTCGTCGCGCGATATCGCGACTACGACATCAAGACGGATCGCGGGTGTGAAGTACCCGATTTCGGCATGCGGCCGCCCAACACGCCGCCGCGGATCGCGTACTGCGGTCCGGCAACCCCAGGCGTGGCGAGCCGGCTGTATCACAACGACGGCAACGGAGTGTTCTCCGACGTGACGGCGAAATCAGGTGTTGGACGCGCGCTCGCGCGCGGCCTCGGCGTTGCGGTGGCGGACTACAACGAAGACGGCCGCCCAGACATTTTCGTGGCCTCCGACGGACTGCCGAATCTGCTCTTGATGAACAACGGCGACGGCACGTTCACCGATCGTGCGTTGACGGCCGGCGTTGCGGTCGGCGAGTACGGTGTCGCCTACGCCGGCATGGGCGTCGACGCCGCCGATTACGACAACGACGGTCACATCGACCTCGTCGTCACGAATTACGAAAACCAGCCCGCGTCGCTCTTCCGGAACCGCGGCGACGGCACGTTCGACGATGTCAGCCGCACGTCCGGGGTGACGCCGCTGGTGTGGCCGTTCATGAAGTGGGGCGTGCGGCTGCTCGATTTCGACGGCGACGGTCTCAAAGACCTCTTTGTTGCGAACGGGCAAATCTATCCGGACGTGTCGATCGCGTCGACGCTCGGCGCGCCGCTGCCCGACCAGGTGCGGAAAGGCTACGCGCAGGAGCCGCAGCTGCTGCTGCAGCAGCCGAAGGGGTCGTTTGTGGACGCGTCGCGTCAGGCCGGTCCGGGGCTGGCGCAGAAACGCGTCGGCCGCGCCGCCGCGTTCGCGGACATCGACAACGACGGTGACTGGGACGTGTTGCTGGCGGGCATCGATGGTCCCGTGGCGCTGCTCCGCAACGACACGGCCGCGGGCCGCTGGGCCCGCCTCGAGCTCGAAGGCGACGGCTGTAATCGCGACGCGATTGGCGCGATAATTCGTATCACCACCGGAGACCTGACCCAGACCATGCTCGTGCAATCCGGCGACAGCTATCTCTCCGATCACGATCACCGTGTGCTCGCGGCGCTGCCGGGCACCGCGCCGGCGACGGCTGAGATCCGCTGGCCGTGCGGCAGCACCGAGCGCGTGACGATCACGCCAAACCGGACGCAGCACGTTCGCGAAGCCGCATGCCGATTGCGCAAAGCCGGAGCCGGCAGCCGATGACGGCGACAGCGACGGCGACGCGGCGACGAGCAACGCCGAAGGCGGCCCCGAAACCGACCGCGACGGCGCGGCCGCTGTGGCTGCCGGTCGGCTTCACGCTGCTGCTCGCTGCGTTCATGCTGCTGCCACAGCTGCAAGCCAACCCGAACCTGATGCGGTCGTTCGGCTTCGCGTGTGCCGCGCTCGCACTCTGGGCCGCGGCGCTCTGGGTGAAGTCAGGCGGCCGCGCGCTGCGCGTCGACGTGTCGCTCCGGCCGCAGCACTACCTGCAGGCGATCGCACACTGCTCGATCTTCGTCTACTGGGGTTTCTACTGGGATCCCATCAAGGACGCGGCGTCGTTGATCGCCGCGCAGATCGTGTTCGCCTACGCGTTCGACATGCTGTTGTCGTGGTCGCGACGCGACGACTACACGTTCGGATTCGGTCCGTTTCCGATCATCTTCAGCACGAATCTCTTTTTGCGCTTTCACGACGACTGGTTCTACCTGCAGTTCGTGATGGTTGCCGTGGGATTCCTGGCGAAGGAGCTGATCCGGTGGGACAAGGGCGGCCGCCGCGTCCACGTGTTCAACCCCTCGTCGTTCCCACTGGCGCTGGCGTCGCTGCTGCTCATCGTGACGCACACGACGTACATCACCTGGGGCGAGGAGATCGCAACGCAGTTGTTTCTGCCGCCGCACATCTTCCTGTTCATCTTTCTCGTATCGTTGCCCGGCCAGTACAAGTTCGGCGTCTCGGTGATGACGCTGTCGGCCGTCGTCACGACGTACGCATTCGGCCTGTTGTACTTCGCGGTCACCGGCACGTACTTCTTCATCGACGACTACATTCCGATCGCCGTCTTCCTCGGCATGCACCTGTTGTTCACCGATCCGTCGACGTCGCCGCGCAGCGAGCTCGGCCGGATCATTTACGGCGTGATGTACGGGCTCGGCGTGACGGGCCTGTATTCGCTGCTCGCCGCGGTGGGTGCGCCGACCTTCTACGACAAGCTGCTGCCGGTGCCGATCATGAACCTGTTCGTCCAGGCGATCGATCGCGCGGTTGCCTCGCCGGCGCTGGCGTGGGCGAATCCGGCACGCATCGGATCGGCGTGGCCGCAGATGCGCCGGAATCTGGTCTACACGTCGGTGTGGATTGTCGTGTTCACCGGTATGACGTTCGC
>Ga0070741_10016680_pt1 | contig 12192 bp, 15 predicted proteins | sample Coa_R1_4_FD_66440 | JGI IMG/M metagenome (GOLD analysis project Ga0070741, IMG submission 66440) | Surface soil microbial communities from Centralia Pennsylvania, which are recovering from an underground coalmine fire - Coalmine... | ecosystem: Environmental > Terrestrial > Soil > Unclassified ...
CGCCTACTTCCTGATGCTCCTCTTCTGCGGCGTGAACGTCCCGCTCGACCGGCTGCCGGGCTGGATGTCGACGATCGGCAGCGGCCTGCCGCTCACGCACGGGATCACCGCGGCCCGCGAGGTCGCCGCCGGCGCGCCGCTCTCGTCGACCGGCGGGCTCCTCTGGCGCGAGCTGGCCGTCGGCGCCGTCTGGGCGGTCGCGGCGTACGTCCTGCTGCGCGCGTTCGAGGTCGAGGGCCGCCGCCGCGCCTCGCTCGAGACGGTCTAGGTGTGGGACCCACGGAGCTGTGAGACGCGGCTGATCGGTGGCTGGCCGCTGAGTGAGCTGTGTGGTCGGTGTCGGTTGTACCAGCGTAGGTAGCCGGGGAGCGCGCGGGCGCGGTGGGCGCTGGAGTGGTAGGCGAAGCGGTAGGCCCATTCGCGCTGAAGCGTTTTGATGAGTGCTTCGGCTTTGCCGTTGGTTTGCGGACGGCGCGGGCGGGTGTAGCGGCGAGCGATGTCCAGCTCGGCGCAGGTAGCTCGCCAGAGGTGGGAGCGGTAGCCGTTGCCGTTGTCGGAGAGCAGGCGTTCGATGGTGATCCCTTGCTCGCGGTACCAGCGGGTGGCGCGGCGGAGGAAGGCAGCGCAGGCGGCCGGCGATTCGGTAGCGAGCAGCTCGGCGTAGGCGAGTCGGCTGTGGTCGTCGATCGCGACGTGCAGGTATTGCCAGCCTGCGCGGCGACTCAGGTTGCCGACCTCGGTGCCGAGGATCCGCTTGCCGACCGTCCAGAAGCGACCGAGCTTCTTGATGTCGACGTGCAGGAGCTCGCCCGGCCGCGAGCGCTCGTAGCGGCGCACCGGCCCACGCAGCGGTCGCGCCAGACGGGAGCGGCCGTGGCGGCGAAGCACCTTCCAGACGGTAGAGGCAGGCAGTCCCAGTTGCCCCGCGACGATCACCGGGCCCGCATTCGCGAACTCGCGCGCGGCCAGGATCCGCTGCTCGAGCTCGGGCGAGAGCCGCCGCGGCTGCCTCTTCGGCACCGGCGGCCGGTCAAGCAGCGCCGCCCAGCCGCCCTCCTGGAAACGACGCCAGAGCCGATACCCGGTCGCCCGGCTCGCTCCGCAGGCGGCCGCGGCCGCCTGCGGGCTCATCCCCTCGACGATCAACGCGACGAGCCGGCAACGTGACTCAAACGAGAAACGCATCCGCCTGGGCGGGCAGACTCGATCATGCATCTGGGCCTCCTGTGCGAGCTGGGTCTTGGTCGACCACAAGGCTCGCCGGAGGCCCGGACGCAATCAGCCGTCTCGCAGGTGTGTGGGCAACAGATCTAGGCGCGGAGCCCCGATACCGCGGCGACGCCGACCGTGATGATCATCACCCCCACGGTGGCGACGCGGCCCAGCCGCTCCCGGAAGAGGATCGCGGCGGCGACCGCGGCGAGCGCCGCGAACTGGGACGAGAGCACCGCGGCGACCGCGATGCCGTGCCTGGCGCCGATCGCGTAGGCGACGAAGCCGGCGACCTCGCCGAGCCCCGAGGCGACGACGAACGGCACCGCTTCGCGGGTCAGGCGGATCCGCCGGCCGAGCGCCAGCGGGATCGTCACGCAGGCGACGCCGACCACGCGCGGCGGCAGCACGGCCCAGGCGATCGGCAGGTCGAGGCTCGCCCGCCCCGTCCCGTAGAGACCGGCGCCGAACGCGAGCGCCGCCGCGACCGCCAGCCAGACCGCTCTCGGGTCGTCGCGGCCAGCCTCGTCGCGCTCGGCCGGAGGGCGGGCGGCGACGACGATGCCCAGGGCGACGACTCCGAGGGCCACGCCCGTCCACACGCCGAGCCGTTCCCCGGCCGCGACCGCGATCACGGCGGCGACCGCCCCCTCGGACGAGGTGATCGGGCCGACGAGCCCGACCTTCCCGAGCTTCAGGGCGGTGTACACGATCAGGAGCCCGGAGACGTTGCCGATGCCGGAGACGAGCAGCCACGACAGCGCGCCCGCATCGAGACCGGAGGGGCGCCCCTCGGCCAGCGCGAACGGGCCGACCACGAAGAGCCCCGTCAGCATCACCCACGCGAGCGTCGACCACGACCCGATCAGCGGGCTCGCGCGCGAGGCGGTGAGGATCGTCACCGACCACGCGAGGGCCGCGCCCAGCCCGCCGAGAATCGCGATCACACCGCTCTATACCATCGCCCGATGGCCGACTTTCCGTGGGTGCGGCGCGAGCGGGTCCGGTTCCGCGACTGCGACTCGATGGGCCACGTGAACAACGCGGTCTACTCGACCTTCCTCGAGGAGGCCCGCATCGAGGTGCTCGGCGGGCTCGCCGACTTCATCCTGGCGCGCGTCGAGATCGACTTCCGCTCCGAGCTCCGCGTCGGCGAGAAGATCGAGGTGCGCACGCGCTGCGCGCGCATCGGGACGAAGAGCCTCGACCTGGAGCACGAGATCCACGCCGACGGCCGGCTCGCCGCGCAGGCGAAGAGCGTCCTGGTCGGGTTCGACTACGCCCTCGGGCGGAGCGTGCCGCTGTCGGACGAGGTGCGGGCGCGGCTCAGCGAGCGTCCAGCATCGGCTTGACCTCGGTCACCAGCCGCTCGAGCGTCTCGTGGTCGAACGGCGCCGGGCAGTCGACGTAGACGTGGTCGAAGCCGAGCTCGAGGTAGGGCGCCCAGAACTCCGCCACGAGCTCCGGCGGCCCCATCACGTCCACGACGTTGTTGGAGCGCGGGAGGGTGTTCCGCTCTGCGAAGGCGGCGGCGACCTTCTCCGCCTCCTCGACGGTGTCGCGGATGATCGGCGTCCCGCCCTGCAGCGTCCGCTCGATCTCGGACTCGTGGCGACCGACCTCGTCGCACCACCGCCGGAGCACCGAGTCCTTGTGCTTCACGCGCTCGACGTCCCCGCCGGTGTTCCAGCCGTCGGCGTACTTCGCGACCGTGTGCAGCGTCTTCCGCTCCCCGCTTCCGCCGATCAGGATCGGGAGGTGCGGCTGGACCGGCGGCGGGTTGTTGATGACATCCCTGGCGTGGTAGAAGCGCCCGCGCGCCGAGGCCGGCCCTCCCGGGAGCATGGCCCGCATCAGCTCGACCGCCTCGTCGAACCAGTCGAGCCGCTCGCCGAACCCGGAGCCGAACTCGATCCCGAACGCCGTGTGCTCGGTCTCGAACCAGGCGCCGCCGATCCCGAGGTTCATCCGGCCGCCGCTCATGTGGTCGAGCGTGGTGGCCATCTTCACGACGAGGGCGGGGTTGCGGAACGTGTTCGCGCCGACCATCAGGCCGAGCCGGACGTGCTCCGTGTGCTCGGCCCATCCCGCGAGCGTCAGGTAGCCCTCGAACATCGGCCCGCTCGGGTCGCCGACGATCGGGTAGAGGTGGTCCCACGTCCAGAGCGAGTCGTAGCCGAGCCGGTCGACCAGCTCGCCGGCCTCGCGCAGCGACCCCCAGTCCGTGTACTGCGGCCAGATCAGCGCGCCGAGCTTCACGCCGACGCACTCTACTGACGTAAGAACCGGCGCCGACACGACACAAACGTCCAGGATGGGGGCGATGACCGAGACCGATACGAGGGTCCTGCTCGACTCGGAGTCGCAGGCGTGGCTCGACGACCTGCGCTCCGGCGGCCCGCGCCGCGATGCCGCCGTCGCCCGCCTGCGCGAGCTCCTCGTGCGCGCCGCGCGGTTCGAGATCGCCCGCCGCCGCCCGTCCCTCCCCCACCTCCGCGGCGGCGAGCTCGCCGAGATCGCCGAGGAGGCGGCCGGCGACGCCACGGTCTCGGTGCTCGAGCGGCTCGACGACTTCCGCGGCGCCAGCCGGTTCACGACCTGGGCGTACAAGTTCGCGCTGCTGGAGGCGGCGGTGAAGCTCCGCCGCCGCGCGTGGCAGGGACGCGAGCTCCCGCTCGAGCCCGAGCGCTGGACGCTGGTCCCGAGCGGCGGGCCCGGCCCGGCGGAGAGCGCCGAGCAGGGTGCGCTGCTCACGGCGATCCAGGACGGGATCCAGACCGCGCTGACCGAGCGCCAGCGGACCGTGCTCGTCGCCCTGGCGCTGAACGGCGTGCCGATCGACGTCCTCGCCGAGCGCCTCGGCACCACGCGGGGCGCCCTCTACAAGACCGTGCACGACGCGCGGCGCACGCTGCGCACGCACCTGACGCGGGCAGGCTTCGACCTCGACGCCTTCGAGGAGGGATTCGAATGACCCCGGAACTGAGCGCCGCGCTCGTCCGCCTGCTCGGGCCCGGCCGGCCGGAGCTCGGCTGCGACGCCTGCTTCGACGAACTCGACCGCTACGTCGAGCTCGAGCTGGCCGGCGAGGACGCCGACCGCATCGTCCCGGGCATGCGTGCACACCTGCGCGGCTGCCCGGCCTGCCGGGAGGAGCACGACAGCATGCGGGCGCTCCTCGCCGCCGAGCCCGCCGACTCCGAAGGGAGACTTCCGTGAGCGAGACCGAGACCCGCTACCTGATCGTCGGCGGAGGGATGACCGGCGACGCCGCCTGCAAGGGCATCCGCGAGCTGGATTCCGACGGCCCGATCACGCTGGTCGGCGCCGAGACCCATCCGCCGTACAAGCGCCCGCCGCTGACCAAGGGCCTCTGGTCGGGCGACGACGAGGAGAAGATCTGGCGCGGGACCGACCGGCTCGGCGTCGACCTCCGGCTCGGACGCTCGATCGTCTCGATCGACGCCGGGGCTCGCGCCGCGACGGACGACGCGGGCGACACGTTCCGCTACGAGAAGCTGCTGCTCGCCACCGGCGGCCGGCCGAGGCGGCTCGCCGGCGGCGGCGACGAGGAGATCGTCTACTACCGGACACTCGACGACTACCACCGCGTGCGCGGCCTGGCGCGCGACGGCGCCCGGTTCGTCGTCGTCGGCGGCGGGTTCATCGGCTCGGAGATCGCCGCGGCGCTGACCTCGAACGGCTGCCGCGTGACGATGGTGTTCCCCGATCCCGGTATCTGCGCCCGGCTCTTCCCGGCGGACCTGTCCGCGTTCGTGACCGACTACTACCGCGAGCGCGGCGTCGAGGTGCACACCGGGCAGAAGGTGAGCGGCGCGGGAGACGACCTGCTCGCCGGGGCCGACGGCGTGATCGCCGGCCTCGGCATCGAGCCGGCGACCGAGCTGGGAGCCTCGATCGGCCTGGCGGTCGACGACGGGATCGTCGTCGACGAGCTCGGCCGGGCCGGCGGACGCGACGACGTCTTCGCCGCTGGCGACGTCGCCCGGTTCCCGCTCGTCGGCCTCGGGCACGCCTCCCGGGTGGAGCACGAGGACCACGCCAACACGCACGGCAGGGTGGTCGGCGCGAACATGGCCGGAGCAGGCACGCCGTACGACCACCTGCCGTTCTTCTACTCGGATCTCTTCGACCTCGGGTACGAGGCGGTCGGCGACCTCGATTCGCGCCAGGCGACGGTGACCGCCTGGAAGGAGCCGAACCGCAAGGGCGTTATCGCCTACGTGGACGGCGACCGGCGCCCGCGCGGCTTCCTGCTCTGGGACGTGTGGGGCAAGGTCGACGCGGCCCGCGACCTGATCCGGGCCGGCGAGCCCGTCGACGAGGCGGCGGTTGGCGACCTCCTCTGATCAGGCCAATTCGTCGGTTCTGGCGGCGAGCTCGCGGTCGCGGTCGGTGATCCCGCCCGCGGAATGGGTCGACCAGCGCACCGTCACCCGGCGGAAGCGGATGTCGATGTCGGGGTGGTGGTTCTCCGCCTCCGCGACCTCGGCGAGGCGGCCGACGAAGGCGATCGCCTCCGGGAACGAGGCGAACTCGAACTCTCGCTCGAGCGCGTTGCCGACTTCGGGCCAGGCCATCCGCTGGAGCATTGCACGGAAGCCGCGGCACGGTCGCGAGATTCTCTGCGAACGGGCCTTCCGCCCGGTTGCGCAGGTCGTCGCCGCAGCCCTCGCGCCGCTCGGGGCGCCCCCGCCGGCAGTCGTGCTCGCGAACGCGGCGACCGGGTTCACGGCGGCGCTGGTTCTCGGCGGCGGCCGGCTCGTCCTCGCAGCGGTGCTGCTCCAGGCGAAGACCGTGCTCGACAACGCGGACGGCCAGCTCGCCCGGATGACCGGGCGGACGACCGCATTCGGGCGCTACCTCGACTCCGAGTGCGACCTGCTCACGAACGCGGCGGTGTGCGCAGCGCTCGGCTACGTGACCGACTGGTGGCTCGGTGCGCTCGCCTTCGCGTGCCTCACGCTCGTCCTCGGCGTGAACTACAACGCCGAGCGGCTGTACCGCCGCGAACGCGGCGAGCCGGCCGAGGCGATGCCGGCCGCCCGCGGCGCAGCCGCCGTCCTCGCCCGCGTCTACGCCGCGGTGTACGCGCCGCAGGACCGGCTGGTCGAGTGGTTCGCCGGCCGCAGGCTCCGCGGGCACGGCTCCGCCGCGAGGCTCGCCTACCACGACCGCGGCACGGTCTCGGTGCTCGCCAACTTCGGGCTGAGCACGCAGCTCGCGGCGCTCGGCGTGTGCCTCGCCGCCGGCCACCCCGCCGCCTACGCCTGGATCGCGGCCGCCTGTGCCGCCTCGCTCGTTCCGCTCGCACTCCGGCGGGAGCTCCTGCTCCGCCGGTCCGTCCAAAGGAGGTAACGGTGGATCTGGAAGCAGTCGTCGATCTGAGGCCGGCCGGCGAGCCGGATTCCTACGCCTCGCCCCGCGACGTCTCGCCGGCGGAGTGGAGGCGGTTCGAGCAGCACGTCGGCGAGATCTTCGCGGCGTTCGGCATGGACCTCGACACGCCGGGGACGCGCGAGACGCCCGCGCGCTTCCTGCGCGCGCTGTACGACGCGACGGCGGGCTACGACGGCGACGAGAAGCTCCTGACCGCGTTCCCGAGCGAGGCGCCGGACCTGTCGCCCGCGCTGGCCGGGATGATCGTGGAGGGGCCGATCTCGTTCGTCTGCCTGTGCGAGCACCACGCGCTGCCCTTCTACGGCGCCGCGCACGTGGGCTACGTGGCGGGCGAGCAGATCATCGGCATCTCCAAGCTGACCCGGCTCGTCCGCCTCTTCGCGCGCCGGTTCACCGTGCAGGAGCGCCTCGGCGAGCAGATCGCCGACACGCTCGGCGAGCTGATCGCGCCGCGCGGCGTCGCCGTCCATCTCGCCGCCTCGCACCTGTGCACGCAGATGCGCGGCGTCGAGGAGCACTCGCGGACGGTCACGACCTTCTGGCGCGGGGCCTTCGAGGACGCGGCCCTGCGCGCCGAGTTCCTCCAGGAGGTGCGGGCGCGCGCCTGAGCGGATGCTCGAGCTGCTCTTCGAGGCGGGCGGCGGAGCCGCATTCGAGCTGCCCGAGCCCCTTGCCGCCCGGTACCCGGGCCGGTTCGGCTTCGACGGGCCGCGGGTGGTCGCCAACTTCGTCTCGACGCTCGACGGCGTCGTCGCGATCCCGGGGCTGACGCGCGCGAACCGGCTGATCGCCGACGAGAACGACGACGACCGCTTCGTGATGGGCCTCCTGCGCGCGGCCGCGGACGCCGTGCTGATCGGGTCCGGGACGCTGCAGGCGTCGCCGTCCGGGCTCTGGACGCCCGCCAGCACGTACCCGGACGCCGCCGGCGGCTGGGCCGAGCTCCGGCGCCGGCTGGGGCGCCCTCCCGAGCCCGCGCTCGGGGTGGTCACCGGGACCGGCGGCGTCGACCCCACCCATCCGGCGTTCGAGCGAGGCGCGCTCGTGCTGACCACGGAGGCCGGGGCACGGGCGCTCTCGGGCCTCCTCCCCGCCGCCTCCGACGTGGTCGCGCTCGGCGACGGCCCGCTCGTCGACGTCACGCGCGCGCTCGGCGCGCTCCGCGACCGGGGCCACGAGCTCGTCCTGGTCGAGGCCGGCCCGCACGTCGTCGGGTCGATGCTCGCCGAGGAGCTGATCGACGAGCTCTTCCTCACCCTCTCGCCGCTCGTCGCCGGGCGGGCCGAGGGGCAGACCAGGCTCGGGTTCGTCGCCGGCCGCGAGCTCCTGCCCGATGTCCGGCTGGCGGGCGAGCTGGCGGGGGCGCGGCGGAGCGCCGACCACCTCTTCCTGCACTACCGCCTGTCCGCGTCTGCCGCTGCTACTTGATCAGCGTGAGCAGCTTGAACATCGGCAGGTACATCGACAGGATGATCGTCGCGACCATGCAGCCGACGAAGATGATCATGATCGGCTCGATGATCGAGGTGAGGGCCGTGATCGTCGCGTCGACCTCCTCCTCGTAGAAGTCGGCGACCTTCCCGAGCATCGCGTCGAGTTCGCCGGTCTCCTCGCCGATCTTCACCATCTGCCCCACCATCGGCGGGAACACGGGGTGCTCCACGAGCGGCTGGGCGATCGGCACGCCGGCGTGGACCTGCTCGCGCATGTCGCGCAGCGCGTCCTCGACGACCCAGTTGCCCGCCGTCGTGCCGGTGATCTCGAGCGCCTTGATGATGTCCACGCCGGCCGCGACCAGCGTCGACAGCGTCCGGGCGAAGCGGGCCATCGTCACCTTCAGGACGATGTCCCCGATCTTCATCGGCACCTTCAGCCTGACGCGGTCCCACGACTTCCGGCCGCCCTCCGACTTCTTCCAGCGGAGGAAGAGGAAGATCGTGAGGCCGATCGCGGGGAAGATCACGAACCACCAGTTCCTCATGATCTGGGACATGTCGATCATGATCTGGGTGAGCTTCGGGAGCTTCCCGTTGAACTCTTTGTAGAGCTTCTCGAAGATCGGGACGATGAAGAGGAGCATCGCCACGAGCACCAGGAAGGCGAACGAGATCACCATCGTCGGGTAGACCATCGCGCCCTTCACGCGGCGCTTGAGGTTCGCCTCCTTCTCGATCTGCGTGGCGAGACGGTCGAGGACGTCGTCGAGGATGCCGGCCGCCTCGCCCGCCTCGACCATCGAGACGTAGATCCGCGAGAAGACGTGCGGGTGGCGGGCGAGCGCCTGCGAGAGGAGCGCGCCGCCCTCGACGTCGTTCCGGACCTCGCTGACCACGGCCGCGAGATAGCGGTCGTCGGTCTGGTCCTCGAGGATCGCGAGCGCGGTGACGACGTTCAGTCCCGCGTCGATCATGGTCGCGAACTGGCGCGAGAACACCTGCAGCGAGCGCGCCTTGACGCCGCGCCGGCGCGACGGCAGGCGGCCCGCGTCGGGCTCGGCGGCGCCCTCCTCGGCCGGGCGGGCGGCGCCCGCGGCCCCGACCTCCTGCAGCATCTCGGCGAGCAGGCCCTGGACGCGCAGCTGCTCCCGGGCGGCGGCAGCCGTCGTCGCCTGGATCTCGCCCTTCAGCTCCAGGCCCTCGGCGTTGATCGCGGTGTACGCGTAGGAGGCCACGGGGAGTTAGGGCGTCGGCGTGGTCGTGTCGAGCGAGTCGGTGACGATCGGCGTCGTCGCCGTCGTGGTCGTGGTCGTGGTGGTGGTCGTCGTGGCCGGGAGGTCGGTCGTCGTCGTGGCGGGGGCCGGCGCCACGGGGGTGGCGGAGGCCGGGGCGGTCGCGGCGGCGCCGGTCGTCTGAGCCGGCGTCGCCAGGGTGCAGGCCGCCTTCAGGACGATCTCGTAGCGGGTTCCGTCGGCGGTGTTCACGAGCGTCAGCTTGTCGCCGAGCTCGAGCTTCGCCGTCGGCTGGCCGCTGTCGAAGGAGCCGCCGACGACGGCGAGCTCGACCGACTTGCGGTCGCGGGCGACCGAGACGAGCCGGAAGATGTTCTCGTTCGCCGGGAACGTGCCCTTCACGGTCACCTTCTCGCAGACGCCGTTGGTCGCGAGCAGGGCGTCGGTGGGCGCGGTGGCGGGAGCGCCGGGCGTCGTGCCGGTCGCGGTCGTGTCGGTCGAGCCCGGCGTGCCGGGGACGCTCGAGGGCACGGTCTCGCTCGGGGGCACGATCGGCGTCGGCGAGGCGGGCGAGCCGCCGGGCGTCGCCGGGTTCCCGGCCGGGGGAGCGCTCGCGGGCGGAGCCGCCTCCGGGGTCGGGTTGGTCGAGAGCTGCTGGACGAACGGGTCCTTGCTCTTGAAGAGCCCGAACGAGATCAGCTGGTTGGAGCTCCGGGTGACCGCGATCCGGTCGGTGTTCGGCAGCTTGCCCGGGGCGAGCGTCGGCGCGACGCCGGGCGTGCTCGCGGCCGGGACGGCGGTGGTGGTGACGCCGGCGGCCTCTTTCGACCCGCCGAGCATCTTCGGGAGCTCGAAGCCCATGATCGCGAGCAGGAGCACCGAGCCGATGCCGATGAAGATCTTCTGCCGCCGGACGCGCCGGTCGGCGAGCGCCTTGATCGTCGCCTGGCTCATGCTCCCACCGCCGTCGAGCCGTAGGGGGCGGCCGGCACGGGCTGCGAGTTCTCCGTCGCCGGCGCGCTCGGGACGACCGAGCCGGCCGGGGCGGTGGCGCTCGGGACCGGCGCCGGGACGCCGGTGCCGAAGACGAACGCCGAGACGGTGAGCGTGGCCTTGACCTGCGGGAAGGTCGCCTGGCCCTGGTTGAAGACGATCGAGTCGACCGAGAAGAGGCGGCCGGTCGCGTTCAGGACGCCCTCGTGGACTCCGACCAGGTTGCGCAGCCGGTACAGGAAGTCGGACAGGTCGTAGAACCGGCCCTCGAAGGCGAGGTCGACGGCGACCTGCTGGTACCCGTCGTACTGCACCGGATCGTGCGGCGTGATCGACTCGAACTTGACGCCGGTGTCCTGGGCGACGCGGCTGAGCTGGAGCATGACGCCCGGGATGTCGGCCGTGTTCGGCATCGCGCGCGAGAGCTTGAACAGGTCGGCGACCCGGATCGGCGGCGGCGCCGACGGCTGGCGGACGTTCTTGGCCAGCGCGATCTGCGCGTACGTGTCGTCGATCTGCCGCTGCAGGTCCTTGACGTCCGAGCGCTTCGGCGCGATCAGGACGAACCAGCCGGCGACGATCGCGACCAGCGTCGCCGCGACGACGGCGAGGACGATCTTGACGTCCTTCGTCAGGTGAAGCTCCTTGTTCATCCCGTCTCCTCGGGCTTGACGCCGGCCTGGATCGAGAACGAGATCACCGTCTGGTTGCCGACCAGCGTCTCGGCGCTCTGGACGAGCTTGACGTCCTGGAGCGCGGGGACGACCGCCAGCCGGCCGAGCAGGCGGGCGACGCCCTCCTGCGAGTACGTGTAGCCGGTGATCGTCAGCGGTCCAGGGGTCGGCGCCGGCGGCGGGGCGGGCGCGGTGGCGGTCGTGGTGGTGGTCGAGGTGGTGGTGGCGCCCGACGTCGTCGTGGTCGTCGTGGGCGGAGCCGGCGGCGGGACGACGGGCGCCTGGCCGGAGAGCTGGGTGAGCCACACGTCGCCCGGCAGGACGGCGGAGATCTGGCGCAGGATGCGGTCCCAGACGAGGCGGTTCTGCAGCGCCGTTCCGAGCGCCGAGATGCGCGAGGCGCGCTCGGCCGCGAGCGCCGGGTTCTGGGGCTGCTGGTGGTTCGTCGGCGCGGGCAGCGAGGCGAGCTCGTCCTGGAGCGCCTGGAGGCTCGAGCGCTTGCTGTTCACGTCCGAGCTCGTCAGCAGGTAGCCGGCGACGAGCAGGCCCGCGACGACGAAGGGCACGACGAGGGCGATCTGGACCGGGACGCCCGGCCTCTGGCGGGGCTCCTTGGTCTCGCGGGGCAGGAGGTTGACGGCGCGCATCAGTCCTCGATCCCGAGGCCGACTGCAACGGCCATCGACGTGGTCGGTACGTCACCTTCGACCTGCGGCGCCTTCTGGCCCTTGACGCGCACGAGCGGGTCGGCGACGCGGACCGGGATGCCGATCAGCCGCTCGAGCTCCGCGGCGATGCCGTCCATCGCGGCCCCGCCGCCGGTGATCAGGATCTCGACGATGCCGAGCGACTTGGGCTGCTCCTGGTAGAAGCGCAGCGAGGCGACGAGCTCGCGGGCGAAGGCCTGCAGCTCGGCCGCGATCGCGCGGCGCGCCTCCTCGGCGTGGCGTGGATCGAGGCCCTCGACCTCGCCGTCGCCCGAGAGGGAGAGCGCATGCTTGATCGGCACGACGGCGGAGGGAGTGAGGTCGAGGACGCCGGCCAGGGCCGAGTCGATCGACGCGCCGCCCCACGAGAGCACGCGGGTGAACTCGCAGAGGTGTCCGTCGGAGACCGCGAGGGTCGAGCGGTCGTGCCCGATCGAGACGCACACGACGGCGGCGTCCTCGCCCGGCGCCTGGCCGGGGTCGCTGAGCGCCCGGAGCAGCGCGAAGGCCTCGAGGT
>Ga0070741_10016681_pt1 | contig 12191 bp, 9 predicted proteins | sample Coa_R1_4_FD_66440 | JGI IMG/M metagenome (GOLD analysis project Ga0070741, IMG submission 66440) | Surface soil microbial communities from Centralia Pennsylvania, which are recovering from an underground coalmine fire - Coalmine... | ecosystem: Environmental > Terrestrial > Soil > Unclassified ...
TGATTTTGGCGTCTGCCATAGTGATAGTAGGCCGCGCACGCGCCCTCCGACGATACCATCGGAGCGCCCAGCGGATTCTCCGGCGTGCACTTCACCGCGAAGGCCGCGCACTGGTGAGGCTTCTTCAGGCCTTGCAGAATCATTCCGCTGATGCACTCGGGCGATTCCTGCGCCGGCTCTCCGTTGAATGGGAAGCGGAGGTTGGCGTCGTATTTCTGAAAGCGTCCGCGCAGTTGAAGGCCGCTGGCAGCGATTTCTCCCAGGCCGCGCCACTGCCGCGGGCTAATCTCAAATACTTCCGAGATGGTCTTCTGCGCCGGCCGATTCCCTTCCCGCCGCACCGCGCGCGTGTATTGATTTTCCACCTCGTGCCGTCCTTCTTCCAGCTGAGTCACGGTCATCGCAATGCCTTCCAGCAAATCCAGCGGCTCAAATCCAGTCACCACGATCGGGACTTTGTACTTCTCCGCGATAGGGAAATATTCCTCGAAACCCATGACCGTGCAGACGTGCCCGGCGGCCAGGAATCCCTGCACCACACATCGCTCCGACGAGAGCAGCGCTTCCATGGCGGGAGGAACCAGCACATGCGAGACGAGAATCGAAAAGTTTTCGACGCCATCGTGCTCAGCCTGCCAGACCGACATCGCGTTGGCGGGCGCGGTGGTCTCGAATCCGACGGCGAAGAAGACGACCTGCTTCTGCGGATTGGCTTTCGCCAGCTGCAGCGCATCCAGGGGCGAGTACACTATGCGAACGTCGCCGCCCTGGGCCTTTACGTCGAACAGGCTTTTCGAAGAGCCGGGCACGCGCAGCATGTCGCCGAAAGAGCAGAAGATGGTGTCCGGCCGCCCGGCAATGGCGACCGCTTTATCGATGAGTTCGATCGGCGTCACGCAGACCGGGCACCCGGGACCGTGCACCAGGGTAATTTCCTTAGGCAGTAAATCTTCCAGCCCGCTCTTCACGATGGTATGGGTCTGGCCGCCGCAAATTTCCATGATCGTCCACGGGCGCGTGACTTTCTGCCGGATCGCGGCCGCCAACCGTTCGGCCGCTTTCGGGTCGCGGTATTCACTGAGGAATTTCACCAAGCTCCTCTTTCAACGCCCCCATCTGCTCCAGGTATTCGAACACGCGCCTGGCTTCCTGCTCATCGATAACGCTGATGGCGAAGCCGACGTGGACGAGCACGTACTTGCCGACTTCGGCCTCGGGAGTATAGGCCAGGTTGACTTCCTTGCGAATGCCGCCGAAATCGACCTTGCCGACGCGGAAGGCGATGTCGCCGTGGTCGATGATTTCGACTACGCGGCCTGGGACTGCCAGACACATAAGAAAACCTCAGCGGCCAAAGCCGCGCTTCTAAGTTTCGCTTTCGCGGCGCGATTCCGCCATCACCGCCTGCCCCAACGCGATGCTCCCATCGTTCGGCGGAACTCGCTGGTGGGTATGCACCGTGAATCCGCGGGCTTCGAGAGCGGCTGCGGCGCGCTCGGTCAGGTAACGATTCTGAAAGACTCCGCCGCTCAGCACGACTTGCCTTTCCTGCACCCGTTCGGCGACTTCCACGATCCAGTTCACCAGGGCGTTGTGAAAGCGCGCGGCAATCCGGGAAACCGGCACGCCCGCGCGGGAATCAGCCACCACGCCTGTGATCAGCGGAGCCCAGTCTCCACCGCCTAGAGCATACGCCTCTTCTGTACGCAAGGCTCCTATTTCGTTTTCCAGCAGCATGGCGGCCTGGCCTTCGAAGCGGTTTCGCTGGGCCACGCCCGCGATGGAAGCGACCGCATCGAAAAGGCGGCCTACGCTGGTGGTGGGAACCACGTTGATTCCACGCTCCAGCATCGGCCGGACTTTCGAGAGTTGGGTTCCCACGTCTCGCAAAAGCAGCGAGACGTGGGGCACCCCCTCCGTCGTCCTTTCCTGGCTGAATGGGGGTGCCCCGGGTCTCGCCGATGTTGCGAGACCCGGGATTCCATTCTTCTCCACTTCGAACAGCAGGCTGGCAGCCGAGCGCCAGCCTTCGCGGACAGCGGTGTCCCCGCCGGGGAGACCGAAGGGGCGCAGATGTGCGACGCGCTCGTACTGCTTTCCTTCGACCCGGAAGAACTCGCCGCCCCAGATCGAGCCATCCAGCCCGTATCCGGTACCATCCCAGGAGATGCCGAGATAGGAGCCCTGCACATTATTCTCTGCAGCACACGCGGCCACGTGCGCCTGGTGGTGCTGCACCCGGATCACCGGCAGGCCCGACTGTTCCGCCCAGTGAGTGGAGGCGTAGTCGGGATGCAGATCGCAGACCACCGCTTCCGGCTTGAAACTGTAGAGACGGCAGAGATCTGCAATGGCGCGTTCGAATGCCTGGCGGGCTTCGAGTGTTTCCAGATCGCCGATGTGCTGACTCAGAAACACGTCTTGCCCGACCGCAATCGCTACCGTGTTCTTCAGATGACCTCCGACGGCGAGCACGGGCGGAAGCTCGCGAGCTACGCGGATTCCCAGGGGTGCGTATCCGCGCGCTCGGCGCAGAATGCCGGCGCGGCCGCGCGTCAGGCGCACGACCGAATCGTCGCAGGCGCGAAGGATAGGACGGTTGTGCATCAGAAAATGGTCGGCGATGCCTTGCAGGCGGCTCTTCGCCTCCTCATTCGCAATCGCGATCGGTTCATCGCTGCGGTTTCCGCTGGTCGCCACCAGCGGGAAGGAGCACTCGTGCATCAGCAGGTGATGCAGCGGCGAGTAAGGAAGCATGACGCCGAGGTATGGCGAGCAGTGCGCAACGTTCCAGGCAAGGTCGCTGCCGGGCCGGGGACGCAGCAGAACAATGGGAGCGGCTTGCGATTCGAGCAGTTCGCATTCAGCCGGCGAGATTTCGCAATATTCGCGCGCCGCCTCGAGCGACGGCATCAGCAGGGCGAAAGGTTTCTCCTCGCGATGCTTGCGCTGGCGCAGGCGCGCTACGGCCGCGGGCTGCCGGGCATCCACCAGAAGCTGGAAACCGCCAATGCCCTTCAGCGCGACAATCTCTCCGCGCCGCAGGGCTTGGCTCGTGTCTGCAATCGTGCCATCGAGCTTCGGACCGCAGACCGGGCACGCGTTGGGCTGTGCGTGAAAGCGGCGGTTCGCCGGATTCTGGTATTCCTCCCGGCAGGCCGCGCACAGCACGAATTCTTTCATCGTCGTATTAGGCCGGTCGTAGGGAATATCCACCACGATGGTGTAGCGCGGGCCGCAGTTGGTGCAATTGGTGAAGGGATACTGGAAGCGGCGGTCGGCGGGATCGAACAGCTCCCGCCGGCAATCCGCGCAGGTCGCGAGGTCTGGAAGGACATTGACCGACTTGCCGGAGTCGGCGTCGCTCAGATGAATTTCGAAACCCGTCGAGCCTTGGCTGGGGATCGCTGCCGATTCGCGCGCTGTGACGACCGACGCTTTGGGGCGCTCGCTCTCCAGCCGTTCTTCAAAGCGGCGCAGATGCTCCGGCGGCCCTTCTACTTCGACGACCAGCCCGGAGGAAGAATTGAGCACCCATCCGCTGAGCCCCATTTCCGTGGCCAGGCGATAGACGAAGGGGCGGAATCCCACGCCCTGCACCGCCCCGCGCAAGCTGATGCGCACGCGTTGCGCCGGAGATTTGGACGCGACTGGCATCGCACTCTGATTCTAGGCCTTCTCGAGCCTGGGTACCGTTTCGCTTCAAGCCCGCGAGGCCGAAACCGCAGCGTCGGCCTCTACCTCTGTTTTCCGCGAATGACCGCCAGGCGGTAAGGCGGACACCACGATCAGGGTAGCGTCATCACGCAGCTGCGAGGCGCAGAACTGCTTCACGTCTGCCAGCAGAGACGTTTTCAGATCCGCGGTCGATTGCTCCGCATAGGTTCGCGCGCGGTCCATCAACCTCTGATCCCCAAACTCCTCGCCGCCCGCCTCCGCCGCCTCGGTGATGCCGTCGGTGAACAACAGCAGCCGGTCTCCAGGGTGGAACTGCAGGCGTGAGTCCGAATAACTCCAGTCGGGAAACACGCCGAGCACTGCCCCGCCATTCGAGAGTTCCTCGGCCTCGCCGCCGGCGCGGAGCATGATGGGAAGCAGGTGCCCGGCATTGGTGTAATCGAAACTCTGGCGTTCGGCATCGAGCACGCCATAGAAGAACGTGACGAACTTACCGGTGCTGATGCGGGAGCAGAGCACGGAGTTGACCCGGCTGCACAGGACTGACGGGGAAATCGATTCCAGCGCGAAGGCCCGCACGCTGGCCTGCACGTTAGCCATGAGCAAGGCCGCGGAAACGCTTTTCCCCACCACGTCCGCGATGCAGATGGCGAGCTTGGAATCGCTCAGCCGGATTACGTCAAAGTAGTCGCCGCCCACCACCCGCGCCGGTTCCCACGCTCCGTCGATTTCGAATCCTGCGACCTGCGGAATCTGCTTGGGCAGCAAGGATTGTTGAATGTCGCGGGCCTGCTGCAGTTCCTGCTCGTGCAACTCCCGTTCCGCCGCCTCGGTTTCCACCTTCTGCTGCAGTTCCCGGTTCCTGGATTCCAGGCGCTCTCGCATCCTGCGGTAGAGCTGCGTGCTGATGCCGACGATCATCGTCGCCATAAAGGGGAACTTCCATCCCGAGCTTAAATACTGCGCCAGGGTCTGCCCTGGAAACCTCTGGGACGGGTAGCGAATCACGTTCACCACGGCCACGCCCGCGACAGAAATGATGAATATCAACGCGAAGTAGATCCCCCACGACACCGGCGGCCGTTTATGCTCGTAAAGAAAATTCAGGTGATCCTGGACCAATGCGATGAAATTGCACAGCGGGAGAGTGTAGAGCAAGGTGGCGCCGATATCCACGGGGCGGTCGGCGGCCCAGAGCCCGCCATAGATGGCAACCGCAATCGCGATATAGCTTTGCTGGCGGCGGAGAAAACGCCTGAGCGGAAATGTTCCCGTGAACGGCTTTCCGGCCGGCCTCACAACGGTCCCTGCTTTCATTCCCGGATGGTCAGCACCGGGCAGTGCGCCTGCGCGATCACGTAGTGAGCCGAGGACCACGGGAAATGCGAGGTGCCTATCTCGGCCGAGGAGCGCGCCCCCAGCACGATCATGTCGGCTTCACGCTCGCCCGCGACTTTCAGAATTCGCTCCGGGGCGGGCCCGAACTCCAGAAGAAATTCCGGCGAGTATTGCAGGGCGGCCCGCGCTGGAATCAAGTCCCGCAGACGGCGGATCCCGTCTTCCATGGGTCCCGGGATGCGGCCGAGTTGAGTGTAATCTTCGATCACGTGCAGCAGCGTGAACCGCGAGTGGAACTCTTCCGCCAGGGAGGTCGCCGCCCGCGCGATCACGGCCGAGTTCTTCCCGAAATTGGTGGCGCACACCACCTGCCGCAATTCCAGTTCCGGCGGCGCGGTGTCGTGTTCGCGCTCCGGAATGACCTGCAGTTTGGCGTGTCCCGCCACTTTCGGACCGACCGTCAGCACGGGGCAGTCCGCGTGACGCAGAATGTCTTCCGCTACCGACCCCAGCAGCAACTTCCCCAGGCCAGTGCGTCCATGGGTCCCCAGAACGATCAGATCGATTTCATTTTCCTGGACGATCGCGCCGAGGTTCTTCCACACCGGCCCGTGCCGGACATAGCTGCGGTGAGGAATACCTTCCAGCCGGTCGGCGATCTGCTCCAGCCGTTCTTTCGCTTCAGCCTCGGCATCCTCGTAGATCGTGCCCATGCTCACATAATCCACGCCGCCGCTCATCATGAGCAGGCTGGCCTCGGACAGCACATGGACCGAGTGCAAGGTGCTGCCAAACCGCCGGCAAATGGCCGCGGCATAGGGCAGCGCGGCGTCGGAGGTAGCGGAGAAATCAGTGGCGAACACAACGTTCTTGACGGCCACCAGGGGCTTAGCCTTGTAGCCCATCTCCGCGAGCGCGCTGGAGGAAACTCCAGGCTTTTCTTCATACGGTGCCATAAAAACCCTCCTGCCCCGTACTCAGAATCACATTCCCCCCGGGGGAGCGGGTATGCCCCCTGTCACCGGTTTTTGTGATTCAAATCACATCACGACAAATCCGTGGGTGGCTTGTTGTTTCAATCGACCGAAGAAAAGGGGACAAGATCGGGGACAAGCGTGGGGCACCCTCATTATTGCGCGAAGCCGTCCGCTTGGGTTAGCGCGCCGATGGCCACCGTGTGGTTGATGTACACGCGTCCCGCGTCGAGGGCCTTGCGGTCGAGTTCCAGCAGGGCTGGATTCTTCACCTTGGCTTCAAGGACTTTGATGGCAGTTTCGGAGGCAAGGCACTCGGTGTGTTCCAGCAGCGCGCCCATCATGACAACGTTGGCGACCTTGGCGCTGCCCAGCTTGTCGGCGATTTCCGAGGCGGGGATGCACACCACCTGCGCCTGCGGGATGGAAATATCTTCAGGCAGCTGCCCGCGCCCGTAGATGATGGTGCCTCCGGGTGCAATCTGCGAAGCGAACTTGCGCAGCGAGATCTCATTCATGGCAATCAGAACGTTGGGCCGTGACAGCAGAGGCGATCCGATGCGCTGCCGGGAGAGGCAAACGTGGCAGTGCGCGCTGCCGGAGCGCATCTCCGGGCCGTAGGAGGGCAGCCAGCTCACTTCCAGCCCTTCGCGCATGCCCATCTCGGCCAGCAGCTGACCGAGCAGCAGCACACCCTGGCCGCCGAATCCGGCGATCTTGATGTCGAGATGCTGAAAATGATGATGGCGCCCGGGCACGAACGCCGCCCGCGCCGCCTGGCGCTCGCCTTCGACAACTTCCTGCACCGCCTTGTGGGGCGGCTGGTTGCTGTTCGGGACTTCCACCTTGCGATCACGGAAAACACTTAACGGGAAGCTGGGGATCATCTTCTCCGCGACCCACTTGCGGGCTTCGACCGGATCCTTTCCCCAGATCGTGGGGCAGGGCGAGAGAATTTCGACGAAGGTGAACCCGGCGCCGTCGCGCTGTAGTTCCAGCGCCTTCCGCACCGCCCGGCGCGCCTTCATGATGTTCTTGTTGTCGGACAGAGCTACCCGCTCGATGTAAACCGGCGCTTCCAGCGATGCCAGCATCTCGGCCATGTGCAGGGGAAAGCCTTCATTGACCGGGCGTCGTCCCCAGGGAGAGGTCGTGCTGCGTTGACCCACCAGGGTCGTGGGCGCCATCTGTCCACCGGTCATGCCGTAGATGGCATTGTTCACGAAGAAGACGGAAATCTTTTCGCCGCGATTGGCGGCGTGAACGATCTCCGCCGTGCCGATGGCCGCCAGATCGCCATCCCCCTGGTAGGCAATCACGATCTTGTCTGGGCAGGCTCGCTTCAGGCCGGTCGCCGCCGCGGGCGCGCGTCCGTGAGCCACTTGCACATTGCCCACGTCGAAATAGTAGTAGGCGAATACCGAGCAGCCGACCGGGCTTACCAGGATGGTCTGGTCCTGCAGTTTGAGATCTTCGAGCGCTTCGGCAATGAGCTTGTGAGCGACGCCGTGGCCGCACCCGGGGCAATAGTGAGTCTGGCGCTTGAGGTCGCCTTTGCGCTCGTACTCGGGATAAAACAGCCGGGACTTGGAGTGGACGACCTCGTAGGCGGGCTTCGCTTCCTCGACTGCGTCGTGATTCGCCATCGTGATGGTCTCCATTGTGTCGCCCTATCTTGTTCTACGCAGCGGCATGCATCTCGTCCGCCCCGGACGAATGCGTCCGGGCCTACGTGTTCCTACACTGGCGCGGGAATGTGTTCTTCGATCTTTGCCAGCAACTCCTCTACCGATGGCACGTTGCCACCTACGCGCCCGTAGAACTCGACCGGACGCCGTCCGGCGACGGTGAGTCTCACGTCTTCCACCATCTGCCCGTTGCTGAGTTCGACGGTGAGAACCTTCTCGGCGCGCAACGCGGCTGCCTGCAACTGCTTCGCCGGGAACGGCCACAGCGTGACCGGGCGGAACAATCCGACTTTGATTCCGTGCTGGCGCGCTTCATCCACCGCGGAACGCAATACGCGCGACACGATGCCGTAGCCCACCACGATCAACTCCGCGTCTTCGGTGCGGTATTCTTCGCAACGCGTCTCGGCCTGCTGCGCGCGCATGTACTTAGCCTCCATGCGGCGCTGGTGCTCTTCCAGATCGTCGGGCTCGAGGTAAATCGAGCTGACCATGTTCTTGCGCGTGTCCGCAGTTCCCCTCACTGCCCAGGATTTTTCCGGCGCGACAATCTCGCGGTACTCCAGGTCGAGCGGCTCCATCATTTGACCGACGAACCCGTCGGTCAACACGATTGCCGGATTGCGGTACTTGTCGGCGAGTTCGAAAGCCAGCACCGTCAGGTCCGCCATTTCCTGCACCGAAGCGGGAGCGACGACCAGGTTGCGGTAGTTGCCGTGCCCTCCCCCTTTGACCATGGCGAAGTAATCGCTCTGCTCAGGAGCGATGTTGCCCAGTCCGGGCCCGCCGCGCATGACATCGACGATCACGCAGGGTAGTTCGGCTCCGGCCAGATACGAGATGCCTTCCTGCATCAGGCTGACTCCGGGCCCGGAAGAGCCGGTCATTACCCGTACGCCCGCGGAGGCCGCGCCGTACACCATGTTGATGGACGCGGTTTCGCTCTCCGCCTGGATGAAGGTGCCGCCAACTTCAGGAAGATAGAGCGCGGCGGCTTCGGCGACCTCGCTGGCGGGAGTGATGGGATATCCGTAATAGGCGCGGCATCCCGCCAGCACCGCTCCCTTGATCACGGCCACGTTGCCCTTACACAGCTGGCGCATGTTCGCCTCCCGGCTGAGGAACTGCCGCGGCTTTGGGCGGCGGGGCCAGCCTGTAAACCGTGATCGCTCCCGGCTCCGGGCAGCAGTAGAAGCAGATGCCGCAGCCGGTGCAGTCCTGTCCCGTGTAGCACGCGGCATGCACGCCATAGCGGTTCAGTTCAGGGGCAAGTTCCAGGCACTTCGGGGGACAGGACTCAACGCAGAGCCCGCATCCTTTGCACTCCTCCACGTCGATGGCTATGTTGCCGCGCGCCGCTGCTGCCATGGATCACCTCGGAACCGCCATGTGTGCCGCCTGGGGATGCTGCAGCCACTTCGTCTTCTCGCAATACTCGTACAAGCCCTCGCGGAACGCGGGATGCGCGATATTGATGAGCGCCTTGGCCCGCTCGCGGATCGACTTGCCGTGCAGGTACGCCACCCCGTATTCGGTGACGACGTACCGCACCAGGCCGCGCGAGGTCACCACGCCCGCTCCCGGATCGAGCATGGGAACGATGCGCGAGATGGTTCCATTCTTGGCCGTCGAGGAGATGGCGATGATGGGCTTGCCGCCTTTGGAGCGTGAGGCGCCGCGCAGGAAGTCAACCTGGCCGCCAATGCCGCTGTAGAACTGGTTGCCGATCGAATCGGAGCACACCTGCCCGGTCAAATCCACCTGCAGCGCCGAATTGATCGCGACCATGTTGTCGTTGCGCGCGATCAGCCCGGGATCGTTGGTGTAGGCCGTGGGATGGAACTCGAAGATGGGATTGTTATCCACGAACTCGAACAAATGCTTGCTGCCCAGCGCGAATCCCAGGATGATTTTGCGCGGCTTGAAGTTCTTGCGCGCCCCGGTCAGCACCCCCGCTTCGATCAGCGGGATCACGCCATCGGAGACCAGTTCGCTATGCACCCCGAGATCCTTCCGGTCCATCAGCATGGGGAGAACCGCGTCGGGAATTCCGCCGATACCGGTCTGCAGGACCGCGCCATCGTCAATCAGCCCGGCCACATTGCGGGCGATGGCAACCTGGAGATCGTTGACCACCGGCTTTTTCAGCGCGCACAAAGGCCGCGACGATTCCACGAACGCATCAATGTCGTTCACGTGGATGAAGCTGTCGCCGTAGGTGCGCGGCATGTTGTCGTTGATTTGCGCTACCACGTGCCGGGCTACCCGGGCCGCCGTCAGGGTCGTGTCCACGCCTACGCCGAAACTGCAGTAGCCGTGAGAATCCGGCGGCGAAACTTCGATCAGGGCGACATCGATGGGCATCTCGCCGCTTTCGAATAGGCCTTCAATCTCGCTGAGATAGATGGGCGTGTAATCGGCGCGGCCGTCGTTGATCGCCTCGCGCACATTAGCGCCGATAAACATGGCATTGTGCCGGAAGTGTCCCGCCATCTCCGGCGCCACGTAGGGCGCGCAGCCCATGGTCATCATGTGAACGATTTCTACGCCGGACAGATCCGGCGCACGCCGGATCAGGGCCTCGACCAGCGTCTCAGGCTCGGCGCAGCCCGGTTGAATGTAAACCCGCATCCCCGATTGCACGCAGGCCAATGCCTGATCTGCCGTCTTGAGACGCTTTTTGTATTCCATTTCCCATGACATCGACATCCCATTCCGCTCCCTAAACCGCCCTCAGTTCGCCGTGTCGCGAAAGGTGGGCAATTTCGTCTTCATACCCCACAGCGGCATAATAAATCGCCCGGTCGAAAAACATCTCGAGCATCTGCAGCAGTTCCAACTCCCCCATGATTTCAATGGCCCGGTCCATCACGGCCTCGCTCTTGAGAAAATCCCAGAGATTTTCTTTGGTCAGAACGATGGCTTGCACCACTTCGCTGAGCGGCACATGCTGGCGCGCCCGGCGGGCCCCGATCTCGCGGTAGCGGTGCTCGATGTCCAGCTCGTTCTTGCCCAGCAGCCATTCGCCCAGGTGGCGGTAAATTTCGTACACCCGCTCCCGCAATTCGTGGGCGGGGATCTCACGGAAGTGACTGACCTGGCCGTTGGTCTTTACTCTCTCTTCCAGCCCGCAGGCCAGGGCATCGGCATGCGATTCGATCAACCGTACCAGCCGGTAGGAGAACATCATACTCACCCCCTTTTCAGCGCAAGGGTTGGGGTTACACTCCAAGTTTTACGACCGCATCCTCGTTGGCCCAGCCCTCCACGGGAGTCTTGACGGTTTCCACGGCCGGCTCCAGCGTCTGCGGGACGGTGATCGCGCGCGAAATCATGCACAGCGACTTGGTGCGGCGCAGCAGCGCCAGCCCGGCTTCCCTTTGCTGCTCGGAAGCGACGGTCAAGCGGGGACGAATCAGGATCTCGTTGAAATTGCATCCCGCCGCGCGGCTGCGGTGCACGCTGCCTTCGATCTCAACTTCCAGATCGATGTAGTCGAACTTGGCCGCGCGCGCGACATTGTTGAACGTCGTGGTAAAACACCCTGCCAGGGAGCAGAGCAGCAGTTGCTCGGGAGTCCAGCGGCCTTGCAAGCCGCCCAGTTCCGCGGCCTCGGAGAAATGGATCGTATTGGGCGAGGACTCGCACTTGGCCAGCCCCGTGCGGCCTGACGTCCACCAGGCCGAAACGCGATAGGTATATTCTGCAGCCATTTTTAAACTCCTGGCGCTCCCAGAACGCGCCTTTCCCCGTCAAGACGACAGCGTAAAGATCACCGTGATGGTGGTCTCGACCTCGGTCGGTTGCCCATTGAGCAGATACGGCTTGTACCGCCATTGTTTGACGGCCGTGAGCGCGGACGGCACCAGCATGGGATGCCCGCTGACCAACTGCAAATTTTCAATTTCGCCATTGACGCTGATGATGGCACTCAAGACGACCTCGCCCTGCACCCGCGCTGAGCGGGCCAGCGGTGGATAGGTGGGTTCGACCCGCCGGATCAGCAGGCCTTTGGTGACGCCCTGCGAAATGCGCACGCGCTGCGGGACTACCGGCGCGAACCTCGGCACGGCGGCCGAACTGGCGTTGACGATCCCGCCAATCACCCCGGACAACTGCCCGCCGGGAATTCCACCCGGAACGCCGCCCACGACGCCACTGGTTGCGGCCATCGGAGGCGGCGCTTCTTCTTCCTTGATCATCTGTACTTTCTGCGGAATTCGGGTGGGTGTGCGCAACTGCCCGGTATTCAACACATCGGTTTGAATCTGGCGAACCACTTTCTGGACCGCTTCCGCCGCCGGAGGCGGTGGTGGCGGAGGAGGTGGGGGCGCGATCAGCATGGTCAGCAACTGCGCTTTGGGCAGCTCCTCGGTGAACATGAGCGGAACCGCCAGCATGACGAGGATCGCCAGGACATTCACGATAAACGAGGTAGTGGTGGCCACTGCCTTGCGTTTGGTTTGCGCTCCAAAATCGAGGACGCTGTCGGCGAACATGGGCCTGGGCGGCA
>Ga0070741_10016682_pt1 | contig 12191 bp, 11 predicted proteins | sample Coa_R1_4_FD_66440 | JGI IMG/M metagenome (GOLD analysis project Ga0070741, IMG submission 66440) | Surface soil microbial communities from Centralia Pennsylvania, which are recovering from an underground coalmine fire - Coalmine... | ecosystem: Environmental > Terrestrial > Soil > Unclassified ...
CGCCGCGCTTTTGAGCCGGTCGTACTGCGCGTACAGGGCCCCGAGCGCGAACTCCCGGCCCGAGCCGATCGCCCAGTAACGCGTGTACTCGAACACCTCGCGCATCGAATAGACGCCGAAGATCCCCCGCGGGTTGGCGATGAGCGCCGTGACCTGCGTCGATTCGTACGGGTCGTCCTCCTCCTCCTTGGGATTCAGGAAATGCTGCTCTTTGAGGATCGGGTGCAGGCGGTTGAAGGTCTCGAAGATGGCCGCCTTGGTCGAGAAGTCGAGGTCCTGGTGCTTGCCGAGCAGGCTTTCGAACACGAGCTGGTGCGCGGCACTGCCGCAAAGCCCGATGTAGGTGCCGCGATGCTGGACGATCTTGTCGAAGCTCTGATCGAAATCCGCGGACAGGCGGGTGTCACCGAACGTGGTGAGCGAGTCGGCGGCAATGGCGATTTCGTCGTTCTTGCGAACGGCAACGAGCGTGGTCATGACAGAAAAAGGGGGGCGATGCGTAGCGTCGGCCGCGCGGGGCCCGGCGCAACGCCGGCCGCGGGAAACCGGTAATTATACCGCGTCCCGATCGCTCAGCCGACGCTGCGCGGTGCCGGGAGCATGCGCACCGGCGGGAGCCTCGCGGGGGTCCAGTGCGCCTGCGCCCACGCCCAGAACTCGCCGGTCGAAGTCGGCGGCTCCGGCGGCTCCGGCTGGTCGAGGAAGCGCCAGGCCTGCAGCAGCGGCGGCACCGGATCGGCCGGCAGCGCCGGGGCGCGCGTCTGCTTCGAAAGCTTCTCCCCGGCGCGATTGATGGCGACCGGAAGATGCAGATATCTCGGCGCGGGCAGCTGCAGTCGCTGTTGCAGGTAAATCTGGCGCGCCGTGGAGCTCAGGAGATCCGCGCCGCGCACGACGTCGGTGATGCCCTGCTCGGCATCGTCGACCACCACCGCGAGCTGATAGGCGAACAACCCGTCCGAACGCCGAACCACGAAATCCCCGACCTCCTGCTCGAGCCATTGCCGCTGCACGCCCTGCAGGCGGTCCACGAACACGATTTCGGGCACACCCTGCACGCGCAAGCGCCACGCATGGCGCGCCAGCCCGGCGGCATCGGCCGGCGTGCGGGCGCGGCAGGTGCCGGGATAGATCGACTCGCCGCTGCCTCCGGCCGGAAGCTCCGCGAGCTCGCGCCGGGTGCAGGTGCAGGGGAAGACGTCGCCCTGCCGGATCAGGCGATCGAGCGCACCGCGATAGAGGCCGATGCGCTCGGATTGGCGCACCACCGCGCCGTTCCATTCGAAGCCATACGCCTCGAGCGTGGCGAGGATCGCGGTCTCCGCTCCGGGCCGTGCGCGTGGCGTGTCCAGGTCCTCGATGCGCACGAGCCACTCGCCACCGGCGCGACGCGCATCGCAATAGCTTCCCAGCGCTGCGACTAGCGAGCCGAAATGAAGAGGACCGGTGGGCGAGGGCGCGAAGCGGCCGCGATACGCCCGCGCAGGCGACGTCAGTGGATCGCTGCCTGCGCGGTGACCACGCCCAGTGGCAGGCTCGCGTGGGTTGGCGCGTACTGCCAGTAGCGGGTCAGGTTCGCGAGCACGGCATCGGGATATTCCGGCCGGCCGAGGCTGCCGTTGTAGCGGCCCAGCGCCCGAAAGAGGTCACCCTTTTCGATGTCGACGTAGTGCCGCAGGATCACGCAGCCGTAGCGCAGGTTGGTGCGCAGGTGAAAGAGGTTGTGGCCGGCGCTGCCGATGAGCTTGGTCCAGAACGGCATGACCTGCAGGTAGCCACGGGCGCCGGCCGTCGACACCGCGTACTTCTTGAACCCGCTTTCGTGCTGGATCACGGCCAGCACGAGCTGGGGATCGAGGCCCGCACGCGTGGCTTCGTAATGCACGGTGGCCAGAAAATCGTTGCGCTCATTGACGTCGGCGATGCGATTGGCAAGACGCGGCGACATGGCGTTGAGCCACGTGCGCACCTGGATGCCCTCGGCGTAACGCGCCGGCACGGGACTGTCGGACACCGCCTGCGACAGGACCGTGGCGACCGATGGCGCGAGCTGTTCCTCGACCTGGGCACCCGCATGGGCGGTCGAGGACACGAGGAGGGCCCCGGCCAGGGCGGCCGCAGCGAGCAAACGAACGGTCGAAATCACTTGTTTATTGGGCGAGGCGGTCGCGAACGAAATCGGCAATGGCTTCGACGGGCACCATCTCGGCCGCGCCCCCGGCGCGACGCGACTGGTACTCCACCTTGCCTTCCTTCAGTCCGCGGTCACCGATCGTAATACGGTGCGGGACGCCGATCAATTCCAGGTCTGCAAACATTACGCCAGGGCGCTCGCCGCGATCGTCCATCAGGACCTCGACGCCCGCCTGCTCGAGTCGATCATGCAGGCGGTCGGCGGCCTCCCGCACGGCCGGGCTGCGATCGTAACCCACTGGCGCAATGGCCACTCGGAAGGGCGCCATGGCATCGGTCCAGATGATGCCCTTGTCGTCGTGATTCTGCTCGATGGCGGCGGCCACCACCCGGGTCACCCCGATGCCGTAGCAGCCCATCTCGATCATGTGCGACTGACCCTCCGCGTCAAGATATGTCGCGCCCATGGCTTCGGAGTACCGCGTCCCCAGCGCGAACACGTGCCCGACCTCGATCCCGCGCTGGATCCGGAGCGTGCCCTTGCCGTCGGGGGAGGGGTCGCCCTCCACCACGTTGCGGATGTCGACGACAAGGTCGGGCTCGCGTGCATCGCGCCCGAAGTTCACGCCGGAAAGGTGGAAGTCTTGCTCGTTCGCCCCGCAGACGAAATCGGCCATCACGCCGACCGATCGATCGGCGATCAGCGGCATCGACGCCGGAATGCCCACCGGCCCGAGATATCCCGGCGGACAGCCGGTGGCTGCGCGGATCTCCGCGTCCGAGGCCCAGCGCCATCCGGAGAGGCCCGGCAGCTTGCCCACCTTCACCTCGTTCAGCATGTGATCGCCGCGGATGAGGAGCATGTGCACCCCACCCGCCGCCCCCCGTCCGCCCGAAGAAGGCGCCTGCTCTTTGGTCGCCTCGTCGCCTACGACCATGATGCATTTCACCGTGCGTGCAAGCGGCAGCCCGAGGAGCTTCGCCACCTCTTCGCACGTCGCCATGCCGGGTGTGGGCACGCGCGCCAGGGTCTCGCTTGGCGCCGGCCGCTCCTTCGCCGGAGCGAGCGCCTCCGCCTGCTCGATGTTGGCTGCGTAATCGGACCCCGGGCACCACGCGATGGCGTCCTCGCCCGAGTCGGCGAGCACCTGGAATTCGTGCGAGGCGAAGCCGCCGATCGCGCCCGTGTCCGCCTGCACGGCGCGGAACTCGAGCCCCAGCCGGGTGAAGATGCGCTCGTAGGCTTCGTACATCGCGCGATAGCTCCTCATGAGCGCGTCGCGGTCGACATCGAAGGAGTAGGCGTCCTTCATCAGGAACTCGCGCCCGCGCATCACGCCGAAGCGGGGGCGGATCTCGTCGCGGAACTTGACCTGGATCTGATAGAGATTCACCGGCAGCTGGCGATAGCTGCGCACGTCCTTGCGGATGATGTCGGTGACCACTTCCTCGTGCGTCGGCCCGAACAGGAAATCGCGGTCGTGACGGTCGCGGATCTTCAAGAGCTGCGGGCCGAACTTGTCCCAGCGCCCGGTCTCCTGCCACAGCTCGGCCGGCACCACGTGCGGCATGTAGATCTCGATTGCGCCGGCGCGATTCATCTCCTCGCGCACGACGGCTTCGACCTTGCGCAGGGTCATGAGGCCAAGCGGCATCCAGGTATAGATGCCGGAGGAGACCTTCTTGATGAGCCCGGCGCGAAGCATGAGCTGCTGGCTCACGACCTCGGCTTCGGCCGGCGCTTCCTTTAAGGTGGCGAGATAGAACCGGGAGACGCGCACGATGCGGCAGGAGAGCGGGCCTGCGGCGACAAGCGGCGCGGGCCCGCGCAAAAGGGCGCTATTGTACCGCGCCCCGGCGACCCTCAGCGCACCACGATCACCGGCAGCTTCGAGTGGGTGAGCACCTTCTGCGTCTCACTGCCGAGAAGCAACGCCGAGACGCCGCGCCGGCCGTGCGATGCCATCACGATGCCGTCGCACTTGTACTTCTTGGCGGCGGCGAGGATCGCCTCCCACGGAGCGCTCGCGATCGCGTAGGTGCTCTTGCACCCGACCGCCGCCGCTTCGGCTTTCGCGCGTACGCCGTCGAGGATCTTCTTGGCCTCGACTTCGGCATTGTGCGCATATTCCTTGCGCGTGACGGGCTCGTACACGACGCCGTCGGCGTAGGTCGGGGTGGGATAGTCGGGGGCGGCGTAGAACGCGGTGAGGGTGGCGTTCACCGCGTGCGCGAGATCGATCGCGTGGCTCACCGCCTTGTCGGACAGCTTCGAGCCGTCGGTTGCGACCAGCAGGTTCTTGTACATGGGTTCTCCGGAGGGTCCGCAGGATAGGTCGATGTCATCGTATCGGGTGCTGTCCCCGACCCGTTGACAGAGGTCAAGTTGTCGCAGCATGGGCGCACGTAAAGTGCCGCGATGCCGACGTTCGCCCCTGTTTCGACCGATCGCGGGCGCCACGCGCCGGATCCTTGCTACCACTGCGGGTTGCCCAATCCGCGGGGAGGGCGATGGCAGGCGACGATCGCCGGCGCGCGACGGACCTTCTGCTGCGGCGGATGCCAGGCGATCGCGCAAGGTATCGATGCCGCCGGGCTCGTCGCCTATTACGAGCAGCGCACCGCGAGCGCGGCGCGCATCGACAGCTCCGATGCGCTGGGCAACGAGTGCGCGCCATGGGACGATGCCGCGGCGCAGGCGCGCGTGGTCCGTCGCGACGCGGATGGCCGCCACGAAATATCGCTCCTGCTCGAAGGCGTCCAGTGCAGCGCCTGCGCCTGGCTCATCGAAGCGTGGCTGGAGCGTGCGCCCGGCGTTTTGCGCGTCGGCGTCAATTACGCCACGCGCCGCGCGACGCTCGCCTGGGATCCCGAAGCGACATCGCTGTCGAGGCTCTTGCGCGCCGTGCGCCAGATCGGCTACGCGGCGCATCCGTACGATCCCGCGCGGCGCGACGCGCTGGCCCGCGCGGAATCGCGCTCGCTTCTGCTGCGCACGGCCATCGCGGTGCTCGCGATGATGCAGGTGATGATGTTCGCGCTGCCGGCGTACGTCTCGATCGACGGCGTCGAGCCCGTTCACCGACGCCTGCTCGAATGGGCGAGCCTTACGCTTACGCTGCCGGTGCTTCTTTATTGCGCGGCACCGTTCTTTCGCGGCGCATGGCGCGATGCTTCGATCGCGCGCGCCGGCATGGACGTGCCCATCGTGCTCGGGCTCGTCGCAGCATTCGCTGGCAGCGCCTGGTCCACGCTGACCGGCATGGGCGCGGTGTATTACGACTCGATCACGATGTTCATCGCATTGCTGCTGGTGGCGCGTTACGTGGAATTCGCGGCACGCCGGCGTGCGGGCGACGCCGTTGAAGCCATCGCGCGCAGCCGGCCTGCGGTGGCCGAGCGCCTGCCCGGCTGGCCCACCATGGCCGAGGGCGTGCATGTGACGGCGAGCTCCCTTTGCGCGGGCGACACCGTCCGCGTGCGGCCGGGAGGCGTCGTGCCGGCCGACGGCATCGTGCTCGACGGCCGCGCGAGCGTCGATGAAGCGCTGCTCACGGGCGAGCCGCGCCCGCGCCCGCGCAGCGCCGGCGACGAGGTGCTGGCCGGAACCGTGGCGCGCGATGGCGCGCTGGTCCTGCGCGTCACGGCGGCAGGCGATGCAACGCGGCTCGCGAGCATCGAGCGCCTGGTCGAGCGCGCGTCGGCGGACCGGCCGCATGCGGCGCGCATCGCCGATCGCATCGCGCATCGATTCGTGACGGTGCTGCTGATCGTCGCGCTCGTCACTGCGTTCGCCTGGGCGGTGATCGACGGCACGCGCATGCTGCCGGTGCTTTTCGCCGTGCTCGCCGTCTCCTGCCCCTGTGCGTTGTCGCTCGCGACCCCCGCCGCACTGGCGGCCGCGACGGGCGCGTTGTCGAGGCGACAAGTGGTGGTCACCCGCGCCGATGCCCTCGAAACCCTGTCACGCGTGAGCCATGTCGTGTTCGACAAGACCGGAACGCTCACTCGCGGTCACATGCGCCTGCTGCGCACCAAAGTCATCGGTCCTCATGACGAGGCGCACGCGATTGCGCTCGCGAGCGCGCTCGAGCGCGACTCGGAGCACCCGATCGCGCGTGCGTTTCGCGAGGTGATCGGCGATCGCGCGCTGCCGGTCGTCGACAACGTGCGGATCGCGCCCGGGGAAGGCGTCGAAGGGACGTTCGAGGGGACGCGAACGCGCCTGGGCAGGCTCGCCTTCGTCCAGGCAATCGCCCCGCACGCGCTCGAGATCGAAGATGCCGCCACGCAGACGCAGGTGGTCCTGGGCGATGAGCGCGACGGCCTGCTCGCGGTCTTTTCCGTCGGCGACGAGGCGCGACCCGGCGCGCACGCGCTCGTGCGGGCTTTGCACGCCATGAACATCACGACCGTGCTCCTGTCCGGCGATCGGCAGCAGGCGGCGCAAGCCATGGCCGAGACGCTCGGCATTGCCCATGCGCGCGGCGACATGCTGCCCGGGCAAAAGCGCGCCGCAATCGCGCAATGGCAGGCCACGGGAGCGGTGATCGCGATGGTGGGCGACGGCATCAACGATGCGCCGGCGCTGGCGCAGGCGAACGTGTCGCTGTCGCTCGCGAGTGCGACGCCACTCGCGCAATGGACGGCGGACGTGGTCGTGCTTTGCGGCGACATCGAGCGCGTCGGCAGCGCGATCCGGCATGCTCGTCGCACGATGCGCCTCGTGCGCCAGAACCTCGCCTGGGCGTTCGCCTACAACGTGCTGGCGATTCCCGCGGCGGCATTCGGCTACGTGACGCCGCTCGTGGCGGCGATCGGCATGTCCATCTCTTCGATCGTGGTCGTCGCCAACGCAGCGCGCGCGGCACGTCTGCCGCCATGGCGCCACGCGCGAGACGATGAAGCCATCATCGCTCCCGGCGCGCAGCCAGGCGAATGGCAGGCGGCGTGATGGAGATCCTGATCCTGCTCATTCCGCTGTCGGTGGTGCTCGCGTTCCTGATCGGCGCGGGCTTCGTGTGGTCGGTGAAGAGTGGGCAATTCGACGATCTGGAAGGACCGGCGCATCGCATCCTCACCGACGACGACGGCATTCACCACGACTGACCTTCAGCCCCGGCTCCGTTGTCGGCGTTTGATGTCGGTCAACGTGTCGCACCCGCGGGGCCGATAGCATCGTCGGGCCCGATTTCCTGGAGTGCCGCACATGAGCCATGCCACCGGCGTGTCCGCGACGTTCAATTACAACGTGGTCCGCCAGTTCTCTCTCGCCACGGTCCTCTGGGGCATCGTGGGGATGCTGGTGGGCGTGATCATCGCCGCCCAGCTCCTGTGGCCCGAGCTCAACCTGGGCGTGCCATGGCTCTCCTATGGCCGCCTGCGGCCGCTGCACACGAACGCGGTGATCTTCGCGTTCGGAGGCTGCGCGCTGTTCGCGACGTCGTATTACTGTGTGCAGCGCACGTGCCAGGTGCGTCTTTTCTCCGATGCGCTCGCATCGTTCACTTTCTGGGGCTGGCAGGCGGTCATCGTGCTCGCGGCCGTCACGCTGCCGCTCGGCTACACCAGCGGCAAGGAATACGCCGAGCTCGAATGGCCGATCGATCTTCTGATCGCGGTGGTATGGGTCGCGTACGCGGTCGTGTTCTTCGGCACCATCTTCAAGCGCAAGACGCCGCACATCTACGTTGCGAACTGGTTCTTCGGGGCCTTCATCCTGACCGTTGCGCTGCTGCACATCGTCAACAGCGCCGAGGTGCCGGTCTCGTTCTGGCCGATGAAGTCGTACTCGGCGTACGCCGGCGTGCAGGACGCGATGGTGCAGTGGTGGTACGGCCACAATGCGGTGGGATTCTTCCTCACCGCCGGCTTCCTCGGGATCATGTACTACTTCGTTCCCAAGCAGGCGGGCCGCCCGATCTATTCGTATCGCCTGTCGGTGGTGCACTTCTGGGCGCTGATCTTCACCTACATGTGGGCGGGTCCGCACCACCTGCACTACACCGCGCTGCCGGACTGGACGCAGTCGCTCGGCATGCTGTTCTCGCTGATCCTGCTCGCGCCGTCGTGGGGCGGAATGATCAACGGGATGATGACGCTGTCGGGAGCATGGCACAAGTTGCGCGACGACCCGATCCTCAAGTTCCTCATCGTGTCGCTGTCGTTCTACGGCATGAGCACGTTCGAGGGCCCGATGATGTCCATCAAGACCGTCAATGCGCTCTCGCATTACACGGACTGGACGATCGGCCACGTGCATTCCGGCGCCCTGGGATGGGTCGCGTTCATCTCGATCGGCGCGATCTACTACCTCATCCCGCGCATGTTCGGCAAGGTCGCCATGCACTCGATCAAGCTCATCACGCTGCACTTCTGGATCGCCACGATCGGCGTGGTCCTCTACATCACCTCGATGTGGATCGCCGGTGTGATGCAGGGCCTCATGTGGCGCGCGGTCAACCCGGACGGAACGCTGACGTATGCCTTCGTCGAGGGTGTGAAGGCGACCTATCCGTTCTACGCGATTCGGCTGCTCGGCGGCACGCTGTTCCTCGCGGGCATGCTGATCATGGCCTACAACACGGTCCGCACGATGGCGGGCGCCAAACCCGTCGAGGCCGCCATCCCGGCGGCTGCGCCGCACCTCGAGCCCGAGCCGCTCGCGGCCGCGGCCTGACCACCCACCGGAAACCAACGGATGAAGCTCAACCAGGAAGCGATCGAAAGAAACATCGGCTGGATGATCGTGTTGATCGTGCTGGTGGTGAGCGTGGGCGGTCTGGTCGAGATCATCCCGCTCTATTTCCAGAAATCGACGACGGAGCCCGTCGCCGGAATCAAGCCGTACACCGCGCTGCAGCTCACGGGGCGCGACGTGTACCTGCGTGAAGGCTGCTACAACTGCCATTCGCAGATGATCCGGCCCTTCCGCGCCGAGACCGAGCGTTACGGTCATTACTCGGTGGCCGGCGAGTTCGTCTACGACCATCCGTTCCAGTGGGGAAGCAAGCGCACCGGTCCCGACCTCGCGCGCGTGGGCACCAAGTATTCGGATGAGTGGCACCGCACGCACCTCAACAATCCGCGCGACCTGGTTCCGGAATCGAACATGCCGGCGTATCCGTGGCTCGCGAGAACGGTCGCGGATGCAGACTCCATCCAGGCCAGGATGCGCGCGCTGCGCAAGGTGGGCGTGCCGTACAGCGATGCCGAGATCGCGCAGGCGCCCGCCGAGCTCAAGGATCACACCGAGGAGGACGCGCTCGTCGCGTACCTGCAGAACCTCGGGGTTGCAATGAAGAACACGAGGTAGGCCATGAACTGGATCGTGATTCTGTCGAGCGGCATCACCGTGCTTTCCTTCGCCGTGTTCGTCGGCATCGTGCTGTGGGCCTCGAGCGCGCGGCGCCGGCCGGCGTTCGCGAGGGCGGCGAACGCGCCGTTCGCATTGCCCGACGAGCACCTGGTCGTCGGCGGCAACGCCTCGGCTGCCGCAGAGCACCGCTCATGAGCGACTTCACTTCGGGGTTCTGGAGCTGGTACGTGGTCGTCCTGACGCTGGGCGGGATCGCGTATTGCGCGTGGCTGCTCTGGCGGATGAGCAAGGCCAGGGTGACCGGCGCGGGCAAGCCCGCGGCCAAGGGCGCAGAGCTCACTGGCCACGTGTGGGACGGCGATCTGGCCGAATACAACAATCCGCTGCCACGCTGGTGGATGTGGCTCTTCTGGATCACGATCGTCTTCTCGATCGGCTATCTCGCGCTCTACCCGGGGCTCGGCACGATGCGCGGCGCCTTCGAGTGGACGTCCGCATCGGCCTACGAGCACGAGCGCGCCGAAGCCGAGGCGCGCCTCAAGCCGCTGTACGACAGGTACCTCGCCATGGAATTGAGGCAGGTCGCGACCGATGCGCAGGCGCATGCGATCGGCGAGCGACTCTTCCTCAACAATTGCGCGCAGTGCCACGGCTCCGACGCGGGGGGCGGCAAGGGTTATCCCAACCTGCGCGACAACGACTGGCTCTACGGCGGCGAGCCCGAGCAGATCAAGACCAGCATCATGAACGGCCGCAACGGCGTGATGCCGCCGATCGGCAAGACGCTCGGCGCCGACAACGTGAAGAATGTGGTCGCCTACGTGCGCTCGCTTTCGGGACTGCCGAACGACAGCCTCAGGGCGCAGCTCGGCAAGCCGATCTTCATGCAGAACTGCGCGGCGTGTCATGGTCCGGAAGGCAAGGGCAGCCAGGTGGTAGGCGCGCCCAACTTGACCGATGCGATCTGGCTGTACGGCAGCTCGGAGGCGAGCATCACTGAAACGGTGATGACGGGCCGCGGCGCCGCCACGCTCGCCGAAGGGCAAAGCGTGATGCCGGCCTGGAAGGACAGGCTCGGCGAAGCGCGCGTGCATCTGCTCGCGGCGTACGTGTGGGGCCTTTCCAACGTGCCGTCCGTGGCGCACTGAACCTCGCCTCATGACGCGCATCAGCGACCCTGCGCGTCGCCTTGCACCGGGTGCGGCCGTCGTGAGCGTCCAGGTCCCGCAGGCGGAGATCGCGCTCTACGAGATCCGCAAGAAGATCTATCCGCGCGCCGTGCAGGGTGTGTATGCGCGATGGCGGTGGACACTCGTGATCGCGACCCAGCTCCTGTTCTACGGCCTGCCATGGCTGTCGTGGAACGGGCGCCAGGCGGTGCTGTTCGATCTCGGCGCTCGCAAGTTCTTCATATTCGGTCTCGTGTTCTGGCCGCAGGACGTGATCTATCTCGCGGTGCTCTTGATCCTGTCGGCGCTCTCGCTCTTCCTGTTCACCGCGGTGGCGGGCCGCCTGTGGTGCGGCTATGCGTGTCCGCAAACGGTGTACACCGAGATGTTCCTGTGGGTCGAGCGCAGGATCGAGGGCGATCGTCCCGCGCGCATGCGCCTCGATGCGGCGCCAGTCTCGCCGCGCAAGGTCCTGCGCAAGTCGGCGAAGCATCTTGCATGGCTCGCGATCGCGCTGTGGACGGGCTACACCTTCGTCGGCTATTTCACGCCCGTCGCCGAGCTCGGCCCGCGCACCCTCGCCTTCGATGTCGGCCCGTGGGAAGCGTTCTGGATCCTGTTCTACGGCTTCGCGACCTACGGCAATGCCGGTTTCATGCGCGAGCAGGTGTGCAAGTACATGTGCCCGTACGCGCGCTTCCAGTCGGTGATGTTCGACCGCGATACGCTCGTCATCACCTACGACGCCGCGCGCGGCGACCCGCGGGGAGCGCGCTCGCGCAAGGCCCATGCGGCCGCGAGCGGTCTCGGCGATTGCGTCGACTGCAGCATCTGCGTGCAGGTCTGCCCGACCGGCATCGACATCCGCAACGGCCTGCAATACGACTGCATCGGGTGTGCCGCGTGCGTGGACGGCTGCAATCAGGTGATGGACCGCATGGGATACGCGCGCGGGCTCATCCGCTACACCACCGAGAACGCGCTGGCGCGGGGTCTCGATGCACGCGCGATCTGGAAGCGTGTGCTGCGCCCGCGGACCACGATCTATCTCGGATCGATCCTGTTGATAGCGGTCGCCGCCAGCGTGTCGCTCTATCTCAAGAATCCGCTCAAGGTCGACGTGATCCGCGACCGCGGCGTCCTGGCCCGCGAAGTAGAGGCGGGCGTGATCGAGAACGTGTATCGGCTGCAGATCATGAACACGGACGAGCGCGCGCGCGAGTTCGTGATCGAGGCGGCGGGACTGTCCGGACTGCAGGTGGTGGGGGTCGCGCAGCCCGTGGCGGTGCAAGCGGCCGCGACGCGCCTCGTGCCCTTGCGCCTGCGCGCCTCCGAACCGGCCCGGGTTGCAGCATCGGGGGACGATGCGCACGAAGGCCATGCCGATACGCGCCGAATCGAGATCACGGTGCGAGCCAGCGACGACACCCACGTCGCGCGCGTCGAACGCTCGAGCTTCGTCTTTCCGCGCTGACCAGGAACACGCCATGAGCTCCGATGCGTCACATCTCCATGCCTCGGTCCCGCCGTGGTACCGGCAACGCTGGCCCTGGCTGCTGCTCGCCGGTCCG
>Ga0070741_10016683_pt1 | contig 12191 bp, 9 predicted proteins | sample Coa_R1_4_FD_66440 | JGI IMG/M metagenome (GOLD analysis project Ga0070741, IMG submission 66440) | Surface soil microbial communities from Centralia Pennsylvania, which are recovering from an underground coalmine fire - Coalmine... | ecosystem: Environmental > Terrestrial > Soil > Unclassified ...
CACGATCCGCGGCTCGCGCTCTTCGGTGCGTCCTCGAAATGCAAGCGCCGCCAGCACCGGCATCAGCGTGAGCGCCAGAATCAGGGAGCCCACGAGCGCGAAGACCACGGTGAGGGCCATCGGGCGGAACATCTTGCCCTCGACGCCCTGCAACGTCAGGATCGGGAGATAGACGAGGATGATGATCAACACCGCGAAGAAGATCGGGCGGGCGACCTCCTTGCCGGCCTCGCGCACCACTTCTTCACGTGTGACCCCGCCCTTCGCCTCACCGAGGCGTCTCACAATGTTCTCGATCATCACGACCGAGCCGTCGACGATGAGGCCGAAGTCAATTGCGCCGAGGCTCATCAGGTTGCCCGAGAGCCCCGCCTGGACCATGCCGGTGAACGCGAACAGCATCGACAGCGGGATGGCGGACGCGACGATGAGGCCGCCCCGGACGTTGCCGAGCAGGAGCAAGAGGACCGCGATGACTAGAATGCCGCCTTCGATCAGATTCGTCGTGACCGTACGAATCGTCCTGCGAACCAGCTCGGTCCGGTCGTAATACGTCTCGACCGTAACGCCTTCGGGCAGACTCTTCTTGATGCGCTCCAACTCCTCGTGGACGCGTGTTGCGACCACGCGCGAGTTCTCGCCCATGAGCATCATCACGACGCCGGTCACCGCCTCGCCCTCGCCATCGCGGGTTACAGCGCCCTGCCGCACCTGCGGGGCGAGCACCGTCTGACCGACGTTGCGGATGTACACGGGCGTCCCGTCGGCAGCGGCCGTGACGACGATGTTGTCGATGTCGCGCACGCGCTCCACGAGACCTTCGCCGCGGATGACATACTGCTCCTGCGCGCGCTCGAGGTACGCGCCCCCGGCATTCGCGTTGTTGCGCTCGAGCGCCTCGAAGATCCGATCGAGGGGGACGTTGTACGAGACCAGCTTGTCGGGATCCAGCTGCACTTCGTACGTCTTAAGCTCGCCGCCATACGAGTTCACTTCGACGACACCCGGGACGGATCGGAGCCTGAACGCGATGTCCCACTCGAGCACGCTCCGCAGCTCCATGAGTGACTTGCCCGGAGCCCGCACCTGGAACTGGTAGATCTCGCCGAGTCCGGTACTGATCGGCCCCATCGTCGGGGTCCCGAGTCCCTCGGGGATCGCTTCGCGCGCGTCTGGGAGACGCTCCAGGACGAGGCGTCTGGCGAAGTAGAGGTCCATGCCCTCTTCGAAGTAGATGTAAACGGACGACAGCCCGAAGCGCGAGACCGACCGGATGTCCGTGATGCCCGGCAAGCCGCTCATCGCAGTCTCGACCGGGAACGTGATGAACCGCTCGACTTCGAGAGGGCCGAGTCCCGGCGCCTGGGTCAGCACGAGCACCTGGTTCGGCGTCACGTCCGGCACGGCATCGATCGGCAGGCGCCGCATGGAGTAGATGCCCACGCCGATGAGAACGGCCGTCAGGATCAGGACGAGGAACTTGTTGCGAAGCGAGAGATCGATAAGCCTGTGCACGTCTGACCTCAGTGCTCGTCGCCAATGCGTTCACGAAGCAGCGCCGTCTTGAGGTAGAAGCTGCCCCTGCCCACAATCGTCTGTCCCTCGTCGAGGCCGCCGACGATCTCCACGAGGCGTCCCGAACGGAGACCGATCTGCACGTCACGCCGCTCGAATCGCGTCGGCGTCTGCTGCGCGAACACGATGGATTGGTTGTCGATCTGCTGAATGGCGTCCTCGGGAACGACCAGCGCCTCACGCTCATCGGCCGACGCCAGCGTGACCTTCGCGAACATGTCGAGCTTCAACGCGCCGTCCCGGTTCTCCACCACGCAGCGCACCTTCGCGGATCGTGTAGTCGGGTCAATCAGGTCGCTGACGTACGTGATGCGCCCGGTGAACGTGCGGTCCGGGTACGCGTCCACCTTGACCGACACCGCTCCGTCGCGTCGGATCTTCGACAGATCTTTCTCGTACACGTCGGCCAGGACCCAGACCGATGACATGTCGGCAATGGTGAAGAGCTCTTTGTCGGTCTCGACGACCTCGCCCCTTGCGACATCGAACTTCGTCACGACTCCGGCGAAAGGGGCACGCAAGACACTGTGCGACGCCGCTCGGTGCGGTGCCTCGTCGGCTTCGGGCGAAAGTGCGCGGATGTCTGCGTCCGACAAACCGAACCGGTGCAACTGCTCCTCGATCTTCGACGCCCGGGCCTGTGCGCTGGCCACGGCAGCCTCGGCATTCCGAAACTCAGCACGCCGCACGTCGAGCTCCTGCTGGGCGATCGCCTCGATCTTGATGAGTGCCTCCGCTCGACTGAGCGAGGTGCGTTTGACCTCTCGATCGGTCTCAGCCTGGCGAAGGGCGGCGCGTTCGCTGAGGAACTCGCCAACGAGCTGGCCGAGTTCGACGTTGTCGTACGTCAGCAGGGGCTGCCCGGCAGTCACCCGGCTCCCGAGCGTCACGTTGATCCGTTCCACCACGCCGCGCGCCAGCGGTCGGACGTGTGCCACGCGTGATTCGTCGGGCGCGACAATGCCGGTCACTTCGAGGGTCGCCGGCAGTCGTGTCCTCGTCACGCGAGCCATCTCGACGCTGGCGTTGCGCTGAGCCGTCTCCGGGATCTCGACGGTGCCGGCGGGGAGGTCGGATTCGTGATGTTCGGTCTCGGACTCGGCGCTCGACCTGTCGGTAACGAGCCACACCGCGCCAGCTCCGAGGGCGATGCCGAGCAGCAGCACGACGGCGAATCGGGCGCCGGTGGACCTGCGGATGCGATCGCGCAGTGACAGTGTGTCGTTCATCGCGTCACCTGTGAAGGTTGTCTCGACGCGCCCGTGGCGGCGGCGAGTTGGAAGAGACTCACTCTCTGTTCGTAGAGTGCGCGGTTGTACGTGCGGAGCGTGTCTCGGAACGCCCGCTGGGCGTCGAGGAAGTCAATGAGGTCAGCCGACCCGAGCCGATAGGCCGCCAACACGATGTCGCGCGACTCGCGGGACGGCGTCAGGTACTCGCGCTCGATGTAGTCGACCCGCGCCCGGGCGACGTCGACCGCATTGATGGCCTGTTGCACATCGAGCAGGACTGCCGTTGCCGTAACGGCCGCGCGGTTGGCAGCCTGGCGACGTTCGGCCTCGGCGCGCGCGACGCCGCCCTGATTCCGATTGAAGACCGGGAGCGGCACGGTCACCCCAAACACGACGGCGTTGGCGCCGAAGTCCCGCCGATATCCGCCGCCGACCGTGACATTCGGTGTGCGGAGCGCCCGTTGTAGCCGCGTTTCCGTGTCCGCGCGCTGGACGTCGCGCTGGGCCGCAGCGAGATCGGGCCGCGACGCCAGCGCCTGACTTCGAAGGGCCCCAGGATCCAATTGGGCCAGTCGGCCAGAAAGGGCCTCTGATGACGTCGGTGAATCCGCCGAATTCAAGTTCTCCGTGACGTCGAATTCGATGCCGAGATCCGGGGCATTCAGGAGCGCCAGCAAGGCGCTACGTGCATTTCGCAACGCCAGTTCTGCCGCGAACTGGTCGTCGACGAATCGCAGCCGTTCGACCTGGATGCGCCGCACCTCGCCGCCGGATATCTCGCCCTGCTCGTGTCGCGCACGGTTCAGGCTGATGACTTTGTCGATCTCGTCCAACGCCGCCCGCGCGACTTCGAGATCCGCTTTGGCCAGCACGACGGCGAAGTAGCCGCGGCGCACGTCAAGTTCGAGGAGTCGTTGTTGATCGCGAAACCCCGCCTCGGCCGCGGAGACGCCAGCTTCGGCGGCCTGCGTCCGCAGCCGGCGCCGTCCGGCCAACTCGAGCTCCTGATCGACGCGGAAGGTGAGCTCCTGATTGTTGATGAACGCCGGCCGCGAGGGCTCGAACAGCGGGTATCCCTCGGACTCGAACGACACCGCCGGATTCGGACGCAGCCGGGCATCGATGCGACCTGCGTCGGCGATCTCCACGGCATTGCGAGCGGCGGCCAGATTGGGATTCCGGTCATTGGCCAGTCGTAATGCTTCCTCGAGCGATAACCTGGCAGGGATCACGAAATCTTGCCCGTTCGCGTGGGCGGCCGTCGCCAACGACAGCGTGAAAGCCAGTAGTACACGACTCATTGAACACTCCAGCAGACACGGCGGCGCCGATGAGCGTCACCGTACAAACGCACCGAATCGCGCAGAGCTACGCGATCGAAGTCGTCTTAACTGAAGTCAGGCGAGAGGAGGGTGGTACAGCGGGGAGCCGAAGATGCGTGGTGTGGCGAGTACCAGCGGCCGGGACTCGAGGATCGCAGGCAGAGCGACCAGTGAGGGCGACACTACTTGCACGTCAACGCAGTGGGAGCAGCAGAAACAATCGTCGATATGCGGCTGTGGGACTTGAGGCGGCACGTTTTCGCCCGAATCGGCTGTCAGTGTCGTCGCAGCGTCGATTGGGAACGAGCCCATGCCCTCGTTGTCGAGCGCGCAGAGGCTCGAATTCGCCAGATCTGCTGCCGTCCAGAGCAGCAGGATGATCACCACGGCGTGTACGAGTCGGCTGCGGCGCCACCAGAGCATTGGAACGAGTATAGCAGACCGTCTCCCCAACATGAGCACCCTAGCCCAAGTCCTTCTTCTCTCGCTCCTGCCCGGCCTCGGAAACTTCGCCGGGGGACTCACAGCGGAGTTCTGGAAGAGCTCGCCGCGCCTCCTGAACTGGGCGCTGCACGCAGCCTCCGGGATCGTCATCGCCATCGTGGCGGTGGAACTGATCCCCAGCGCGATTGGAACGTTGGGAGGTGTCTGGCTCGCCTTCGCCTTCGGAACGGGCGGCCTGGCCTACCTTGCGCTGCGGTTCGGTGTCGAGTCGTTGCAGAGCCCGGATGCGGAAGCGACCAAGGGCCGAACCGGCATGTGGATGATCTACATCGCGGTTGCGATTGACTTGGCGAGCGACGGGCTGGTCACCGGAGCGGGATCGGCGGTGTCGATCCGACTGGCACTGATCCTCGCCGCAGGCCAGGTGCTCGCTGATGTACCTGAAGGCTACGCGTCGGTGGCCAACTTCCGCGCAAACGACGTCCCGCGGTCGAAGCGTCTGCTGCTGTCGGCGTCATTCATCTTGTTCTGCACTGGAGCGGCGCTCATCTCGTACTTCGTTCTGCGCAAGACGGCCCGATGGATTCAGTTGGGGGCGCTGGTGTTCGTGGCCGGCCTTCTGACGCTCGCAGCGGTTGAAGATATGTTGGAAAAAGCGCACGAATCCAAGGAAGATTCGAAGCGCTCCATTCTGGCGTTTCTCGCGGGATTCGTACTCTTTACCTTGGTCTCGGTCGGACTCGAATCGGCCCTCGACGCAAACGAGTGAGTATCGTTGCATCGGAATCAGCGAACATGGCCACACGGCTGATCGCGCGTTCAACGCAGCGAGCAGGAGGCGTGCGGTGAAGAACGACATGAATCAGAGTCACTATGGCCGCCTTGCGGCGATGAGCGCGCTGTCGTTCATCGCCATGTACGTGCTCATGTATGCGATGGTCGACTCTGCCGACGACGTCTACAACAACGTCAACCAGGCGTACATGGCGGGTCTCATGACGGCGCCCATGGTTGTGATAGAGCTGTCTCTGATGCGCAGTATGTTCCAGAACACGCGACTGAACGTGCTCATTGCCGCGACGCCAGTGGTGGCCGGCATCGCCTGCTTTGCGCTCATCCGACAGCAGGCAGCAGTCACGGATACCCAGTTCCTGCGATCGATGATTCCCCATCATTCGGGCGCTATCCTGATGTGCGAAGAAGCGGCGATCCGGAGCGGAGACGTTCGGGAGTTGTGCAAGGCGATCATTTCGAGCCAGCAGGCTGAGATCGCGCAGATGCGGGAGCTCCTGCGAGAGTTGAATAGATGACGAGACGACTCGCAGAATTCGAGAGGTACTGAATAGCAAGGAGGCGCATGATGGAGAAGGATGTCGTGTGTGGCATGCAGGTGGATCCGGCCAAGGCCGCAGGAAAGAGCGAGTACAACGGTCGGCCGTACTACTTCTGCTCGGCGGCGTGCAAGGCCAAATTCGGCGCCAGTCCGCAGCAGTATGCGAAGTGAAGCCCGAACTGGTCATGACGCTGTGAAGTCATAGAAGCTGAGGGCCGCTGACCGAGGAGGATCGTCATGCGTCGCATCTGGCGGCTCGCGGATGCCGCGGTTCTGTTGCTGCTATTGCTTCTGCCGCTGATGATCCTGCTCGGGGCGGCAGAGCGGACGACCGAGCGTCCCACCCTCTTGTTCTGGCTGCTCCTCCTTCTCCCGCTGTTCATTCTTCCACTGCTGTGGCGCCGGGCGGACCCGGAGGAATGTGGGCAGGCGCAGGTGGCTGCGGCGCGTCGCATCGAGCAAGAACCGGACAAGAGCGAGGAGTTCGCGGCACTCATCGCGCCCGTGCTTGACGTCCGCCGCGCGTACACAGAAGGCGGCGTGGCAATCGCCGAAGGACGATTGCGCGACGAGCCGGCGAGAGCGTTCGACTCCCTCGAGCGACTGCTGGGTCCGCGCGGACTAACCCCACTGCTGGAGGATCAAGGCGCTCAGGGCGTTCGGGTGGTCGCGCTTCCGCGGGCGGTCGACGGAGCGCTCCGCCGACGATCCTCTGTGACCACCAACATCGTCCTCTTTCTGGCGACTGTGGCGACGACGGTCTGGGCGGGCGCGCTACACCAGGGGGTGAACCTGCTGACAGAGCCGGGACGGTTCATGGTGGGCGTGCCGTATGCGGCCGCGCTCCTGGGCATTCTCGCCGTGCACGAGTTCGGGCACTACTTCACCGCTCGGCGCTACGGAGTCGATGTGACGCTGCCGTACTTCATCCCCGTGCCGATGGGGCTTGGTACCTTCGGGGCGTTCATCCAGATGAAGTCGTTGATCAGGAGCCGCCGCGCGGTCTTCGATATCGGGATCGCGGGCCCGCTGGCTGGTCTTGTCGTGGCCTTGCCAGCCTTGTATTTCGGACTGCGCGGAACCGCTCCGCTCGCCGAGGAGCTGCACACCACGGGCGTGTACTCTGGATCATCGCTCCTCCTCGCCTTCATCTACCAGTTCGCCAACGGCGGAGAGCTGGGGAGCGCGGTCATTCGCCTCTCTCCCATCGCCTTCGCGGGCTGGATCGGTCTCTTCATCACCGCACTCAACCTGATGCCGGTTGGACAGCTTGATGGCGGGCACATCGCCTACGGCCTGTTCGGTCAGCGCAGGGCACGGCAGATCGGCATCGGCGCGTTTCTCGTCATGCTCGGCCTGGGCCTGTTCGTCTGGCCCGGACTCCTGACGTGGGCGGTTCTGATCGCGCTGATCGCTGGATTCGCCCACATGCCGGCGCTGGACGATGTCACGCCGCTGGACGGGAAGCGCTTCGCGCTGGCTGGGCTTGCGTTGGCCGTGCTGGTGCTGACCATCATGCCGCTTCCCGCGGGCATGCGTGGTCTGATGCTGGATTGTCCGTACATGTGAAAGCGCGGCGTGTGAATCGACGGGACCGAAACCAGCGAGCCGAAGCTTCAGAGCAACCGCTGAAGAAGCGATGCCGCCCGCTCGAAAATGCGCTGCATCCACCCACGGCGACGAAAGCGGTCCAGCGTGATTTCCTCAGCGTGCCGCAGATCGTCGAGGAAGATGTCACTCATGCGTGCACCGACCGCCTCGTCGAGTACCATGAGCGTGGACTCGTCGTTCAGCGTCAACGAGCGGTTGTCGAAGTTCATCGACCCGATGGTGGACCACCGACCGTCGGCCACGAACGTCTTGGCGTGCAGTGTGGAGGGCTGCCATTCGTACAGGCGTACGCCGGCGCGCAGAAGGGACTCGTACTGCGCCCGCCCTGCCAGTCGAACCGTCCTGATGTCGGTCCGCTGACCGCTGGTGAGGATCCGGACGTCGACGCCCCGCCGCGCGGCGTCGCCGAGCAGCGTGACGAAGTTCTCGTCCGGCGCGAAATAGGAGTTTGTGATGTAGAGAGTCTTCCTCGCTCCGGCAATGGTCATGGCAAAGAAACGCTCGGCCGCTGTCGTCCCCATCGTCGGCGTGGCGTGGAGGAGCCCTGCGAGTGTGTCGGCGCCCTCGCTCCCTGGGAGCGACGCGCGCCCGCTGAAGAGCGTGCCGGTGGCTTCGGTCCACGCCGCGGCGAAGGCGGCCTGGAGCTGCCGAACCGCGGGGCCCTCGAAGCGCACATTGGTTTCCCGCCAGCTCCAGCCGCGGAGCCCATCTCCAAGCCACCGGTCGTCGACGCTGAACCCGCCGGTCCATCCGACAAGCCCATCGATGACAATCCCCCGGACGTGCGAGCGATTCTGTGCGAGGTGGAGCGTCGAGAGGCGAAGGGGACGAAACGGCACGATGACTGCGCCAGCTTCCTGAAGTGCGGTCTCGTGCTCGGATGGCATGTCCTGAAATCCGAAGGCATCATAGAGCAGGAAGACCCTGACACCCGCCCTCGCACGTTCCTTGAGGATGTCTCGGAACGTGTCGGCTACTCTGCCTGCCTGGCCGAAGTACAACTGCAGTGTGATCGACTGACGGGCCGACCGCAGGTCAGTCCAGAGCCGCGGGAACGTCTCGTCGCCATTCAACAGCACTTCGACCCGGTGACCAGGTAGTACGGGCGCGCCTGTGAGCATGGCGACGGTGAGCGGAAACTGCGGTTCGTCGGGCGCGACAGGACTGCCGTCAGCGCCTACGCCTTGAACGTGTCGAACCGATGTGCCTCTCGTCACGTGTTGCACGCCAATCAGCGCAGCGACCGCCACGAGGATAACGAGGGTCCAGCGGCCGATCCTGCCCAGGAGCGGCCTCACGCGGGATCCAGCCGCGTATTCTGTCGAGATGAGGGACTCCGCCTTTCATCACAAAGCCGTCATGTCAGCGGAAACACGCGCGTGCCTCCGTCGAAGCCGTGGACCTCGTCCCTGAATTCGACACGGATCGGCGCCGGGCCACGATCCCGCGCCCGAAGCGTGAGCGCGCCTCGCGTCAGGCGCACGTCGAGCGAGTACCCGCGATACCGGATCCTCATATCGAGGCGATCAATCTCCTCCGGCAGCTGCGGATTGAACCGGAGGACATCGCCGGTGACCTCGATGCCCGTCGAGACGCGTTGCGCGAGATCGACGGTCCCGGCCATTGCGCCCAGGTGCACGCCTTCGGCCGTCGTGCCGTCCTGGATATCGCTGATGTCGCTCTGCAGCGCTTCCGCAAAATAGCGCATCGAACGCCGCCGGTCCGAGCGGGCGAACACCCACGCGTGCACGACGCGGCAGAGCGTGGACCCATGCGATGTCCGGCCGTCATAGTACTGAACGGTGCGCGGGATGATGCTGGGATCCCAGGCATAGCCCAGGCGCTCGAACAGGGCGCGCAGCTCCTCCGCTGAAAAGACGTAGAACAGCATCAGCGCGTCGGCCTGCTTCGACAGCTTGTAGCGGTTCGGCGTGTCGTTCTCTGATTCGAGGATCAGGTCGAGTCGCTGGATGTTGCCGTAACGGGCGCCGTACGTCTCCCAGTCGAACTCGCGGAGCGATTCGTAGCCCTCGAACTGGCTGATCACACCCTCATCCAGGACGGGCACGTACAAACGGCGGCTGATCTCATCCCAGCGCGCGAGCTCCTCCCGCGTGAGGCCCAGTGACGCGGTCAACTCCGCGCGCCGGACGGCCGACAGCAACGGAAGCACGTCGAGCGCCCGCCACAGCACCCACGCGGCCATCAGGTTCGTATACGCGTTGTTGGAGAGACCGGGTGTGGGGGCGTCCGGATACCCCTCGTGAAACTCATCCGGGCCCATCACACCGTGAATCTCGTACCGCCCGCGCTGTTCGTTGAAGCGGCTGATGCTGGCCCAGAATCGCGCGACCTCGAGCATCAGCTCGGCGCCGTAGAACTCCAGGAATTCGAGATCGCGGGTCACCTGGAAGTACTGCCAGACGTTGTACGCAATGGCGCTGCCGACGTGCCGCTGCAGGTACGAGTTGTCGGGCACCCATCGGCCCGAACGCGGATTCAGGTTCTGTTCCTGCGTGACCTCTTCGCCGTTGCTCCCGCTCTGCCACGGAAACATGGCGCCCGCATAACCAGCCCGCCGCGCCGCGGCGCGGGCCTCGCCGAGGCGGCGGTGACGGTACATCAACAGCGAGCGGGTGATTTCCGGCATGCGGTAGTTGAAGAACGGGAAGATGAACAGCTCGTCCCAGAACACGTGTCCTTGATACGCCTCTCCCGTCCATCCGCGCGCGGGCACGCCAATGTCGAGCCCGATCGAGTGCACCGAGACGGTCTGAAGCAGGTGGAACATGTTCAGTCGCAAGAGCATCAGGACGTTCAACGTGCCCACCTCGGACGGCTCGAGATGGACGTCGAAGCGGCGCCACAGGTGCTTCCACGCACGGGTGTGGGTGGCCAGCAGGTGTTCGAAGTCACCAGCCCGCTCCACGGCCCGAACCGACTCCCGCAGCGGGTCAGAAATCGCACGATCACGAGACGTGTAGAACGACGCCACCTTTTCCACGGTCAGGGTCTGTCCCTCAGGCACGTCCACGGACGTCTCGTGGCAGATGTACGCAGCCTCGTGGAGCACCCGCCGTGCCGTCCCGACATCCTGCCCCTCGAGTGTCACCGACGTGCGTGCAGCCTGCGCGACGTGGAGCTTCGATTGCGTCGTCCGCACGAGCAGAGCCACCGTGTCGTCGGCAACCGGTGTGGCGTCGACGGGCTCGAGATGAGCCTTGTTGAACGGGCGATAGAGCCGCGCCCCTCCGTTCTCGACCCGGCCATCGAGAGCCGACCGGACCATGACCGGGCCCGACCAGTTCTCGGGGGTCACTGAAATCTCCAACGCGGCGAGGTGCATGTCGTGCATCGAGACGAACCGGCGCTCCCGCAGTCTCGTGCGGCGGCCATCCTGCTCGAACCTGAGCGAGCGGACCAGCGTTCCCCGTCTGAGGTCCAGTTCCTGGCGATAGTCGAGGAGCCTGACGCGTCGCTCGTCGAACCAGTCACTGCCACCCAGGCGGATCCCGAGCGCCAGCCAGTTGGGCAGGTTCACCAGGTCCTCGTTCTCAACCACCCGGCCCGCAATGTCCGTACGCAGGCGGTTGTATCCCCCCACCAGGTACGTGCCGGGATAGTGCACGCCGTCGGCCACGGATGCTGGCGCCGCTCCGCGCGTCGCGAAGTAGCCGTTCCCGACCGTGCAGAGGGCCTCGCGAATGCCCTCCTGTGCGGGATCGAATCCCTCGTACACCAGCGACCAGTTGGAAGGCGGTTCTGTCGCCACTCGCACGTCTGCGAGTGTCGGCACGACGACGTCGGCGCCGGCGCGGTGCAATTCCATGGATTGCCCGCCGCGATCGACACCCACCACCACACCGAACCCGCCGGCCCGCCCTGCCTGAACGCCCGCGATCGCGTCCTCGACGACGACCGCGCGTGCAGGTTCGACGTCGAGGCGCCGAACGGCCTCCAGGAACATGTCGGGAGCAGGTTTCCCCTTCAGCCCCAGTCGTCCGAGATCCAACCCGTCCACGCGCACATCGAAGAGTGCCGCTATCCCGGCGGCGTCGAGCACTGCGGCGCAGTTCCTGCTCGACGACACCACGGCCGTCAGGACATCGGCCGCTCGCAGCGTGCGCACCAGTTGAATCGCTGGCTCATAGCGCTCGACGCCGTGCGCCTGGAGTTCGTCCAGGAAATACTGATCCTTCTTCTTGCCAAGGCCGTGCACCGTACGGAGAACGGGATCGTCGTCGGCTGCGCCGAGCGGCACCTCAATGCGGCGTGACTCGAGAAGCGCGAGGACTCCATCCTCGCGAGGCTTTCCGTCGACGTAGCGGTGATAGTCGGTCTCGATATCGAACGGGACGAACGCCTCACCCGTAGCGGCGGAGTGGTCGGAGAGGAATTGATCGAATAGCTGTTTCCACGCTGAGGCGTGTACGTGTGCGGTTCTGGTCAGCACTCCGTCGAGGTCGAAGAGGACGGCATCATAGTCCTGAGGCGAGAGACGAATCGTGCCCTGGCATGCGCATGTCGGTTCCGACGCAGACGATGTGGATTGTTCAGCGTTCACTGCGTGCCTCGCGGATGAGCCGGCCGCCGTCGTGGATTGCATCGAGAATCCGTATCAACACCGTGTAGGCTAACTGATTGACAGCACGATCGCGTTCGGCAGGATCTGAC
>Ga0070741_10016684_pt1 | contig 12190 bp, 13 predicted proteins | sample Coa_R1_4_FD_66440 | JGI IMG/M metagenome (GOLD analysis project Ga0070741, IMG submission 66440) | Surface soil microbial communities from Centralia Pennsylvania, which are recovering from an underground coalmine fire - Coalmine... | ecosystem: Environmental > Terrestrial > Soil > Unclassified ...
CGCAGGTGCTGCCCGTCATCGCCGGGCAGGTTCTCTATTTCATCGAGTCGAACACCCGTTCGGCGACCATCATCGGCATCGTCGGGGCTGGCGGCATCGGCCTGCAACTTGCCGAGCAGATCCGCGTGCTGGAATGGCAACACGTCTCGTTCCTGATCCTGATGATTCTGGTCGCGGTCGCCGTGATCGACTTTGTCTCGAAGCGCCTGCGCTTTGCCATCATCGGCCGGCCGACGATCGCGGCGCACTGATTGCGTCGGCCATATCCAAAAGATAGCAAGGCCGCCGCTTGCCGCGACGGCCTTGTCGTAACCGCACTGCTTCCGCCGGCTCAGCCGAAGTTGGTCGGCTTGGCTTGCGTGCTCCAGCTGGCGTCGGGGCTCACCGTGGAGCCGTTGAAGGTCGGCGTCACCGACTGGGTGATCGTGTTGCCATTCATCAACCACTCGGAAAGTACGCCGCTGTCGTTGCGCCAGAGAATGTCCGAGTTGCCGTCGCCGTTGAAGTCGCCGATCTGGACGACGTGCCAGCTTGCGTCCGGCGATACCGCGACGCCACCCGAGGTGACCGGGCCACCCGATGTGATCGTCGTGCCGTTCATCAGCCACAGGTTCAGGGCGCCGCTCGAGTTGCGCCACAGAATGTCGGAGTTGCCGTCGTTGTTGAAGTCACCGATACCGGCAATGCTCCAGCTCGCGTCGGGACGCACTGCCACGCCGCCCGAGGTGAGGTCACCGCCGCCGGTGATCGTCGAGCCGTTCATGGTCCAGAGCGAAACCTGACCGGAGGTGCTACGCCACAGGATGTCGCGGTTGCCGTCGCCGTTGAAGTCGCCCGATGTGCCGATGCACTCGGCCGTGATCCGTCCGATCGTCGCAATCTTATGCTTTGCAAAAATCCTCCGGACGGATGAGGTCACAATCCCGACACACTCAGCTCCAGAGCGCGCGTCCGACAGCAGCCCCGCAAATCTCAGCGTCGCCTGTGCGATGACGAACGCCGGACTGTTGCAACACACATCGCGGCTTGACATCCGTAACCCGAAGGTTACCATTTGGTAACCCGATGGTTACGTTGAATCACAGAAAGAGTGCAGCGGTATTTCGAGCGATCGCCGATCCGACGCGGCGTGAGATTCTCGGATTGCTGCGCGACGGCCGCTACAGCGTCGGCGACCTGGCGGCGAATTTTCGCACCAGCCGGCCGGCGATCTCGAAGCATCTTCGCGTGCTCAGGTCGGTCGGATTGATCGTCACGGAGCGGGAGGGCACGGCGCGGATTTGCGCGCTCAATGGTGCGCCGCTGCGCGCGGTGAGTGACTGGCTCAATGACTACCGGATGTTCTGGGGCGAAACCTTGCGGGGGTTGAAAGACTACGTCGAGGAGAACTCATGGCAGACCAGACGATCGTCCAGGAAATCGCGATCAACGCGCCGGCGGAACGCATCTTCGAAGCGTTGACCAATCCGGAGCAGCGCAAGCAGTGGTGGGGCTCCGCGGGCCGTTTTCAAACGACTCACATGGAGTCCGATCTGCGCGTCGGCGGCAAATGGAAGATGAGCGGCGATGGGTTTGGCAGACCGTTCACGGTGACCGGCGAGTACCGCGCGATCGAGCGGCCGCGGCTGCTCGCTTTCACCTGGCTGCCGTCGTGGCAGCCCAATGCGACCGAAACGCTGGTGCGGTTCGAACTGTCGGAAACCAACGGGGTGACCACCGTTCGCGTGACGCATTCGGCTCTGACGGCTGAGGGCGCCGAAGCGCACAAGGGCTGGCCGCAGATTCTCGACTGGTTGCGACGATTTGCCGAGCGTTGAGACGGCCGTCGGTGCAGCCGCTCAGCTCTCCACCACGAAGGTCACGCGCTCGGCGGCAAAGCGCGAGCGCGTCGTCAGGATCGGCGTGCCCTGCAGATCGACGTCGACGGCTTCGATGTTCATCACCGGATTGCCGGGCGCGAGCGCGAGCAGCGCGGCGTCGCTGGCGTCGACGAGGGCCGCCGTCAGGCTTGTCGATTTGCGCCGGTAATCGTTGACGCCATAGTACGCGAGCACGCGCGTGACCGAACGCACGCGCTGATAGATCTTGCCGGCTTCAGGAAACCGCGCCGCCGGAAACCAGGTCGTGCCGCGGCTGATCGGGGTGCGATCGGCGAACCGGCGCGTATCGAGGCGCACCAGCTCCGTTCCCGGCGCGAGCTCGAGCCGTCGCGCGAGCTCGCGGTCGGCGGCCTCGATCCGGCTTGCGATCAATTCGGCGCGCGGTTCGCGTCCGCCGGCGCCGACGATCTCGGAAAACCGAGTGCGCGCGCGCAATGGGTAGGGGATCGGCCGCGCCTCGACGTAAGTGCCGCTGCCGCGCTCGGCGCGCACCAGGCCGCGTTCGGCGAGCGTCGCCAGCGCACGCCGGACGGTATGGCGGTTGACCTTGTAGCTCTCGGCGATCTCGGTCTCGGCCGGCAGCTTTTCGCCCGACACATAGAGGCCGGCGGTGATGCCGTGCTCGATCGAATCGGCGATGCGGCGCCACAGCGCCACGCCGGAGGTTGCGTGCTCAGTTTCGGTCATTGTCGCGATCGATTCACAAACCGGTCACATCACGCGATGTCATCAAAAAGTCATTGGCACGGCATCGAGAAGTTGTCTATGATCATAGACAACTTGTTGGAGGGCTGCAAGTCGCCCGAAAACTCCGCGTTCAGGAACCATTCATGACGCCCGATCAGACCATCCAGGCGAAACGGCAGGCGGCGATGGCGGTGCTGGTCCATGCCAATACCGACGAGTTGGCGCGTCGCGTCGCGACATTGCCGGCGCCGCCGCATCGTTCGATCCGCGCTCCGGAAAACGGTCTCGTCATGGTGCGCGGCCGGGTCGGCGGCGACGGCGCGCCGTTCAATCTCGGCGAAGCGACGGTGTCGCGTGCCGCGGTGCGGCTCGACAGCGGCGAGGTCGGCTTTGGTTACGTACTCGGCCGTGACGGTGAGAAGGCGCGGCTGATCGCGCTGTGTGATGCGCTGATCCAGTCGAACAACCACGGCGATGCGCTCGAGGCGGGTGTGCTGTCGCCGTTGCGCGAAAAACTGCTGGCCGAGCGCGAGCGCAAGGCGCGGCAGGCCGCGGCCACCAAGGTTGATTTCTACACGATGGTGCGGGGCGAAGGGTAAGGCGAGAGAAACGGTCATGGCTCTCATTGAAGAACTCGGCAGCGGTTTTGCCGACAAGGTGCGTTCGGCGCAGTCGACGTTTCGCGCAGTGATGGATGCGATGGCGCGACCCGGCACGGTGCAGCGCATCACGGCGTGGCTCGATGCGCCGCCGCCGCTGACGGCGGCGACCGCCGCGATCGCGCTGACGTTGTTCGACCATGACACGGTGATTTGGCTCGACGACGCGTTTGCGTCCTCGCCGCACATCGCCAAGTGGCTGCGCTTCCACACCAGCGCGCCGATCGCAAGCGAGGCGCGCTACGCAACTTACGCGTTGATCGGCGACCCGCAAGGATTGCCGGATTTCGCAAACTTCTCGCTCGGCAGCGATGAATATCCGGACCGATCGACCACGCTGATCCTGCAGCTCGAGACTCTTGCGAAGGGGCCGGCGTTGCAGCTGACCGGGCCCGGCATCAAGGACCGCGAAATTCTTCGTGCCACCGGACTGCCGGCGGATCTCGCCGGCCGACTGTCGCAGAATCAAAAGATCTTTCCGCGTGGGGTCGATCTCATTCTGGTTGCGGGCGACGGTGTCGCCGCGCTGCCGCGCACCACCCGCGTCACGCCGATCGAGGCTTGAACCATGTATGTCGCAGTCAAAGGCGGCGAACGCGCCATCGAAAATGCCCATCGTCTGCTGGCGCATGAACGGCGCGGCGATCAAACCGTGCCGGAACTGTCGCTCGACCAGATTTCCGGGCAGCTGTCGCTTGCCGTCGATCGCGTGATGGCGGAGGGCTCGTTATATGACCGCGAGCTCGCTGCGCTTGCGATCAAGCAGGCGCGCGGCGACATGATCGAAGCGATCTTTCTCGCCCGCGCGTTTCGCGCCACGTTGCCGCGGTTCGGCATGACCGAAGCCGTGGATACCGGAACGATGCAGGTGCAGCGCCGGATTTCCTCGACCTTCAAGGACATTCCGGGCGGCCAGGTGCTCGGCCCGACCTTCGACTATACTCACCGGCTGCTCGATCCGACGCTTGCGGGTGGTATGGTCCCGCAGCGGCCGGCGACGGCGCCGGTGCCAGAGGCGCCGATGCCACGCGTCACCGACATCCTGAAGAGCGATGGTTTGATCGAGCCGTCGCCACTGGAAGAGCAGGGCAAGCCGGTCGGTGACCTCACCCGCGAACCCTTAAGCTTCCCCGCCGACCGCGACCTGCGCCTGCAAAATCTCGCGCGCGGTGACGAAGGCTTTCTGCTCGCGCTCGGCTATTCGACCCAGCGCGGCTACGGCCGCACCCATCCTTTCGCAGGCGAGATTCGTTTCGGCGAGGTCGAGGTCGAGTTTTTTGCGGAGGACGCCGGCTTTGCCGTGCCGCTCGGTGCGATCGCGGTGACAGAGTGCCAGATGGTCAACCAGTTCAAGGGCTCAGCCACGGAAGCTCCATGCTTTACCCGCGGCTATGGGCTGGCGTTCGGGCAGTCCGAGCGAAAAACCATGGCGATGGCGCTGGTCGATCGCGCGCTGCGCGCCCGCGAGCTCGGCGAGGATTTGGTGGCGCCGGCGCAGGACGAGGAATTCGTGATGTCGCATTCCGATAACGTGCAGTCGACCGGCTTTGTCGAACACCTCAAGCTGCCGCACTATGTCGACTTCCAGTCCGAGCTCGGCTTGTTGCGCAAGCTGCGCGCCGAGTTCGAGCAGGCGGCGCAGAACGAAAATCGGCTGCGGGAGGCCGCGGAATGAACGCACCGGCTGCCAGCTACAATTTTGCTTACCTCGACGAGCAGACCAAGCGGATGATCCGCCGCGCGATCCTCAAAGCGATCGCGATCCCCGGCTATCAGGTGCCGTTCGCGAGCCGAGAGATGCCGATGCCCTATGGCTGGGGCACCGGTGGCGTGCAGGTCACAGCCTCGATCCTCGGTCCCGACGACGTCTTGAAGGTGATCGACCAGGGCTCCGACGACACCACCAACGCGATCTCGATCCGGAAATTTTTTGAGAAGACCGCGGGCGTCAGGACGACGACGGCGACGGCGGAAGCGACCGTGATCCAGACCCGGCATCGCATTCCGGAAGAGCCGTTGCATGACAAGCAGGTGCTGGTCTACCAGGTGCCGATCCCCGAACCGCTGCGCTTCCTTGAACCACGCGAAACCGAGACGCGACGCATGCACGCGCTATCGGAGTACGGGTTGATGCATGTGAAGCTATACGAAGATATCGCCCGCTTCGGGCACATCGCGACGTCCTATGCCTATCCGGTGAAGGTCAACGCGCGTTACGTGATGGATCCCTCGCCGACGCCGAAATTCGACAATCCGAAGATGGACGATTGCGAAGCGCTGCAATTGTTCGGCGCCGGCCGCGAGAAGCGCATCTATGCGGTGCCGCCGCATACCAAGGTGACTTCGCTCGATTTCGAGGATCATCCGTTCTCGCGCTACCGCCACAACGCGCCGTGCGCGCTGTGCGGCGCAAACGATTCCTATCTCGACGAGATCGTCACCGACGATCGCGGCGGGCGGATGTTCGTCTGCTCCGACACTGATTATTGCGAAAAACGCCGCGCCGACGGGCACCGTGGCACCGAAGGCGCAATCGGTCCAGGCTTTGAGACAAAGACTCTTGAGGCGAAGAGCTCCGAAACAAAGCCTCCGGAGGCAAAGCATGGCTGAGCAGGACAACGAGCAGCCGCTCTTGATCGCCGAACAGCTTGGCAAGTCGTACGGCCGCCAGCTCGGCTGCCGCGACGTCTCGTTCAAGCTCTACGAAGGCGAGGTGCTCGCCATCGTCGGCGAGTCCGGCTCCGGCAAGACCACGCTGCTGCAGCTGTTGTCGGCGCAGCTTAAAGCCAGCGCCGGCCACGTGCGCTATCGCATGCGCGACGGCGTCACGCGTGATCTGGCGTCGCTCGGCGAGGCCGAGCGGCGCTTCCTGTTTCGCACCGACTGGGGTTACGTCCACCAGGATCCGGCGCTCGGCCTGCGCATGGCGGTTTCCGCCGGCGCCAATGTCGGCGAGCGGTTGATGGCGGTGGGGTGGAATCACTATGGCCGCATCCGCGATGCCGCGACGTCGTGGCTTGACCGCGTCGAGATCGACACCGCGCGCATCGATGATGCGCCGCGCACCTATTCCGGCGGCATGCGGCAACGCCTGCAGATCGCCCGCAACCTCGTCACCGAGCCGCGCCTCGTCTTCATGGACGAGCCGACCGGCGGCCTCGACGTGTCGGTGCAGGCCCGCCTGCTCGACCTGATGCGCACGCTGGTTGCCGAGCTCCGCCTCGCCGCGGTGATCGTCACCCACGATCTCGCCGTGGCGCGGCTGTTGTCGCATCGGGTGATGGTGATGAAAGGCGGCGAGGTGATCGAGACCGGTCTCACCGACCAGGTGCTCGACGATCCGCGCGAGCCCTACACCCAGCTGCTCGTGTCCTCGATCCTGCCGGTGTGAGATTCCCTTGCCATGACCGCAACCATGCTCGAACTCAAAGGCGCTGCAAAGACCTTCACCATGCACCTGCAGGGCGGCGTGGTGCTGCCGGTCATCGCGGGCGTGTCGTTTGAGGTGCGCGCCGGCGAATGCGTGGTGCTGGCCGGCCCGTCCGGCGTCGGCAAATCGTCGATCCTCAAGATGATCTTTGGCAACTACCGCTGCGATACCGGGTGCATCGCCGTCCAGCATCGCGGCGGCGCCGTCGATATCGCCACGGCCGAGCCACGCGAGGTGCTCGACATCCGCCGCCACACCATCGGCTATGTCAGCCAGTTCCTGCGCGTGGTGCCGCGGGTGCCGACGCTCGACGTGGTCGCCGAGCCGCTGGTTGTCGAAGGTTTTTCGCGCGAAGTTGCGCGCGAGCGATCGAAGGAATTGTTAAGCCGGCTGAACATCGGTGAGCGGCTGTGGTCGCTACCGCCTTCGACCTTCTCCGGCGGCGAGCAGCAGCGCGTCAACATCGCCCGCGGCTTCATCTGCGACCAGCCGATCCTGTTGCTCGACGAGCCGACCGCATCGCTCGACGCCGCCAACCGTGCGGTGGTGGTCGACCTGATTCGCGAAAAGAAGCTGAAAGGCGTCGCCATGGTCGCGATCGTTCACGACGACGACGTCCGCGAGCTGATCGCCGATCGCATCGTCGACGTCACCACCTTCGCCGCTGCCGCATGACTTGAAAAGAAAGACAATCGATGAGCCCGCCGTCATCCGAAACCGTCCTCGCCAATGCACGCGTTGTGCTTGCCGACCGCGTCATCGAGCGCGGCTGGGTTGCGCTCGTCGGCGAGACAATCGCCGAAGTCGGCGAAGGACGTGCGCCGGCTGGCAGCCATGATGTCGAAGGCGATCTGGTGATGCCTGGCCTGATCGAGCTGCACACCGATCATATCGAAGCCCACTATGTGCCGCGGCCAAAGGTTTACTGGGATCCGGTCGCCGCCGTTGTCTCCTATGACGGCCAGCTCGCGACCTGCGGCATCACCACGGTGATGGACTCGCTTCGGGTGTGGCGCGATGAGGCGGAAGGCGACATCCTGATGATGGCGAATATCCTGGCCGACGCGATCGGGAAGGCGCGCGCCGCAAAGCTGCTGCGCGCCGATCACTTCCTGCACCTGCGCTGCGAGGTGCCGATGCCGACGGTGGTCGAGGATGCGCGAAGCCTGGTCGACCGCGACGACATCCGCCTGATGTCGCTGATGGACCACACCCCAGGCCAGCGGCAGTTCCGCGACGAGGACAAGCTGCGCACTTATTACCGCGGCAAGAAGGGCGGCTTGACCGACGCCCAGCTCGACGAACTGTTCGCCAAGCGTTTCGAGTTCCAGCGCAAATACGCCGACCGGAACATGAGCGCGATCATCAAGCTCGCCCGCGAGCACAACGTACCGCTGGCGAGCCATGACGACACCACGGCGGAGAACGTCGCGGATGCGGTGCGCGAGGGTGTTGCGGTCGCCGAATTCCCGACCACGATGGAAGCCGCGCGCGGGCTGCACGAGGCCGGCATCGATATCCTGATGGGCGCGCCGAACGTGGTGCGCGGCGGCTCGCACTCCGGCAATATCGCAGCGATCGACCTCGCCCGCGAAGGCCTGCTCGACATCCTGTCGTCGGATTACATTCCCTCGAGCTTGCTGATGGCGGCGCTGCAGCTGCCCGAACGGGTACCTGGCATCGATCTCGCCGAAGCCGTGCAGACCGTGACCAGGACGCCGGCGGCGGCGGTCGGTCTCGACGATCGCGGCGAGATTCTTGCCGGCAAGCGCGCCGACGTGATCCGCGTTCATGTCGCGGGCGGCGTACCCGTGGTACGCGCGGTGTGGCGCGCGGGCATGCGCGTCGCATGAGCGAAGCGACCCCGATCGGTCCGGGGCGGCTCGTCCTCGTGGTCGGGCCGAGCGGCGCCGGCAAGGACACCTTGATCAGCCTCGCCAGATCGCGTCTCGCAAACGATTTGCGTGCACGATTCCCGCGCCGCGTGGTGACGCGGCCGTCATCGGCGTTCGAAGATAATCTTGCGATGACGCCGGCCGAATTCGATGCCGCCGCAGGGCAGGGCGCCTTTGCGTTGCAATGGCGGGCGCACGGCCACGCCTACGGCGTTCCACGCGAGATCGATGACGAGATCCGCGCCGGCAAAACCGTGGTGGTCAACGTCTCGCGCACCATCATCGCCGAGGCATGCCAGCGCTACCGCAACGTCACCGTCGTGCTGATCACGGCGCCGGCCGAGGTGCTGGCGCAACGCGTGGCCGCGCGCAAGCGCACCAGTGACATCTCGGTGGCCGAACGGTTGCAGCGCGCCGCGATGCCGGAAACCGGCGAGCCTGACATCGTGATTTCGAATGTCGGGTCGGCTGACGAGCATGGCCGCGAGCTTGCTGCTGTAATCGCCGGCAAACCTCTTGCACCGAAGCAGGCGTCATGAGCTCGTACCCGCGTTACGCCATCTATTACGTGCCCGCCGCAAGCGATCCGCTGTATCGGCTCGGCGCACGCGCGCTCGGCTACGATGGTTTTACCGGCAATACGATAGACTTTCCCGACGAACTGACCCGGCGCGTCGCCGACTGGCCTGAGGTCACCACCGATCCGCGCAAATACGGCTTTCACGCCACGCTGAAGGCGCCGTTTGCGCTCGCCCCGGGCCGGAGCGAAGCCGAACTGCTGCAAAGCTTCGCTGGCTTCGCCGCGCCAGCGACGCCAAGAATCCCGCTGGTGGTGAACTCGATCTCCAGCTTTATCGCCGTAATCCCTGCCGCGCCGTCGGCCGAACTGTCCGATCTGGCGCAGCGCTGCGTCGAGGCCTTCGACGGCTTTCGCGCCCCGCTGACCGAGCGCGACCGCGCCCGGCGCCGGCCGGATCGCCTGAGCGCCCGTCAACTCGGCTATCTGGATCGCTGGGGCTATCCTTACGTGGCCGACGAGTTTCGCTTTCACATGACGTTGACCGGGTCGTTGCCGCGCGAGCGCCACGAGACCATTGTGCCGATGCTGCGGGAGCTGTTTGCGCCCATCACGGCGATGCCGCGGCCGATCGACCGGATCGCGTTGTTCTATCAGGCCGATGCCAGCGCACGGTTTCGGATCATCGCCGAGCGTGCCTTGACGGGACGCTGAGCCCCCTTGGGCTTGGTCCGGCGGCCCGCACCGGCCCATCGCCTCCGGCTTTTTGGCACTGCAACGGAGCGTCGCGCTGTCCGCCGGCCGGTTGCCTCCTTGCGCGCGCCGGGCGGGAACGCGCCCGTCTTAGTCTTAGGTTGGCCCGGATCCTGCTTTGACAGACGACGCCCAACCTGATCCATTTCTAGGCACAGGGTCTCCGCCCTAACGCGGAGCTGCGCATGTCCTGGAACAGGGATCCGCTTTGTCCGAGGCGGATTTGCGCAAGACAAAGGATTCCAACGGCATCAGGCAAGGTTCAGGAGCCGACCATGAAAGAGCAGGACATTCGAGATCTCATTTCCGACGTGAAGGCCGGGCGCCTGTCACGGCGGTCATTCGTGCAGCAGATGATCGGCGTCGGCCTGACTGCGCCGATCGCGGGCATGATGCTGAGCCACTCCGGGGTCGCATGGGCGGCGACCGAGATGCCTTACAAGCCGACCAAGGCCGGCGGCGGTGGCGCGCTCAAGCTGCTGTACTGGCAGTCCCCGACGCTTCTGAATCCGCATTTTGCGGTCGGTACCAAGGACCAGGAAGCCTCGCGCGTGTTCTACGAACCGCTGGCGGGTTGGGACAGCGAGGGCAATCTGGTCCCGGTGCTCGCAGCCGAGATTCCGAGCAAGGACAATGACGGGTTGAAAGAAGACGGCCTGTCAGTGGTCTGGAAGCTGAAACAGGGCGTCAAGTGGCACGACGGCACGCCTTTCACCGCCGACGACGTGGTCTTCACCTGGGAGTATGCCAAAAATCCGGACACCGCCGCGGTCACCATCGGCAGCTACAAGGACATCAAGGTCGAAAAGCTCGACGATCATTCCGTCAAGATCACCTTCAACAAGCCGACCCCGTTCTGGGCCGACCCCTTCGTCGGCTCGAACGGCATGATCATCCCCAAGCACGTCTTTGGCGACTACGCCGGCTCCAAGTCGCGCGACGCCGAGGCCAACCTCAAGCCGGTCGGCACCGGGGCCTACCTGTTCGTCGACTTCAAGCCTGGCGACATGCTGCAGGCCAAGATGAACCCGAATTATCATGTCGCCAACCGGCCCTATTTCGACACGCTCGAAATCAAGGGCGGCGGCGACGCGGTCTCGGCTGCCCGCGCAGTGCTGCAGACCGGCGAATATGACTATGCCTGGAACATGCAGGTCGAAGACGAAATCCTGCTCAAGCTCGAGGCGGCCAAGGTCGGCTCGGTCAATATCCAGGCAACCGGCAATGTCGAATTCATCACGCTCAACCCCACCGACCCATCGGTCGAGGTCGACGGCGAGCGGGCCAGCATCAAGACCAAGCACCCGCTGTTCTCGGATCCGGCGGTGCGCCAGGCCATCAACCTGTTGATCGACCGCACCTCGGTCGAGAAATTCATCTATGGCCGCACTGCTGTGGCGACAGCGAACTTCCTGAACAATCCGGAGAAATTCCGCTCAAAGACCACTAAGTTCGAGTTCAACATCGAGAAAGCCAACCAGATCCTTGAAGCGGCCGGCTGGAAGAAGGGCTCGGACGGCATCCGTGCCAAGGACGGCAAGCAGCTCAAATTCCAGTACCAGACCTCGATCAACGCGCCGCGACAGAAGACGCAAGCCATCGTCAAGCAGGCCTGCCAGAAAGCCGGCATCGACATCGAGCTGAAATCGGTGGTGGCTTCGGTGTTCTTCTCCTCCGACACCGCCAATCCCGACACCTACGCGCACTTCTACTGCGACGCGCAGATGTTCACCCAGACCATGACCCAGCCCGATCCGCAGATCTTCATGAACCAGTTCACGTCGTGGGAGATCGCCAACAAGGACAACAAGTGGCAGGGCCGTAACACCTCGCGCTGGCAAAACAAGGACTATGACGACCTCTATCATCAGGCCGAAAAAGAGCTCGATCCGGTCAAGCGCGCGGCGATGTATGTAAAAATGAACGAGCTGGTCGTCGGCGACAACTACATCCAGCCGGTGGTCTACCGGCCGAGGGTCACTGCGTTCAAGAACAACCTGGTCGCATTCATCAGCGGCTGGGATAATGACCTCTGGCAGCTGGCGAGCTGGTATCGCCAGGCCTAGAGTTCGCGGGTGTCGTTCATGGCGCGTAAAATCTGACCAGGCAGTGGTGAAGAGCGATGGGAACCTACCTTCTCAGACGCCTGCTCATCGCTCTCCCCAGCCTGATTGGCATCAGCTTCATTCTGTTTCTGCTGCTGGCGCTGGCGCCGGGCGATCCGTTTGGCGAGCTTGCGACCAATCCGAACATTCCGCCCGAAGTGCGCCTCGCGCTGCGAGCCAAGTTCGGAATGGATGATCCGATCATTCTCCGCTACTTCCACTGGCTGGTCGCGATGCTGCACGGCGACTGGGGCTTCTCGTTCG
>Ga0070741_10016685_pt1 | contig 12190 bp, 8 predicted proteins | sample Coa_R1_4_FD_66440 | JGI IMG/M metagenome (GOLD analysis project Ga0070741, IMG submission 66440) | Surface soil microbial communities from Centralia Pennsylvania, which are recovering from an underground coalmine fire - Coalmine... | ecosystem: Environmental > Terrestrial > Soil > Unclassified ...
GCCCTTGACCGGTCCAGTGCCCATGTAAATCAAAATGATCGCGGAGATCAGGGTCGTGGTGTGCGAGTCAAAAATGGTGCTGAAGGCGCGCTTGTAGGCCGCCGAGATGGCGCCGCGCATGGATTTGCCCGAGGCCATTTCCTCGCGCAGACGCTCGTAGATCAGCACGTTGGCGTCCACCGCCATACCAACAGTCAAGACGACGCCCGCAATGCCCGGCAGGGTCAGCGTCGTTCCCACCGAACACATGACTCCGAGCAGAATCAGGAGGTTGAGAATCATTGCAATGTCCGCGATGACGCCGCAACGGTGGTAATAGATGGCCATGAAGAGGGCCACGGCCAGGGTGCCCGCGATGGCCGCCCACATGCCCGAAATGATCGAGTCTTTGCCCAAGGTCGGATCGACTTCCCGGCTCTCATCAATCTGCACCGGTTCTTCCAACGGGTTTTCCAGCGCGTTGGCGATGGAGATCGCTTCCTGGATGTCCATGTTGCCACCGGAAATAGTGCAATTGCCGCCGAGAATCGGCCCCTTGATGACCGGCGCGGTGTAAAGCTGGCCATCCAGCACGATGGCCAGTTGCTCGCCGACGTGGTCGGACGTTAACTGCCCAAACCTCTGCGCTCCCTCGCCGTCAAATCGCACATCGATCTCCGGCGCGCCTGTCAGCGGATCACGGGTTGGGAAGGCACGCTTGATGTATTTGCCGGTCAGGCCGTTGGCCAGTTTCTTCTGCACCAGAAAGGTCTGCAACGCATAGGTGCCGTCGGACAGTTTCTGTTTGACGCTGAGGGCTTCGTAGCCGGGTTCAATGACACCTTGTTTGAGCAATTCGTCGCTCTGCGGGTGCACCAAACGGAATTCCAAGAACGCCGCCTTCTGGATGTTCGCCCGCGCCTGGTCCATGGACGCGCGGGACAATCCTGGCAATTGGATCAAAATGTGGTTTTCGCCCTGCGGTTGAATCACTGGTTCCGACACGCCCAGCGCGTCCACGCGATGCCGCAGCACTTCCGCCGCTTGCGACACCATGCGCCGGCGCTCCTCGCTCGCGCTGGCGGTGTTTCGGTTCGTTTCCGTTAGATTGACGTGGTTGGTCTGCAAACTGACCAAAAACTCCGTGCCACCCTGCAAGTCCAGGCCCAACTTGATTTTGCCGGAAGCTTTTCGTTGCAAAATATTCAGCAGCGCATAGGTCGGGTGGTCTTCCGCTTTGACATCGATATAAGGGAAGTATGGCTGGATATTATTGGTTCCCACTGCGGCCAGCAGTTGGTCGAACTGCTTATGCGGATCGGGATCGGCCTTCTCCATTGACTCTGCGCGGCTGACAATCGCCTGAAAATTGGTGTCGGGGTTGCTCGCGTCGGACTTGAACTCGTCGATCAAATTGCGGCTGGTCGGCGGGTAAATCTCAAAAAGGGACCACGCCACCAAAAAGGCGATGACTGCCCACCAAAACTTCGGTTTTTTCATGAATTTAAATTTTAACTCTTGGCCTCAGCATCGCCGCCCCGGTCAGTGACTTCGGTCACCGACGACTTCAAAATCTCCAGTTTGGACTCCGCCGAGCGAATGGCCACACTTCGCTCCTTGATCGACAGCACGACCCCGACAATCCCGCTATTGGTCACCACTTTGTCCCCGGCTTTGAGCGATTTGACCAAAGCCTCCAACTCCTTGGCCTTCTTGCGTTGCGGCACGAAAAGGAGCGCCCACATCAACACAATCATGATGACGATCGGGACAATGCTCTCGATCTTCACCGCGATGGGATTGGGCACCACTTCGGTCTGCTCGCCGGCTGCCGCCAGCAGACCATGCAAGCGGCTAAAAATCATCGTATTCAAAATGAGCCGGTCAATGTAGCGAAGCAAGTCCAATTGGCAAGGCCCAAATCGGCCTGATTGGCGTGTTCGGCGTTCGCGCCGCGGTCAACGGCGGCGCACGGCCGGCAAGAGGCCTTCCCTGGCGATATGGCGAGCGATGAAAAGGAGCCGCTCTTGGTCAGCGCGTGCCATTCACCAGCAGCCTTGGTCCGCTCGAGGCGTCGCTCACGCGGGTCAGACGGCGGCGCAGGGCCTTGTCGCCGTGGAAATATTGGTACTCGTAATGCGAGAGTTGCCGCTCCAGTTTTCGGATGTTCACGGCTGGAGGCACAATGTAATCGGCCCATGCCGGCCGCTCCCGCATCTGGCGCACGACCTCGAATAACGTGCGCGAGCCTTCAGTGCCGAGGGCGCAATCCAACGAGTTTACCGTCGCATAAACGACGCTTTCCTCCCAATCCCTGTCGCCCAGATAATCGTTCAAGGGCAACGGCAGGCCCGACGCCATTTGCGCTTTGTACTTGTCGCAATGGTCCAGATATTCCTGCGCGTAATTCAAGGCCAGCGTCATTCCAATCATCTGGTTGAACAGCCCGGCCTGATAGGAATGCATCTCCTCACTGTGAAACTTCGCTTCCGGCGGCTCCGGCGGCGCGGGCGGGTTTGTGGCGGCCTCGGGCTGCTGCAAGGCCTCGATATAAGCGCGCAAATAGCCGGACTTCTCGCGGTCAACCGCCTTGGCCCGCGCGATGTGGTCGAGCAATTTCACGAAGCCGGTCGAAACGGCGATGCGGCAAACGCCGCCCCTCGCGTCCGCCTTGGGCTTGATATAGGGGGTCGGCTCCGCTTGCACGACTACGGTTTCCGGATTGAGTTTCCGCGCCAGATTATCGTCGAGCGTGCAATATAAATCTTCGCCAATGCGGACCGTCTGCTTCAATCCAGACGGATAAAGGTCAACAGGCGTATTGGTTTCCGCGACGACCGACGTGGCGACGGCAAGACTGGCAACTAACAGGGGGATTCTCATGGCGTGTCTGGCTTTCTCCTTTTCTTCGCGCCCGAGGTGGCAAATGGCGTGCCAAACGTCCGCGCGGCGGCGTTTCTCTTTTCTCCTTTGGGGCGGTGTTTTGTTTCTCCGGCGGGCGCCGGCAACGCTGCATCATTCCAAGGCAGAGCGCGCAAAAAATTGGACACTCCAGCAATTGCTTGCGCTTGGCGGTTCCTCCCCCATCCTCGACCCATGCGTGTTGGCGTGCTGTCCCGCGGCGGCGATGAATTTGAATGGCTAAAACGTCTGGGCTTTCGCTCGATGCAATGGATGCGCTTCGCCGAGTCCGGCGCCGCCCCGCGCCATGAGGTCTGGAAACCGTTCGCCGAGGAATTTGCCGCCGAGGCCGAGGCTCACGGCATTCGCATCTCGGCCATCGGCGTGCACTACGCCAACGCCCTGGATCCCGCCCAATCCGGCGCCGCCGCGCACGCGTTCCGCCGCGCCGCGGAAGTGGCCGCGCACATTGGTGTCAAGACCATTTCGGGCTTCGCCGGCGCCGTCATCGAAACCGAGCACAACCCGCGCGGGGGAAACACCCTTTACAAGCCGCTCGAAAACCATCTCGACCGCGTCGTTGCCTTCTGGGATCCGATCGCCCGCTTTGCCGCCGACCACGGGGTCCGCATCGCCTTCGAAAACTGCCCGCAAGGCCCATGGCATCTCCCGATCATGCATTACAACCTGCTCAGCCAACCGGCCATGTGGGAGCGCTTCTTCAACGCCACGTCGCACGAAAACCTCGGCCTCGAGTGGGATCCCAGCCATCTCGTCTGCCAATTCATCGATCCCATCCCCACCATCCACAAATTTGGCGCCCGCATTTTTCACGTCCACGCCAAGGACGCCTGCATCAATCGCCCGCTCCTCGAGCAATACGGCATTTGCCATCCCGGCGTCGCCGAACACCGTTTTCCAGGCCTCGGCCAATCCAACTGGGCGGAAATTGTCCACGCTCTGCTGCGCGTGGGCTACGATTCGGACCTCAACATTGAAGGCCGGCATGATCCCGTTTTCCGCGACAGCGACCAGCGCAAACTCGAGGACGCGGGCCTCCTCATTGCCAGGCAAACGCTCGAACGCTACACCGCCGGGACCGAGCCGGTGTAAACCGAAAGCGAACGAAGAAACACAATGGCCCCGCAAAAAATGAGGCTCTCCGGTTTTTAAGAATCGCGGGAAATCGGAATCAGGCGGCTTGCGCGCTTAAATCTTCGATTCGACTGATGTGCAGCATCGCGCAGAAAACGACGCGACCGGGAATGGAATGTTCGTCCTGGTCGATCCCCACTTCGACCCCCTGACGGCTGACAAATGCGGCGTCGTGATTTGGAACGTCATGAGATGAACCGTCTGACAGATGGATGCGGAAGGGCCGGAATGGAGTTTCGTTCAGGCGCTTTCGAATCTGCAATGCGGTTACCATGGGTGTGATTTTATCCTTTCCTGTCCTCTTTTTTCAATCGGTTTCCCACCCGGTCCCTACTGGCACCCCAGCGCCCGGCAATAGCCGGCTAACGCCGGCAAAACCGGGTCGAGATGTTTCTCGTAGCGACGCCACCGGGCGACCGAGCGTTGATACACCGGACGGGTGACATCCTGATAGGTGGGCGAGTAAAACTGCTTTTCCCGGCTTTGCTCGTGAAAACGCGCCTGCTCCGGCTGCCATGTCAAACCAAGGAATTGCGTGACCCGCCCGACCTCCTTCTCCAGTCCGGCGACGACGTCTTCGTAGCGCGTCTCAATCCATTGGAAGCCGGCCCATTCCCTGACTGTCAACCAAATATCCATCAGGTCGGCGTAGTGTCGGGCCACCCGTTCCAGGCTGAGGAAATTCACGTTCACCGTGTTGAGCGGGATGTTTTGGAAGTAGCAGCTCAGCACGACATCGCGCGGGTCGCGCAATGCGATGATCACCTTCAATTCTGGAAAAACCCGCAGCCAGATGGGCAGGCGCGCCGTCGGCGAAGGGTTTTTGTCCAGGAGCATCTTGCCTTGGGCCGCCGGGCCGGCTTCCGCCAGGATCGATTCCACGTAAAGCCGTCGCAGCACGTTGAGCCTTTGGCTGGAATGCTGTTTGGTTTTGAGAAACTCAGGCTGCAACGCCTCCAGAAAAACCGGCGATTCATCCAGCGCGCAAATTTCCGGATGCGCATCGAGCGCTTGTTCCAAAAGCGTCGTCCCGCTGCGCGGATGCCCGCCCAGAAACGCCAGCGGCGGGATGGCCTCGCGTTTTCGCTCGGGAAAGTAGCTCGCCCACGTCGCCAGGACGTCCTTCGGCTGGGCTTGCGTGAAAGCACGGGCGCCGGCGGCGCTCTGGTCGTAAGCGCGCAACAACGCCTCGGTGTCAGTCAAGCCGCGCACGATTTCCTTTGCCTCGCCCAGCAGTTTCATCGCTTCGTCGTAGCGCTCCATGCGATCCAGCGCTTGGGCCAGTTCATACCGCGCGGCATAGCGCACATAAGGATGCCGGATGCCGGTGGCGATCAGATCGCGCAAGCCACACTCGCTTTGGCCAAGGTTGCCCTCCCGTCGATCAAGGGATGCCGCAAAAAAAACAGCCTGCTCGTCGCGCGGGTCAATGGCGAGGCAGGCGTTCACCGCCGCCCGGGCCTCCGCCAGTCGGTTGGCTTTCTCCAGCAGGACTGCCAGGCTGATTCGCGGATTGATGCCGCGAGGATCCACCGCGGCCGCCCGCTGATAATACGCCAGCGCCTTTTCCGGTCGGCGCAGCGCCTCGAATTGATGCCCGATCAGCCCGAGCAATTCGGCGTTGGTCGGCTCCAGCGCGGCCGCCTTGTCCCAAGCCTCTTCCGCCAGCGCCGGTTGCCGCGCGCGCGACGCCGTGGCGCCGTATTCGTGCCAAAACCCCGCCGCACGCGCTTGTGGCGCCAGCCGCTTATAAAGAGCCAGGGCTTGCTGAAGATCGCCTTGGGAAGCCAGCGCGCGCGCGCGGGCGAGTTCGTTTTGAGCGGCGGGCGGCATGAGTGGCGTTGGCGTTGAGCGTCGCCATGGTGCAGCCGTGACTGCCTTCCGGCCAAGGCAAAACAAACGCTTGACACTGCCGCGCCTTGGTCTTTGAATCGGGCATCGTGTCTGACCGGCTATTGAACGCATCCATGGCCAGGTTTTAACATTGTCCCAACAGAGGAAACTCCATGAAGAAACAACGTTTGTCCCTCCGCGCGTGTCGCGGCAAAAAAGTCGTCTGCACTCTTTCCGCCGCCGCCCTGATGATGGGCGTCAGTTCGGCGGCCACCATTGGCATCCATTTTCAAGAGAGCTATTGCAACGCGCAGGGCAATCCCCTGGGAGGTTACTCCGGCTTTGTCGTGAGCATGACGGCCTTTGGAATCCCTTCAAACCAATGGGAGAACCTGACCGAAATGGGGACGGGCTACAACGGTTGCAGCGGACCTCTGGGATACACCTTGCAAGAAACGGTGGACACAACCACGTCCACCGATGGCCTCAATCCTTTGCCGAACGGCTCGCTCGACATCAACTGGTTCGGCCCCACTGCCAATTTCAGCGGCTTCGGCGGGTACGCCGGCAATCCGCCACATTATAATTATGGCGGCGCTTATCCCAACGGAGCCACAACCCCGACCGGCGAAGAGCAGGTTTACGCCACGTTCCTCCGTGACGGCGTCAACTTTGGGCCCGGAGAAAGCAGCGGCGAAAACAATCAACCCGGCTATTATGTGGACATCACCGGCCTGAAGAGCTTGTTCACCAATTCACCTTATGTCGTCGAGTTGATGGCTTCAGGCGACTCGATCCAAACCCTGACCAATGCCTTCGTCATCGATGTCACCGGAAAGGTGACCAATTCGGTCATTTACCCGAACATCCCTCCGGTCGCCAATTCGGGCGACACCGCCTGGGTCCGCGGCCAGGGAGGCGGCTTAAGCACCGGGTCGGCTGCGATGACGGCGGACCACCTCTACATCACCAGCGCTCACCCGCAACACGGGCCCAACGGCAGTTTCAATCACGCTGGCACCATTTCCGGCTTTATTCTTACTGACAAGCCCGTCGTCTCCATGTCTCCGCAACCCATCGTCACTCATCCGGGCGACAGCGTCACCCTGAATCCCTACGCCATCGGCGTGCCCCCGCTTTCTTATCAATGGTATCGCAACGGCGTCGCCATTCCGGGCGCGACATCCACCAACTACACCATCGCCAGCGTCGATGCGGGGCATTCCGGCAATTATCAATTGGTTGTGTCCAACCAATACGGCACGGCGGCCAGCGCGGTCGTCTCCATCCCCGCCGGAATCTCGCAGGGGCCTGTCGGCAATGTGGTCGCCGATTCCAATCCCAATAACGCCCAGGAAAACGGCGTCAACGCTGGCGCCACCTGGCTCGCCTCCAGTCCCGATGGCACGCACACCCGCTCGGGCGTCATGCAATTCAACGCCACCAATTCCACCGGCATCACTGCCGCCGCCAACACCAATTATATCGGCCCGGTCGGGACCATTACGTTCTGGATGCGCTCCGCCGGCACCGATCCCGACTCCGGCACGCAAGGGGCCGCCCCGCTTTTCGCCTGGTCAAGTTCCCAGCCCGGTTTGGATTGGGTCCTGGCTCAGACGGATTCCGGGCAATTGGAGGCCAATATTCCGGGAGGCGCCAATGGCTTGACCTCGCAGGCCAATGTCTCCGACAACAAGTGGCATTTCATTGCCTTCGCTTACAATCAGAACAATCTCGGCGGCATCTCTCTCTATGTGGACGGCGTTCTGGATAGCACCAACGGCAACGCCACCTCATGGGCTGCTCCCAGCAGTTCCGAATTCGAGTTGGGCTTCTCCACCGACAACGGTTGGGAATACTACAACGGCTTGATGGACGATTTCCGCATCTATAACACAATCCTGACTCCCGCTCAGATTAGCTCCATCTACGCCTCCGACGCCGTTGCGAATCCGACGGCGCTCACGCTCCGCTTTAACTTTGACGCTGCTCCGGGAGCGGGCATCAATCTTACCTGGCCCGCCGGCGTCGGCATCCTGCAGTCGGCCGCGCAAGTCAACGGGCCGTACACCGATGTGCCCGCCGCCAACGGGCCTTACATCGTTGCCCCAAGCGCCACGCAGCGTTTCTTCCGCTTGCGTTACCTGCCCTACACGCCCGGCTCATACGTCAGCAATCCGTATTTGATGTAAATCTATTTTGGCAGGGAGCTAGGCCCCGCTTGGCCACCTTGCCATTCTTCACCCACGCACGGCTGCGGTTGTTTCGACCGCAGCCGTCTTTCTTTCCAGGCGAAGCAAACGGGCGCGTCCAAACTATCGTTCGGACGCGCCTAAAGCTTGCGGGAAAGAATCGAGGCTTCCTCGGGGCCAAGCTGGCGACCTATTTCAGCCGATTGAAGGTCGCTTGCAAGATTTCCCAATCTTTCTTGCCCGCCACTTTGGCCCGGGCCTGAGTGTTGATGTCCGCCTCCAGCTTGTTCTTGGTCGGTCGGTTGGATTTGTAGAAAACGCCAAAATATCCGGGGAAGGCCGCGCCGGCCAGTTTATAGGCGGCGTTCTCATCCGTGACATCGTGGTCTGCGGGAACCAGATCAAACTTGCCGCCTTTGCGTGGATTCGAAGCGTCGAAAGCGCCTTCGTAAAACTCGACGCATTCGCTCAAGCACTCGATCACGCTGAACCCGTCGTGGTCCATCGCCGCCTCCATCATTTGCAGCAAATGATTGGGGTTGGTGTGAGTCGCCCGCGCGACAAACGAGGCGCCCGAAGAGATCAATTGCTTCATCGGGTTGATCGGCTGATCGACCGCCCCCCAGCCGTCGGTCTTGCTCTTGAAACCAAGCGGCGACGTGGGCGAAGTTTGCTTCTTGGTCAGGCCATAGACCCAGTTGTCCATGATGACGTAGGTCATCTTGATGTTCTTGCGCGCGGTGTGGGTGAGATGGTTGCCGCCAATGGAGAAGGCGTCGCCATCCCCGCCGAACACGAACACGTGGAGGTCCGGACGCGTCAAGGAAATGCCGCTGGCAAACGGCAGGGCGCGCCCATGGATGAAATGCGCCCCGTGAGCCTGCACGAAATACGGAAACCGGCTGGAACAACCGATGCCGGCAATGGTCGTGATCTTCTCGTGCAACATGCGCCGCTTCTCAATCAATTTAAAATAGAGGGCGAGAATCGAAAAATCGCCGCAGCCGGGACACCAGGTGGGATGATCGGCAGCGATTTCTTTTTTCGTCAACGCCTTGCGCTCTCCCGCGGGGGCCGTCGAGGCGGTCGTGGTGGAAGGGGCAGGGGTGGATGCTGGAGTTTGGACACTGGGTTCACTCATATACTGTCAATTAAATTTGCTATGATTAAAGTTTGTTTTGGGTCCGCGTTACAGTTTGCCCAACCCCGCCGACAGGCTGTTCTTGGTCCGCTCCAGGATTTCCCGCACCCGGAATGTCAGGCCGTCCGTCTTGTTGATCCCGCGGATCTTCGGATCGCAGAACCGCGCCCGCAACAAGGCCGCCAGTTGCCCGTAGCCGTAAATCCCCTCGTCGTTCATCTCGACGACGCAAACGTGGTTGAACCCAGCAAAAATGTTTTCCAAACCCGGCGGCAGCGGATTGATGTGCCGCAGGTGCACCGCCGAAACGCTGTCTCCGGCGCCGCGCGCCCGATCAACCGCCTCCCGGATTGGCCCGCGCGTCGAACCCCAACCGACCAGCAGAATATTGCCCTCCGGCGGCCCGTAGACTTGCGGCACGGGCAGCGTCTCGGCCAGCTTCTGCAACTTGCGGCGTCGGCGCGCCGTCATTTGTGTGTGCATTTTGGGCGAGCCGCTCGGGTGGCCCATTTCATCGTGTTCCAGGCCGCTGGCCAGCGGATATTTGCCGCTCTCGACCCGCGTCCCCGCCGCCAGCCGCGGCCCGAACGCATCCGCGTTGACGGGATAGGGCTTGTAATCGGCCACCGGCGTGAAATCCGGCGAAATATCCTGGCACTCTTTTTCCAAATTGGGCTCCTCGAAGGCTTCAATGCGCGTGGCGATGGATTGATCGCTCAAGATAAAGACCGGCACGCTGTATTTGCGGGCGATGTTGACCGCTTCAATGGCGGTGTAAAAACAATCCTCCACGCTCGCCGGCGCAAGGACAACGCGCGGCGAATCGCCATGTCCGCCAAAACAGGCCACGTTCAAATCGGATTGCTCCACGCTCGTCGGCATGCCGGTCGAGGGGCCGCCGCGTTGCACGTCCACCACGATCACCGGCACTTCCGCCATCACTCCCCAGCCGATGGCTTCGGTCTTCAACGAAACGCCCGGCCCGCTCGATCCTGTCACGGCCACGCGCCCCGCCCAGCCCGCCCCCAGCGCCATGCAGACCGAAGCAATCTCGTCTTCGCACTGCACAAAGGCGCCGCCGTATTTCGGCAGCTCGCGCCGCAGCAATTCCATGATGTCCGACCACGGCGTAATCGGATACGCCGCGCCAAAGCGCACCCCCGCGGCGATCAAACCGTAGCCCAGCGCCTCATTGCCATTCATCACCACCTGATGTCCGCTGCGTTTCTTCGGCTCCTCAAATTGAAACGTCTCAAACAGTTTTCCGAGCGAATAGCCGTAACCCGCCTGGAAGGCCAGCAACGCCGTCTTGACGATGCTTTCGTCCTTGCCGGCGAACCGCTCTGAAATCAGCCGCTCGATCTTCGGCACGTTCAAGTCAAACATCTTCGCCACCAAACCGAGGGAATACAGATTTTTGCCTTTGTCCTTCGCTGTGCCGCCGATGGCCTCGACGGTCCGGCTGGTGATCGGCACCCCCACATGCCGATACTCCCCTTCCATTTCCGGCTTGGGCTGCACATGGTCCGAATCGTAAAGAAGAATGCCTCCCTTGCGCAGCGAGGCGATGTGGTCTTCGTAGGAATGCTGGTAGAAGGCGAGCAAAACGTCCGCGTCGTCTCCTGCGCTCAGGACTTCGCCCGAGCCAATGCGCACTTGGAAGATGGACGGACCGCCCGAAATCGTGGCGGGAATCGTCATAAAGGTCATCACTTCCTGTTCGCTGCGCCCGGCCAGGCGCGCCAGGAAACCGCCGATCGCTTGAATGCCGTCTTGCGAATTGCCCGCGAAGCGAATGACCGCCTCGGAAACTTTCTTCGGAACGCCACTGCCATTGTTGATGGCGGCGGCGGATATTGCTTCACTCATGTCGTGTTTTGTTCCTTAAATGCGCCGACAAAAAAAGGGCCAGACCGGCCCGCTTTCCATTGGCAAAATGCTTTGCAACCAAAAGGCTACACTGCCTCCATAAGTATGTCAAATGTTGGATTACGGAGCCAAACTCCTAATCCGCAGCAAGTTAAGCTGTTGATGGACACGATGTCCCGAACCGGTAGAGTGAAAGTATTAACGACGCTAATCTTGAAGGTCTTTCGATTAACGGCCAGTCATGGAGGAGAGGACTTCAGTTTTTTCAGCAAAGCGTAAGGCTCTCCGACACGTTTCCATTTTTGAGACAACGCGGTAAGGGTTTTCCTTATTATGGAATAACCTGATGTTCAACCATATGCATCGAAGCCATAAATGCGGAGACGCGCGGCTCGTTTCTTGCTGGTTTCCGTTCTCTGAGATTCGCGAAAGCGAGGGATTGAGCATTGACCTCAGGTTTTCCCTGAGGCAGATTGAGCATGAAGATGTGTATTAAAAAAGGCACGGCAATTCTGTGGGCGGCTTTCGCCGTCTCGGCCGGCGTGGTCCGCGCAAATTCTATTGTCCTGACGCAGAATCCTTATTCTTACAGCGTCGGGGGCGAATTTTCTGCCCACGTCACAGGCGACAATTTTGTCCAGAACTACGCCCCCGCCGCCACCTACAATGGCGACTTCGAAACCTTTTGCGTCGAAGTGGCGGTCGATTTCAATCCCGGCCAGACCTACACCTACAGCCTTTCGCAATTCGACAGCCAGGGACGCGCGCTGACTCTCGGAGCCGCGTATCTTTACTACGAGTTTGCCACCGGCCAGCTTTCAACTCTCGCCTTTGATTCGAGCGCCAGCGGCTATGATTACACCGACACCGCCACGCGCAACCAGGACGCCGGCTTGCTCGAAGCGGCCTTTTGGGCCTTGCAAGGCGGCCAGAGCTATCCCGGATTTCCCGATCTCTCGACCGATCAATTCTACATTGATGCTGTCAACAAATTCGGCAGCCTGTCCGGCGCCCAACAAGCCTCCGACGGCGCCTACGGCGTCGACATCATCCAAATGTGGGACGGCTCCAACCCGGCCCAGAATCAATTAGTCTATGTGCCGGCCCCGGACAGCTCTTC
>Ga0070741_10016686_pt1 | contig 12189 bp, 13 predicted proteins | sample Coa_R1_4_FD_66440 | JGI IMG/M metagenome (GOLD analysis project Ga0070741, IMG submission 66440) | Surface soil microbial communities from Centralia Pennsylvania, which are recovering from an underground coalmine fire - Coalmine... | ecosystem: Environmental > Terrestrial > Soil > Unclassified ...
AGTGTAGAGTGCACATGAGGCTCATAATCTCATAGGTCGGGCGCAACTCCCGACTCCGCAACACAATTCAACTCGCCAGGGTAGCTCAGTTGGTTAGAGCACAAGATTCATATCCTTGCGGTCGTGAGTTCGAATCTCACCCCTGGTACTTCAATATGATAAATCCAGAAAACGAAAGAGTAACCCGAAAAGAGAAAGATCCGAGAATCACACGATTCCACCCGGAAGGATACTCTTATGCTGGCAGCACACCTGATAACCATCCTGTCTTTGAATCCAAAGGCAAAATAGTGCCTAAATTATTTTCCGCAATGGAAGAAGTTGACGAAATAGAGATTGTTAACGGAAATCCAACAAAAGCAATTCATAGAACAAGAATTAGGCCACTTCCAAGAGAGAAATCGCGTGCAAATTCTCACGTTGGAAAATTGCTCAAAAAGATATCTCGAGGTTAAAATGGCAGCAGAATCTCCAAGATTTTATCGACCGACAGCAATCTCCCCTGCGGAGGCCTTAAGACGACAAAGAATAAGCGATACGCTCAAAATTGTCTTGAACACACCCAAAGAGAAGCTTAAAAGAAAAAAGTCATTCAGTCTCATAAGAGCCGACCATATTTCTGAAGGCCTAAGGAGATTCTACGATGCACATCCAGATTATAAGAAAGTGCAAGGTGAAAGACTTCGAAAGTTTAATTTCTCTACAAATCCTGAATTACTAGCAAAAGCAAATGAAAAACATAGAGGAATACATCTTTCAGAAAAGGCGAAAAGAAGAATGAGTAAATCCTTGAAAGGAAGAAAACTTTCCACCGAACATAAGCAAGCAATGAGCCGTTACTGGACAGGAAGAGAAAAACCTCCTCAAGACGTTGCAAAGAGAGCAAGGTCAATAGGTCTTAGGTGGAATGAAGGGTCTATTTATAGAATTCGAGCTTTGCCCGGGAAAGCTCTTTGGGTTCATCTGGTTAAAACAGGACTCATAAGAAGGATAGCTAATCATAACTATTTAAGTCAGAGCGAGATTGAAAGACTTGAGAACTTTTTTAATAATTTCAAAGTAGGAATGAAAGTGCCTCAAGAGCTAAAGCCCCTTTATGCGAGGATGAGACAAGCTGCTGTGAAATTGAGCTAATTGCCAGTTGACAGTCCCAAAATTTTCGTAGTACACTCATAAAAATGTGTAAAAACTAACTCATGTCAGTCGAGCGCATAACATCGGTCCCCGAACAAACTGCGCTCCCCCTTTCCCCAAAACTTCCTAGAGAAACTATCCAAAATCTTCAAAGGATATTACAAAAGCAAATAAGAGAACACCCATTGTCCTTAGAGGCTACAAGCAAGAATTTTAAGCTTGAATCCTTAAGTAAACCCTTCGAATTTGAGGAGAGCACTGAAATAGTAAATAACAATGTCACTTTTAAGCTTGAAAAAGATAAAGAAAATCCTAAAATCCGGAGGTTCACTGTCACCAAAACTTATAGCCTATCGGGTCCGATGATTGTTTCATTGGATGATATGGACAAAATTGAGGATCGAGGACCTTTCGTTAAAATGGAGACTTGCCTAACATTTAACAACGAAGATCCACATATCTCTTACTCCTGGAGTATCAGCGACAATTCAGCTCCTCCCAAGTTCTATGAAGATACCCAAGAAGCTGTAGACCTTTCACAAAGACACGTAAAATTCTTGGCTTCTTAGAAGAAAAGGTTTAGCCATTTTTGCCAGTTAGGCTTTTCCGGTCGTTTATTTTCTGTTCCCTTTACTTCCTGCTTTGGAACCAAAACCTCTTTCTCCCCTGCTTTAGTCAAGAAAAGCTTATCCCTTGCCTCCCCTTCAACGAATTCCGGAGTTTGGGCGATTTGTAAATCATTTTTTAATTCTTCGTTTCTTTTCTTTTCGTTTTCTAAATTTTTTTGAGCTATCGTTATTAAGTCCTGCTTATGCCAGAGGTCGTAAATGGAATGCGCAAGGCCGTTTATTACCAAAAGAAGAATAATTATTGCCCCAATTTGCAAAAATTTTCTCACAAGATAATTGTACAACATTATTTCTTTCATTTTTCTTTCTTGACTATGGGCTATCTAGTTGCTATTATGGGCTGCCAGATGAAGACAATTCCACTTCGAAATGCCCACGAAGAATTTAAAAAATATCTTAAGGAAAAAGGAAATTCAAATTCGACTGTTGTAGCCTACGGGAAAGATATTGAGCAATTAGTCACGTTCCTTGAGACTCTGCAAAAATCCCAAATCCACGAAATAACAAAACCAGACCTTGAAGCATTCCTGGCAAAGATGCAAAAAGAAGGCTATACCCCAAAATCAATTTCGAGGAAAATAAATTCAACCCGAACTTTCTATAGGTTTTTAAAAGTTAACGAATACGTAACCGACGATCCTTCCCTTTTGATCGAACACCCTACTTATCAATTGGCGGCACCCAGAATTCTTAATCCCACGGAATATAGAGCTCTTAGGGACGCTGCACGAAACGACCCAAGGATGTTTGCGATAATCGAACTTCTCCTCCAAACGGGAATAAGAATTGGAGAATTGGCAAATCTAAAACTTAGTGACGTAAAAAGCGATAGCCTAAGAATAGTCCCTTACGAAAAACACGAAGAAAGGGATGTTCCGCTAAATAAAAGGGCAAAACAAGCTTTAGACGATTACTTAAAAATAAGGCCAAAAGCACAAGATGAGCATATTTTCGTTACAAAATCGGGCAAACCTTTCTTAATAAGGAATATTAGGACTGCGATCGAGCGATATTTTAGGCTCGCAGAAATTAAAAATGCAAAGGTTAATGACCTTCGCCACACTTTTGTCGCGCACCACCTAAAACACGGAGTTTCACTTTTAGTTTTGTCTAAAGTTTTAGGGCACAAGAGGCTGTCGACGACCGAAAGATATCTTCAATTTGTTGGAGACCGGGGCAAAGAATCCCCAAATCTTACTGAACTCTAAAAACTTCCTGGCGGAAGTTTTGCGCGCGGACCTTTCTTCCCAAGCGTCCTTGAATCATTAAATTTTCTAGCTAAAAAGTCTTTGGCGGAGATTATTCTACCTACAGGATACATTATTCCATATAGTGCACCATACATTAAAATTGTCGCAGGAATAGTAGCTACTAAAGGAGGTTCGGAGAGTCTTGCATCAGAATTATTGATGTATAACCCGGCGAGTTCTGCGCCATCCAGACATTTTTCTGCCGCTACCCTTGCTATATGTCCGGGCAAAGTCCTGGGAGTTGGCAAAACCTCCCTAATTTTTTCCGTCAATGATCGATCAATTTCTTTCATAAAGTGGGCATGCTTGGATTCGGACCAAGGACATCTACTTTATAAGAGTAGCGCTCTACCGCTGAGCTACATGCCCTATTGAGAGGATATTCTATCAGAGTCTCGCGCGTTGGGCAATCGAGTTATCTACGGTAGAAAAGTCTACTCCGTATTTGAGCCTCGAAAGTTCTCTTACAAGCTCCGCGACACGAGGGTTTTCCAAAGACTTTTCCTCCGTCATATCACGCGTTAAATCCATTGAAAATGGAGGGACAGGTTCGCCGTTTACTATTGTTTTTATGTACGCGTTGAAGCGGTCAACGTTAATAAGGTCAGATTCGGTAAATACGGGCTGAAATTCATGCTGCAAATAGTTTGCGTCGTTTACTCCAACCCGGAAACTAACCAGCGTTCCGACGTTTCCAAAGATTGCGTTCTTTACTTCCTCGTCCATCTGTCCTATAAACTGGTTTGCGACCGTTAAATTAAGCCTATATTTTCGCGCCTCCGAGAGAATCTGGGCAAAATCCGGGGTCGCAAAGTTTTGGAACTCGTCAACGTAAAGGAAAAAGTCCCGCCTCTGGTCTTCGGGGGTATCTTGTCTACTCATCGCGGCAACGAGGATTTTTGGAACTAGGATTAACCCTAAGAAGTTTGAGTTCTCCTCGCCTATCTTACCCTTTGATAGAGAAATTAAGAGGATTTTACCGTTGTCCATCGCTTCCCTAAAGTTAAATGCGGATTTTGATTGTCCGATTATATTTCGCATCATTCTATTGGTAACAAATCGGCCGAATTTGGAGACGATGTAATCCAAGACTTCCGATTTGTGAAAGTCCGAGGTTTGCGCAATTTGATCTGTCCAATAACGCCTAACAATCGGATCTTGAACTTTTGGCAGTAATTCCTGGACAAAAGCAGGGTCGGTCAGAATTCTAACGACCTCGACAAAGGTATTGCCGGGTTCACTCATAACAGTTAACATCGCGTTTCTGATCGCGTGTTCAAACCTTGGCCCTATAATTCCGGTCTTGTTTGGATCGTAAAGTTTGTACATAAGTCCAACGATTGAGGAAACGACATAGTGTTTCTGCTCTTCCGTATCCGCTTCAAGCATGTTAAGCCCCATTGGCCTGTCTGTGTCCGAAGGGTCAAAGAGAATAACATCTTCTGCTCTTTCCGGAGGAATAAGAGGCAACAATTTATCTATAGTATCGTGGGGGTCTATAAAACAGACTCCTTCGCCGTTTCTAATGTCTTGCAAAATCATGTCTTTTAAGAATTCCGACTTTCCTACTCCGGTTTTTCCTACTACATACATATGTCTTCTCCTGTCATCCCTGGACATATAAACGGGCTTTGAAAGACCTCTATAGGTACTTCTTCCCAAGAATAACCCATTATCCGGGATAAGAGCCGGTGCCGGAGCGCGTTTGCTGTTAAGCCAGAAAACGTGGGGAGTCGTAACGGCTTTATTTGGGAAATGGAAGACGGTTGCGAGTTCTTCTGTTGAAAGGACCGAAGTTTGTCCGCGCATCGGCATATACCTATATATAAAGTCGTTCATAAACATTCCTTTAAATCTATTGCCGTTTTTGGTAAAAGAATTAAAACCGTTAAATTGCGAGAATGCGGAGATTATATTGTTAAGATGGGCCTCCGCAGCTTCCGGAGTCGATGAGGAAACTACGATTCTAATAACCGTGTTAAATCCCGGCTTCCCAACCTTGGTTTCGATCGCCTCAAGCTCCTTTGGATCGGCAGAATACTTTGCGGTTTCAGGATTTGCTTCTGCCTTTTTAACTCTTCCAATGTATTTTCGGCCGTAAGCTTTCCATTTTGAATCCGCAGGACTAACCATTATTTGAATCGCCGCGCCTTCTCCATCGGTCATCTTTGCCAAAACAGAAGTAATTGTGGAAAGAGGGTCCGTTGGAAGGTCTTTGTAAACCTTAATGGGCTTGTAGTCCGAATCTTTAAGCCTCAAAGAGGCAAATGCGACCTTGGCTTCTTTATCAAAAATGTTGTAATCATTTCCGATTGCCATGCCTTCTCTCGTGTTTTTTTCCTCAACCACTTTTATCTCTGCGTCGGGATAGGCTCCATTTATCTGCTTTTCGATCATGTCTTTATATTTATTAGGGGTATTAACGTAAAACCTAATATCCTGTGGAAGTCCGACTATTTCAAAAGACACAGACGGCTGGAGTTTTAGAAAAGAAAACCTTCCGCCCTTTCTGAGGCCGGCAAACGAGGAAAAAAGCTGTTCTGCAGCATCTATTTTTATTTCGTTATCTCGAGGAAGCGTAACTTGCAGCAAAGTAGAATCGAGGGACTCCTTGAGTCTATTTTTATTTCGGTACCAAAGAATAAAAATGTAACCTACGACCGTACCCAAGGCAACGAGAATCAAAGAGATAAAAATTCCGATAACAAGAGATGTAAGGAAGGGAAAAAATTTCTCAGGTGAAAGAAAATCCAAAATGTTCATTATGCTGCTTTTAATTGTTCGACCTTTTTTTCAAGCTCGGCAATTTTTTCTTTGTCTGACTCCCTAATAACAATAATTGCCTTGGCTCTATCTGCACTTAAAGGATCCTTCTTTGTTGTTTTTAAAGTCAAATGTGCTTGGGCTACTTCATCACTTGGTATTTGTGAAAGTATACCTTGGGAAGGTTCGCTTGGGATAGGAGTTTTTTCCGCAGAAGCTTTGACTTCAAAGCTAGATTTTTCGACCGGAGGCTTGTCTTCGATTTTAACAAAAGGCTCGAGGCCTTCAATATTCGGTAATGGATCCGTTTCGTGGTCACCAACCGATCTTTCACGGACTACTGAAATGACATTTTGAGGCGGATTTTGGGGTATTTTTTTCTGTTCATCCATGGCCATATCATACCATATTTAGCAAGTTTGCCCTCCCCCCTTGGCAAATTCTTCTTTTGTTATTCCACACGAAGGACACCGATTCCCAACCGGACCGTCCGCGCGATATTCGCACTTTGGACAAACAAACCATTCTTTTTTATTACCCGAAAGGGAGGAATCGGTCGGGAAACTACCAAAAAGGCGGTTGCTTTGAGCGCTGACACCACAACTTCCGTTTACAAGAGGAGGCAAAAAGCTGAAATTTCGAACAATTTCAGAAACATCCCCTGCCGGCATATTCTTTCCCGCCTTTACCGCGATGACAAAATTCTCCAAGGCATGAAAAACTCCTTTGTCTTTTGTTTTTATATAACTCTCTATTAAAGGCTCTGCTTTCCTTATACAGTCCCAAAGCAGCGTCTCCTTGATTTCATTAAACTTCGGCTCGAAGATATCGTTTACCAAATCTTGCGCTTCCTCTTTTGTCAGATTAGTAGTAACTATCGGAGACGAGAGAAATTCATCTTCTGTCAATTTGTTCCCAAAAACTCCCGTTATCTCATTTCTTAAAAAGTTAAGCTGGTAAAGCGTAGGGCTTTCTACTCTAACAGCAGTCATGTGGATTTCAGAAAAAATTCTTGATAACCGGGCCAGCTTTCCAAGGTATATAAAACCATAATCTCCATACCCTTCCCGGGAAGGTCCCGGAGGGCTCGCCCAAACGATTGTTGCGCCGTCCGGGGCTTCCTTTAAATCCTCTTCAAGAACCTCTATCCCTAAGAGCTCCGATTCTTCGCGGTGTGTAGGCAGGTTAATTTTTTCTCTCTCTTTAATTGCTCTTTGGGCTTTTACCCTCATCTTCTCAAATCTGTATGGATCACATAGGTTACCGTCGAAGACCAGTTTATAATCAAACCTTTGAAAACCCAGCCTGTATTCTCCTAGATACGATACAACGTCGTCTTTTATCTCTTTAGATGAGACATGGGGTGCGTATTCGTGGTTAAATGCAAGTACTTCTTTCATTGCTTTTGGTCTCGAAAGTCTTTTAACGGGGTTCTGACTATACAGTTGCGGCACAGCGCTGGAATTTCACCAGCTTTCACCCGACCCCATTAGATGTTTAACTATCTAACGGGGATTCCAAATTTTTTCTTTTTTCTTTTCTTTAAAGTTTATATATCTTGCAAACATAAATAAAAGATCCGAAAGTCTATTCATGTAAATTAGGATTTCTGTCTGGACATTTTCCTTCTCGCTTAGTTCAACCACTCTTCTTTCTGCCCGCCTTGAAACTGTTCTTGCCTGGTGCAGAAATGAACCAGCCATTCCCCCTCCCGGCAGGATAAAATTGTTGAGAGAAGGAAGCTGGTTCTCTAATTTATCTATTATCTTTTCAAATTCCTTTGCTCTTTCAGACAAACCAAGAACTTTTGAGCTTGGATTTGCTAGTTTTGCTCCGATTTCAAGAAGATCACTTTGTATTTTAGAAAGCTCTTCCTTAATACTTTTTTCTTTTAGAGAACTTAAAACTACGCCCAGGACGCTGTTTAGTTCATCTACATTCCCTATCGCTTCGATTCTAAGACTTGCCTTTGAAATTCTCTTCCCCTGATATAAAGAAGTCCTGCCTTTATCTCCGGTTTTTGTGTAGACACTCATTTGCCCTTTAGCACTCGGAGTAACCGCAGGAATAACACTTCTTGCAGCCCTCTTCGTATGCTAAGCTTCCGCTTCCGCATTCGGGGCAGATATCGTATAGTCCTGTCGCCGTAGTTGAAAGCTCTCCTTGTTTTTCTTGGAGAGTTAATTGTTCCAGCTTAACAACCGTTTGGGGTTCGTCCGCTTTATGGGGCTCGGTTACGTGGGTTTCGGCAGAATTACCGTTTGCATGACCGTTAGAATTACCGTTTGAGTGGCCATTCTGCCCTGGAATTCTATCCTCTACAACCCCATTAACTCTAAATGAGAAGTGGTTGGAAAGAACTTTTGCAACTGCATCAGGAAGAGAGCGAACTCTGTTTTCCCCAAATCCTACGCTTTTTGCTCCGCCTATTCCGACCAATTGAGCGACAATTTGTCTTACTCTTTCCCTAGGAGACAAGAGGCCATTAACCCTAAGATTAAGCGAAATCATGCGGCCCAACGCATCGGCCATAGCCGAAACGTCCGATCCGACTTTCCCGATAGTTATAAAAACTTCAAAAGGTTCCTGGTTCTCATTGTGGTTAACGGTTATAAAAGTCTTGCCTACGGGCGTGTCTGTTTGGTAAGTAACTCCTTCGACCATGTAAGGCCTTGGGACTACGGGAGCATATTCCATAACTTTTGGTTTTTCCTCTTTTTTCTCCTCCACCCTGGAAAGTACTCCTTCTCTACTGCCGTCTCTCATATAAGTTATTCCTTTAAGCCCGTTGTCGTAGGCAAGCATATAAAGCCTTTTTACATCTTCAACGGTGTGGGCATTTGGAGCGTTAACCGTTTTTGAAATTGACGAATCAATGTATTCCTGTGCAATTGCCTGTACTTTTATGTGTTCTTCAGGCGTTAAGTCATTTGCTCCGATAAAGTAGTCTGGTTTTACGGCATTTGGGTTTTCTTTTTTCCATTCCTCAAAAAGCGGGTGGTACATAATGTGTTCTCCAAGTCTGTCTCGTCGAATGAATTCAAACTCGTAAACCGGTTCGACTCCCGAAGAAACTCCGGACAAGAGCGATGTCGTTCCTGTTGGCGCAATTGTCAACAAAACGGCGTTTCTAATCCCCTGTTTTGCAATTTTCTTTTGGATTTCTTTTGGCAACCTTTGTATATGCCATCCCTGAAGATACATTTTTTTATTGAATTTAGGAAAGGACCCCTTTTCTTTCGCGGTATCGGAAGAAGAAATATAAGCATTGTCCCGAAGAGTCGTGAAAATCTTTTCGATTACAGGCAAAGATTCATCGCTCCCGTATTTTATTTTCATTTTTATCAAAGCGTCGGCAAGACCCAGGATTCCAAGGCCGGTTCGTCTTATGTCCTTTGCGACTTTCTCGTTTTCTTTATAAAAGTAGTATGTGTCGTCAATTACGTTATCCAAAAACCTCATGGCGGTCCTGACATCTTTGCCAAAAGAGTCATAATCAAACTTTTCGTTTTTAACGTATGCCGCCAAATTCATTGCTCCGAGATTACATACTGCCCAGGCAGAAAGTGGTTGCTCACCGCAGGGGTTTGTTGCAATGAGTCTTTCGAAATACCAAGTGTTTGATCTTTTATTCGATCTGTCCAGGAAATGAAGCCCGGGCTCGGCACTCCTCCAGGCAGCCTCACAAATCATATTCCAAAGGTCTCTTGCTTTAACGGTCTTTTTGACTTCGACTTTTCCGCCTATTTTTCTCCATTCGTCGATTTCTCCGGTCCACTTTGTGTCGTATTTTGGATCGTCAAGATCAGGAAAAACTAGTTCCCAGTCCGCATCTTTTTTGACCGCTTCCATAAAAGCATCCGAGACACAAACCGAAAGGTTTGCACCGTTTATTCTTGAAAGGTCTTGTTTGACAGTAATAAACTCCTCAACATCCGGGTGCCAGTCGTGGATCATAAGCATTAAAGCGCCGCGTCTGGTTCCGCCCTGCTGAACTATGTCTTTGGTAGCAAGGGAATAAAGCTCGGCCCAGTTTATAGGACCCGAAGAAAATCCGTTTACTTTCTTGACCCTAGAGCCTCTTGGTCTTAGTCTTGAAAGGTTAAGCCCTACTCCTCCGCCCCTTGCCATAATCTCGATCATTTGGGAAAGGTTTTGCATTATTCCCCCCCTTGAATCCGGAGGATTTGGAATTACAAAACAATTGTAGTAAGTTACATCAAATCCGGTCCCGGCTCCGGCGAGAATCCTCCCGCCGGGAAGAAATTTAAAATCCTTCATTACATTGTAGAATTCTTTTTCCCACTTTTTTCTTTTTGAGGCTTTTTCTACTCCGGCAATACCTTTTGCAACCCTCTTCCACATTTCCTCAGGGGTCTTCTCTATTGGATTCCCGTCTCTGTCTTTAAGAGAGTATCTGTCGAGGAAAACCTTCTGTCTCATTCCGTCAAGTTGTGTCATTTTATTAACTTTTTTACTTCCTTTTCGAAATCTTCAACGTCTACAAACCTCTTGAAAACGCTCGAAAACCTTATGTATGCTACTTTGTCAATCTTCTTTAGTTTTGCCGCAACCAATTGTCCTATTTTTTTACTTTCTACTTCGATGGAGTCTCCGGACCTAAGCTCCATTTCTATTTCCGTTGCGATTTTTTCAATGTCGCCGGCCGTTACTTTTGTTTTTTCCGTCGACCTTGCTATTCCGTTTCTTAATTTATCTCTGTTAAACTGCTCGCGTCTTCCGTCTTTCTTAATTACTATTAATCCAATGTTTTCTATTCTTTCGTAAGTTGTGAATCTCTTTTCGCATTTCAAACATTGTCTTCTTCTTCTAATTGTTTCTAGATCTTCCGAATCTCTTGTTTCTACAACTTCCGTTTCCGTCGCTGCGCAATAAGGGCACTTCATAATTCTGGACTAGGGTTCAAAGCAGATTGAAGATGGATGAAAAATAAGTTCCCGTTTTTAACTTCTTCAATCTATTTTTCTTGCCCTCATCTACCCTCAATTTCTTCCTTAAACAATATATCTAGTGCTAGGAAAAATATAGCCCTCTATATATATCGTGTCAACTACAAAGATCTAGATCAAAGTACTGCAGGTTGAAAATTAGCCTCAAATTTGAGTGTTGTGAATTTTGTAAGAGAATTGAGTAAATTCTGAGGAATTGGTTATTAACAATTTTTGTTCTAATTAAGAAGTTTAGATTGTTAACTCGGCTTTAATTCGATTGCGGATTTTTTAAAACCCTCAATTCTTTGGAGAGTTTTTTCAAAACCCTTTTTAACGTTTCCGGAACTTTTTGCCGCTAAATCCTTTACCACCTGCTCGTGTTTTCTTGAAGATTGCTCAAGATTCGTTAGAAAACCCGCGTCCAATTCTCCACCCTGCCCTTTTACAACCTTTGCATTTTTTAACGCCTCTTCAAAATAATTCTCTCCTTTTGAAATTGTTGTTTCGGAAAGATCCTGCTTTCCTTTATCAAACAGTGCAATCCCAACGCTTAGCCTTTTATCCGCCTGCAATAAATCAAACTCCGATTTTTTAAGAGGATCGGAGATAAAGAAATCTATAATTCTATCTCTTAAAGTTTTTAAATTATAAAGAGGATTGTCTGCCAAAATTCCGGGATACGGAAGTTGGTAATCAATGGTTGCCGAGCTAGTCGCATTCTCTGCAAAAACCGGCGACCCGAGAAAAAACAGAAAAATGAAGACAGAGTAAACTAAGAAAAATATTTTTTTCATCTTCTAGCAACCAGCACTAACACATCGCTGTCCGGCTTGAAAGGCTTTCGAAATAGATAATCATAATAGTATCCTTCTTCTCCTCCGTATATACTAAAATGCGAGAATTTGATTTCCCTAAATAGTTTTTCCAATTTTTTCTTATCCAAGGGGTATATCGATACAGAATGCATACCTCTAAAACCCCACCGTTTTTCTCCTCTGGCAAAAACAGCCACGTTTTGGGTCAAAAATCCATCTTCCAACTCATCAAAAAATCGAAGGAATGCCTGTTCTTTCTCGCCTGAAAGATGAGCTTTTCTGATGTTAAAATCATAAAATCTTTTCTTAATTTTAATTACCTTTTCATAGTTTGCCACCTGACAAATAGCAATTGCTTTTTTAGTTAGAACTTTATTAAACTCTTTTAAAAGCTGCTCAGGGTTTGGATTATGGGCAAGGATAGCCCCCATAAACATTATGGCATCAAATCTTTCGGGCAGAACTTCCTCTAAATTTTTGTATTCACTCTGAACGAATCGTACCCTGTTTCTAACAGCATCCGGAAGGCTTTTGCTTTTCTCCTTAGCGACAAAATTCATTCTTTTACTGCGATCGATCCCAACGACATTAAAGCCTTTTCTTGCCAAGGCAATCGAGTGTATGCCTGTTCCGCACCCAACATCTA
>Ga0070741_10016687_pt1 | contig 12189 bp, 10 predicted proteins | sample Coa_R1_4_FD_66440 | JGI IMG/M metagenome (GOLD analysis project Ga0070741, IMG submission 66440) | Surface soil microbial communities from Centralia Pennsylvania, which are recovering from an underground coalmine fire - Coalmine... | ecosystem: Environmental > Terrestrial > Soil > Unclassified ...
GCCCGCGGCGGCGCGGCGGTCGCTCTCCTCGGGGGAAAGCTCGCGCATGCCGGGATTGAAGAGCCATGCGCCCTCTCCGCGCGCCTTTTCGCCTTCCTCCCCAGCGGCCGGCGTGAAATCGCGGTAGGCCATGCCGTTACGGAAGATCGCCTCCGCCGTCTGCTTGTGCAGATCCATCCGCGCGGACTGGCGGTACTCTTCGTCCCAGTTCAGCCCGAGCCACGTCAGGCCATCGAAAATCGAGTTGAGCGACGCCTCGGTGTTGCGTTCGATATCGGTGTCGTCGATGCGCAGAATCATCGTGCCGCCGTTATGCCGGGCGTAGAGCCAGTTGAAGATAAATGTGCGCGCGCTGCCTATGTGCAGAAATCCGGTGGGAGAAGGCGCAAATCGGACTCGAAGCATGGAAATGCCAGTATAACAGGCACTCCCGGTCGCCCCGCCCGTCTCGCCGCCGCGAGCCCTATGCAAATCTGCCTTCATCCGCGTTCATCGGCGGCCTGTCTTTCTTGTCGTTTCCGGCTCATCGAGGGTCAACCCGGCGCCGCCTGGACCGATCCCAATCGGCAACATCGTAGTGGAACCAGCCGCGCGGGACCCGGACCGATCTGAAAAAAACGGGCCGCCGATAACCGCAGAGAAACGCACATAACAAGACTATTCCTGTGCGCGGCGATCCGCCGGTGCCTCCGCTGTCGTGTGATAAGCTTGGAATTCCGATGTCTCAATCACCCTCGCTCGAACAGTTGCAGGACATTTGCAAACAGGTCCGTCGCGACATTATCGAAATGACCGGAGCCGCCAAATCCGGCCACCCGGGGGGATCGCTCTCCGCCGTCGAAATCCTGGTGACGCTGTTCTTCGGCGGCGTCATGCGGCACGACCCCGCCAACCCCAAGTGGCCCGAGCGCGACCGCTTTATCCTGTCGAAGGGTCACGCGTGCCCGGTCCTCTACGCGGTGTTCGCCGAGGCGGGCTACACTCCCAAGGATCAGCTCAAAACCCTGCGCAAGCTCGGATCCATCTATCAGGGACATCCGGATGTGCGTTTTATCCCATCGCTCGAGGCATCCACCGGTTCCCTCGGCGAGGGTCTCTCGCTCGCTCTCGGGATGGGCTGCGCCGCCCGCCTCAACCACAGCCCGTCGCGCACTTACGTGGTGCTGGGCGACGGCGAAAGTCAGGAAGGACAAATCTGGGAAGCGGCCATGTTCGGCTCGTATCACAAGGTCGACAACGTAGTCGCGATCGTGGATTACAACAAGATCCAACTCGACGGGTTCGTCAAGGACATCATGGATGTAGCGCCGCTCGCCGACAAGTGGCGTTCCTTCGGATGGCATACTATCGAGCTCGATGGGCATGACATCTCCGCCCTAAAGGCGGCCTTCGCCGAAGCGGCAGCCACCAAGGGCAAACCGACGGCTATTGTAGCCGACACCATCAAGGGGAAAGGCGTCTCGTTCATGGAGAACAATCCGAAATTCCACGGCGTCGCGCCCACAGCCGACGAAGTGAAACTCGCCCTCCAGGAGCTTCAATAATGCCGACCAAAACCAAATTCGAACTGAAAACCGGGATGGCCACGCGCGAGGCCTTCGGCAAAGCCCTCGCCGAGCTCGGCCGCAGGAATCCCGACGTAGTGGTGTGCGATGCCGACCTGTCCAAGTCCACCATGACCAACTACTTCGCCAAGGAGTTTCCCGACCGCTTCTTCGAATGCGGCATCGCCGAGGCGAACATGACCGCGATCGGCGCGGGCTTGGCTTCCGGCGGCAAGCTCGCGTTCATATCCAGCTTCTCGTGCTTCGCCATGAACAAAGGCTTCGAACAGCTGCGCGTGACCGTCGCATATCCGAACGTGAACGTGAAGGTCGTGGGCACCCACAGCGGCATCTCCATCGGCGAAGACGGCCCTTCGCAGATGAGCATCGAAGAGATCTCCCTCGCCTGCAGCCTGCCTGGTTTCGTCGTGCTGTCGCCCGCCGACGAAGTGGCCACCCGCGCGCTGGTGTTCGCCGCGGCTGAACACGTGGGCCCCGTGTTCATGCGGACCGGCCGGTTGAAAGTGCCGGTGGTCTATCAGCCGGATCAGAAATTCGAAATCGGCAAGGCAGTCGAAGTGATCGAGGGCACCGACGTGACGATCATCGCCACCGGTCTGATGCTGGCGGAAGCTATCCGGGCCGCCGAGACTCTCGAAGCCGACGGCGTATCCGCCCGCGTGCTCGATTTCCACACCGTCAAACCTCTCGATCGTGATACCATCGCGCGCGCTTCCGCCGAAACCCGCGCCATCGTGGTCGCGGAGGAACACCTGGTGGATAGCGGGCTGGGTGTGCGCGTGGCCCAGGCCGCCGCGGAAACCCGCCCCTGCGCCATGGAATTCGTCGGATTGACCGGCTACGCCGAGTCGGGTTCGCCCGAGGAACTCCTCAAGAAATACGGTCTGGTCGCTCCCAACATCGTCACGGCGGCGCAAAAGGTGCTGTCGAGGAAGTAAGGGTGCCCGCCACCGAACCGGATGGTTGGATCGAGCGCGCCCTCATCCAACAGAATCCCGCCTGCTTCTGGGCGCTCGACGCGTCCGGCCGGTTTCTTTATATTTCCGGGAATGCCGAACCTTATTTCGGTAAGAATGCCGGGGAACTGCGCGGCCGCCTGATCGACGAGGTGCTCCCGCTCGACGAAGCTCACAAGTGGCGCGCACGCATCCGGCATACGATCGCGGAAGGCCACTCCTTTCGGCGCGAACGAATCGGCGAGGTGTTGTGGGGTGTCGGCTTTTATCCCTTGCGCAGTCCGGAATTGCCCGAGACCGCCGCCGGCGGATGGGCGCTCGATGTGACCAGGATCGGCACGGCGGAAAAGGAACTGCGCGACACCACGATGCGCATGCTCAAGGCCCAGGAATCGGACCGCGGGCGCCTGGCCAAGTTTCTGCACGACGAGGTCGGCCAATCGCTCAGCGCCGCCGGCCTGCAACTCGATCTCTTGCGCATGGATTTCGAAGGCGCCGTTCCGGAAATTCGCCAGCGCGTGGTTGAACTGCAGAGTATGCTGGAAACCATTATGGCGGGCGTGCGCGATTTCAGCTACGAGCTGAATCCCGATATCGTGGAGCGCGCCGGACTGCACGCCGCCATGGATCGCCTGGTGGGCCGCACGCGCAAGCGATTCTCCGGCAACCTGCGGTTGCTCGCTGATTCGTCCCTGCATGTGCCGCCTCCGGTCGGCTCGGCAATCTATAAGATCGCGGCCGAAGCCCTGCAGAATGCGTTACAGCATGCCGGTTGCTCCCAGATCGAACTCATAATAAAATCCACACCTGAAGGCCCCGCTCTGGAAGTTCGGGATAATGGGAAGGGGTTTGATGCGGCCGACCTCGGCGGACCACACCGGGGTCTCGGGTTACTGATCATGGAGCATTGCGCCGTCCAGAACCGGCTGCGGCTTTCGGTGCTCAGCGAAAGGGGCAAGGGAACTACAGTGCGTGCCGTCTTTGAAAATGGATCGGGAGATTAAATAAGGAACCGCCGCGCGCGTTGCTTTGTGCGACGGTGGGGGAACGGTTATGCCATATAACGTCCTGCTGGTTGACGATCACAAGCTCATGCGCGACGGAGTCAAAACCATTTTGGAGCGGGTGGCCGACTTCAAGGTGATGGCGGAAGCCGAAAACGGCACCGATGCCGTGCAGGCATGCAAGAAGCTCCGGCCCGATATTGTGCTGATGGACATCGGCCTGCCGGGAATGAACGGTATCGAAGCCACCGAGGAGATCCTCCGCCACTGCCCCGGAACGCGTGTCGTTATCCTGTCGATGTACGACGACGAGAACTCCGTCGTGAGCGCGATCCGCTCCGGCGCGCGCGCCTTCGTCCTCAAGAAGGCCTCTTCCAGTGACCTGCTGGACGCTTTACGCACCGTCGCCAAGGGAGGATCGTATCTCAGTTCGCAGGTATCGGACCGGCTGTTGACACGGATCCAGCGCGGCGACCTGGAGCGCAAGGAGCAGCCGCTCGAAGGGCTCTCGCCGCGCGAGCTACAGGTGCTAAGATTGGTGGCGGAAGGAAAGACCAGCAAGGACATCGCGGTCATGCTCGACCTCGGGCTGCAGACGGTCCGCAGTTACCGCAAGACCATGATGAAGAAGCTCGGCGTCAACAACGTCGCCGGACTGACGCAACTGGCTCTGGCCGCGGGGTTGACGCATTGGAACAAACCCGATGCAGACTCCATGGGGTGACATCGAAGTCGCCGACGCACACGTTCATTTTTTCTCCCCGAACTTTTTCCTCTCGCTGGCATCTCTATGCCAGAAGACGCCCGATGCGCTGGAAGGCATCCTGGGATGGCAATTCCCCTTGCAGCCGGAAGAACTGGCCGACAGCTGGGTGAGTGAGTTGGATCGCCACGGTGTGGCCCGTGCCGCCATCATCGGCAGTATTCCGGGTGACGAACACTCCGTAATCGCCGCGGTCAAGCGGCATCCGAAGTGGTTCTACGGTTATTTCATGCTGAATCCCACGGCTCCGGACGCGATGGAGCGGGTGGAGCGCGCCCTGGCAGCCGGACTTCGTGGCGTGTGCCTGTTCCCGGCGATGCACTGTTATTCGATCCAGGACGCACGGCTGAAACCGATCTTCGAAACAATCGCGCGGCGAAAGGGGGCCATCATATTCGTGCACTGCGGAGTCCTGACGGTGGGGGTCCGTTCTAAGCTGGGCCTGGCAACGCCGTTCGATTTGCGATTCTCGAACCCGATCGACCTGCACGCAGTGGCGCTCGAGTTCCCGAACGTGAACTTTGTTGTGCCGCACTTTGGCGCCGGCTACTTTCGCGAAACTCTGATGCTGGCGGACCTGTGTCCGAACGTCTACCTGGACACGTCGAGCAGCAACAGTTGGGTGAAGTACCAGGCGGGGCAACTCGACCTGACGGGCGTGTTCAAGCGCTCGCTGGACATCCTGGGGCCGTCACGTCTGCTGTTTGGCACGGATTCGTCGTTCTTTCCCCGAGGCTGGCACTGTAAGGTGTTCGACAGCCAGGTGGAGGCGATGCAAAAGCTGGGCGCGACAGCCGCGGACGCGAAGCTGATTCTGGGCGGGAATCTGACGCGGCTGCTGCAGGGGTAGATCCGTCCGAATGCCGTCCGGATCGCAGCACTACGCACATAGTTTGCCCGGCCGTCCAAGAGACGAGTGGCAACTCCTGGAAGAGCATTTGCGGCAAGTGGCAAGTCTCGCCGAATCATTCGCGGGTGCATTCGCTCCGGGTTGGGGCAGACTTGCCGGTTTATGGCACGATGCCGGCAAGTACCAGCGCGCATTTCAGGACATGATCGGCCGGGATCCCGAAGCGCACGTGAAGACCCATGTGGACCACTCCACCATTGGAGCCCTGATCGCACAGAGAAGCAGAGCGTTAACGGTGCCGTTTGTTGTGGCCGGTCACCATGGTGGACTGCCGAATTCCACCAGCCTGGCTGATCGGTTGGAGGATAAGGCTGGCTTTTTGGTTGAGGCGAGACGCGACGGATTGCCGCTCGATCTCGAGCAGGAATCTGTACCGGGTCCTCCGAGTTGGATGACTGACCGGGCTCAGCTCTCGCTGTGGACCCGTCTGCTGTTTTCCGCCCTTGTGGATGCTGATTTTCTGGATACGGAAAAATTCTATTCCGGCGGCGCGGTACGTGATTTGGGCAGTCGACCGACCCTCGCTGAATTGAAGGCACGTCTGGACGTTTATCTGGCCCGCAAAGTTTCGAAGTGCGAACCCACGCCGATGAATCAGATGCGGGCGCGGGTACTGCGGTACTGCCGAGAGAACGCACATCACGAGCCAGGTCCGTTCACCCTTACCGTCCCGACCGGCGGGGGGAAAACGCTCGCCTCCCTCGCCTTTGCTCTGGACCATGCGATCAGGCATGGGCTCCGGCGCGTCATCATCGTAATCCCTTTTACGAGCATCATCGAGCAGACTGCCGATGTGTACCGAGACGCGCTCGGCTCTAGTGCAGTGTTAGAACATCACACCAATGTCGATCCCGAGCAGGAGACGCGAAGCAATCGCCTTGCGTCCGAAAACTGGGATGCCCCGCTCATTGTGACCACAAGTGTTCAATTCCTGGAGAGTCTTTACTCCAACCGCACGTCTCGCTGTCGCAAGCTGCACCGTATTGTAAATAGTCTCGTTCTCTTTGATGAGGTCCAGACCTTTCCAGTCCAACTCCTTGCGCCTGTCAAGCACTTATTGCGGGAGTTGGTTGATCACTACGGCACTACGACCGTATTCTGCACGGCGACGCAACCGGTTCTGTTCGACGGCGTTCGCGAAATTGTGCAGGAACCGGCGCGCGAGTTCGCTGTGGTCGCGGACCGCTGTAAAATCCTGATGCCCGCCGGCGAAGAAGCGATCACTTGGGACGCCCTAGCCTCGGAACTCCGCTCTCATCTGCGCGTCCTCGCGATTGTACACCGTCGGGCGGATGCGCAGGTTCTGGCGGAGTTGACCGGCGCCGACTGCTTACATCTTTCGGCGCGAATGTGTGCGGAGCATCGTTCCGCGGTATTGGGAGAAGTCAAACGTCGGCTCGCGAATGGCGACGACTGCCGACTAGTTGCCACCCAACTGGTGGAAGCCGGCGTCGACGTGGATTTTCCGGATGTTTATCGGGCGTTTGCCGGCGCCGACTCTCTTGCGCAGGCCGCGGGCCGGTGCAATCGAGAAGGTAAGGGCAGCGGCCGTCTGCATATTTTCATAGCTCCGACAAGGCCACCGCGCGGGATATTACGCACGGCCGAGCAAGAGGCCAGGACTATGTGGAGACTGGGAAGCCTTGACTTGAAAAGTCCGGCGACTTTCGTGGAGTACTTCAGGCGGCTCTACGGCCATGCCGATAATGACGCACGCGGAGTTATGTCGGCCGAAAGAGAGCAGAGATTCAAAGACGTAGCGGACAGTTTCCGATTGATTGACGAAACAGGTCAACCCGTAGTCGCGCCTTTTGGCGATTGGCAGGCCCGAGTCGAACAGGTTCGCTTACTCGGAGTTTCGCGGGACCGGATGCGGCGGTTACAACGGTTCGTCGTCAACCTGTACCCCCAGGAGGTCCAGCAACTTAGTTCGGCAGGAGCACTTGAGCGGATCGAAGATACCTTCTGGGCCGCTGTACCTGGGTTTCGAATCTATAGCGATCGCTGGGGATTTGCTTGGCAGGGACGGCTCACCGCTGAACCCGAAGATCTGATCGCCTGAGACGTCAAAGCTGAGGCGCCTCATCGAGTGACGGGCGTTATACTCAGCCTGGAGGTTGACGATGTATTCGTACCGAATCCGGATCCGCGGTGAATCAGCTTGTTTTACTCGTCCGGAATTTAAGACAGAACGCGTCTCCTATGACGTACTGACTCCTTCCGCTGCGCGAGGCGTCCTCGAAGCGATACTCTGGAAGCCCGCAATCAGGTGGGAGATTCGTAAGATTTTCCTGTTGGCGCCCGTCCGTTACATCCAACTGAAGCGGAACGAAGTCATGAGCCGCGCTTCCGTGGCAAATGCTCAACGCGCTTCGCGAAGTGGCACGCCACTCGTCTACTTTGCCGACGAGGACCGGGCCCAGCGCAATACAGTCGCATTGCGCGACGTGGACTACGCCGTCGAGGCCACGTTTCACATGACCGCTAAACAGGGTCCGGAAGACAACCCCAAAAAGTTCGACGAGATGTTCCGCCGCCGGCTGGAGAGAGGGCAGTTTTACATGCAGCCGTACCTTGGCTGCCGGGAGTTTCCTGCCATCGTTGAACCCTACACCGGCACGCCGCCGCCGATCGAAACTGAAACCCGTGACCTTGGCTATATGCTTCATGACCTGCGGTTCGGGCCAACGACAAATGAGCCCGTATTCTTTCGGGCGCGCGCGGAACGCGGCGTCATCGAGGTTCCGGTCTGGGAGGAGGTCGCATGATTCTCGCAAGCTTGCGCGAGCTGGCCTTGCGCGAGCAGTTGCTGAGTAGCCCTGACTACGAGCCCAAACCCGTGGCCTGGATCATTGTTGTTGGTGGAGACGGCTCCTTTGTCAACGCGATCCCCACTGCGGCGTCGGGAGACGGCAAAAGAGCCAGGCCGAAGGTGCTGTCCATACCCCGAAGGTCAGGACGAACTTCATCAGCGACGGCCGATTTCCTGGTGGATAAGTCCGAGTACGTCCTGGGGATCGAACCCGAGGAGAAACGCTCCGAAAAGGACCTGCTTCTAAGGCGTACGCTGTTCGAGAGTTCTGTCAAACAGGCTCTTGACGCCACAGGCGCCGCCCCGCTGCTGGCCCTCACACGGTTCCTTTCGAACGATGAAGAGCGCCACCGCGCAATCAGCCAGATCTCTGCGGAAGGCTACAAGTCCAACGACCTGTTCGCGTTTGAGTGTGGCGGTCGCCTCGTCCACGAATTGCCGGAAGTACAGGAATATTTTTCCCGTTCGCGGCGCGGCACTCTCAGCGCTGGCTCGCAATGTCTGGTCTGCGGATCCAGGGCTGCCTCAGTCGATAAGCACCCGTCAATCAGGATTCCCGGTGGCACAACCAGCGGAATCGCTCTCGTCAGCTTCAACTCGGATGCTTTCGAATCTTACGGATTGGAACGGAACGAAAACGCCCCCGTTTGTCGCGATTGCGCCGATGCCTACACCACCGCACTCAATCGGCTGTTGAGTGACCGGTACCCGGATCCTCGTCATCCGGGAGAGACCTTGACGCGTAGAGCCGTCCGCCTTTCCGCTGACACAACGGCCGTCTATTGGGCGGATAAAGAGGCTGACCTGCTGGACCTGTTCGCCGGCTATTTTGATGCGCCAAGGATTGAAAGCGTGGGCGCCCTGTTTGAGTCGCCTCGCACCGGACGCACACCGGCCGGCGTTAATAACAGGTTTTACTGCCTGATTATCTCAGGCGGGCAGGGCCGCGCAACTGTGCGAAGCGTCCATACAGGAACCATCGCGCAGGTGGAGCAGAATCTAGTTCGGTATTTTGAATCGATCGACATCGGATCGCCCGAGCCGTTGCCGCTAATGCTCCTGATGCGCACTTTAGTGCTGCAAGGCAAATCGGAAAATCTGCTTCCCGGACTCGTCGCGGGAGTATTCATCGCGATCGTCTTCGGTGACCGGTTTCCGCGCACGCTGCTGGCGAGCGCCGTGGGTCGATGCCGGGCGGAACGGAAAGTAACACGCGAGCGCGCCGCCGTGTTGCGCGCGTATCTGAAACGAAATCTCGAAATGGAGGTCAGTGTGGGACTCGACAGAAGTAACCCGAGCGTGGGATACCGGCTCGGACGTTTGATGGCGGTCTTGGAGCGCGCGCAGGCCGCGGCGCAAAACAGCCCGAACAAAACAATCGTAGACCGCTATTACGGCGCCGCAAGCACCCGGCCTGCGACAGTGTTCCCGGGACTTGTCGCGATGGCGCAACACCATATCGCAAAGCTGACGGGAGGTTTGCAGTTCTTTTATCAGTCCAGGCTGGGCGAGGTCATCGACGGAATCGCCATGTTTCCGCCGGTGTTGAACATGGATGAGCAAGGTCTCTTTGCGTTGGGCTATTACCACCAGCGGCAGGACTTTTTCAGGAAATCCGAAGGCGATGAAGAAAACGGAAAAGGGGAAAACGCATGAGTTTCGATAAGCGTGTTGAGTTCGTATTGTTATTCGACGTGCTGCAGGGGAATCCCAACGGAGATCCGGATGCCGGCAACGCCCCGCGGATTGATCCGGAAACAGGCCACGGAATCGTTACGGACGTTTGCCTGAAGAGGAAGATCCGGAATTTCGTCGCTCTCACGAAGGGGTATCAACCTCCCCATGACATTTATGTCAAAGAGCGCGGAATCCTGGCGCGCGAGCAGAAAAAGGCTTATGAGGCTATAAAAGCCGAGCCTCTGAATCGGCCTAACGAAGATGCGCGACGCTGGATGTGTAACAACTACTTCGACGTTCGTACGTTTGGCGCGGTAATGACAACCGGCAGATCCACCGCCGATGACGACGGCGACAGAAACAATGGCGACAAGAAGAAGTCCGTCAGAAAGGATCTCAAACTTTGGAACTGCGGACAGGTCCGGGGGCCGGTCCAACTCGGCTTCGCGCGTTCGCAATCGCGCATCCTGACATTGGAGCACGCCATCACGCGGGTGGCCTTGACCAACCCAGGCGACACCGACCGCGCCGCCGAAACGGACACTGGCGAAGAGAAAGCCGGTAGCGGCCAGATGGGTCGCAAGCACACTGTGCCTTATGCCTTGTATCGGGCGCATGGCTTCATCTCCCCGTTCCTCGCAAAGGATACGGGCTTCAACGCTGACGACTACGCATTGCTGCTCCAGGCACTCACCCACATGTTCGAGCATGACCGCTCGGCCGCACGTGGTGAGATGGCTGTACGCGGACTGGGGGTCTTCGAGCACGAAACTGCGCTTGGTAACGCCCCTTCACATCAGTTGTTGGACTTGATTCGAATTCAGGGAGCGGAGGTCCCACGATCGTTTGCGGACTACACCGTCCAGGCGCCGGAGCAGCTTCCGGCGGGCGTAACCTTCCGCTGGATCGTGTCGCCGAACGGGCATGTTTGACGACGACGAACTCCTGCCGCTCTCCGGGCTCCAGCACCTCGTCTTTTGTGAGCGCCAGTGGGCGCTGATCCACATCGAGCAGATCTGGTCGGAGAACCGGCTAACCGCCGAGGGCCGCGAACTACACGACCGGGCTCACGAGCCCGGCTGTGATTCGCGGCCCGGCATTCGCATCGCCCGCGGGCTTCGACTTCGCTCCCTTCGCTTAGGCCTGGCCGGTCAGGCCGACGTGGTGGAGTTCCGCGCCGCGCCCTTCGGCGCCAGGTTGCCCGGCGAGGATGGCTTCTGGCAGCCCCTCCCCGTCGAGTACAAGCGCGGACGCCCCAAGAGCGACCGATCTGATGAGGTCCAACTCTGCGCCCAAGCTATTTGTCTCGAAGAAATGTTCGAAGCCGCAATCTCGGCTGGTGCCCTCTTTTACGGTTCCCCGCGCCGTCGCCATCAGGTAGACTTCTCGGCATCCCTACGCGCCCAGACCGAATCGCTCGCTGCCCGCATGCACGAGCTTTATCGCATCCGAACGACGCCCCGCGTCTCATACTCCCGCCAATGCGACAGGTGCTCGCTTCTGGCCTCCTGCATTCCAAAGACACTCCGCGACGCCCGCGCCGTTGAACGCTACCTCGCCCACGCGATTCCCGAGGAGTTCCAGTGAGATGAAACAACTCCTGAACACGCTCTATGTCACCACTCAGGGCGCGTATCTCACTAAAGACGGTGAGACTGTTCTCGTCACCGTGGATCACGAGCCTCGCCTGCGCGTCCCCATTCACACTCTGAATAGCGTTGTTTGTTTCGGCCAGGTCTCGTGTACCCCTCCGCTTATGGGACTGTGCGCCGAGCGCGGCGTCTCCCTCGCATTCCTATCGGAAAACGGGCGCTTCCTGGCGCGAGTGCAAGGTCCCGTTTCCGGCAACGTCCTGCTCCGCCGCGAGCAGTACCGCCGCGCCGACAGCGACGTTCACGCCGGCGCCATCGCGCGCTCCATTGTCATCTCCAAGGTGGCCAATTGCCGCACGGTCCTGCTGCGCGCGCTCCGCGACAAGCCGGACTGTCTCGGCAGTGATTCGATCGAAGCCGCCGTATCCCGTCTGGCGCATCTGGCGGACGATCTGATGCCCTCGCGTCCCCTCGATTCCATTCGCGGCTATGAAGGCGACGCCGCCCGCGTCTACTTCAACGTGTTCGACCATCTCGTCACCGAATCGAAGGACGCTTTCTTCTTTCAGGGACGGAGCCGACGGCCTCCTCTCGACAACCTGAACGCATTGCTCTCTTTCCTCTACAGCCTGGTGACGCATGATGTGGTCTCGGCACTGGAGGACGTGGGCCTCGACCCGGCCGTCGGCTACTTGCACCGTGATCGACCAGGTCGGCCCGGCTTGGCGCTGGACGTCGTCGAAGAACTCCGGCCCGTTTTGGCCGATCGGCTGGCTCTGTCCCTGATCAACCGTCGCCAGATCCGGGCGCAAGGTTTTCACAAAACGGAAACCGGCGCGGTTCTGATGGATGACGCGACACGTAAGGAGGTCCTGGTGGCTTATCAAAAAAGGAAACAGGAAGAGATCCT
>Ga0070741_10016688_pt1 | contig 12189 bp, 10 predicted proteins | sample Coa_R1_4_FD_66440 | JGI IMG/M metagenome (GOLD analysis project Ga0070741, IMG submission 66440) | Surface soil microbial communities from Centralia Pennsylvania, which are recovering from an underground coalmine fire - Coalmine... | ecosystem: Environmental > Terrestrial > Soil > Unclassified ...
GCCCCCCGAGCCGCCCCGCTCACCGGTCTTCGCCCTGAGCGAGCCGGAGCTGGACAGCCTCCCGGAGGTGACCCGGGTGCCCGACAAGGGGAGCCTCACGGTGGGCGGGGTCACCATCACCTTCGGCCAGGACTATCTCGTGCTCCAGGACCTGGCGACGATCTTCCTGATCCGGGACAACCTGGGCAAGCGGCCCATCTACTTCAGCTGGAGCGACGGCGGCTACCCGGACCAGACCCTGGGCCTGAGCGCCTATCTGGTGACCCAGGGCCTGGTCCGGAAGCTCATGCCCAAGGAGGTGACCCCCGGCGGGTCCATCGTGCTGAGCAACACGCTCGGCTACGTGGACGTCCCCCGCACCGAGCGGCTCCTCTGGGAGGTCTATCACTGGAAGAGCGCCGCGCGCGAGCGGCCGCGCGGCTGGGTGGACGTGCCCTCGTCCTCGATCCTCTCGCTCTACGCCATCGTGTACGGCGGCATGGCGGAGGTCTTCCGCAAGATGGGCGACAGCACGGCCGCGGCGCGGGCCGACTCGATCTCGCACGCCGTGTCGGAGAACCTGAGGCGCCGGCGCGAGGCCACCTAGCCTAGTCGATCCGGGGACGCGGCAGCCCGATCGCGCGGCCCGAGGCGGCGGCCGGCGCCGCCCCGCCCGGCCAGGTCTCCCAGGTGAGGGGGCACGGGTTCCCGAACGGCGGATCGGGATGGCCCCCGCGGTTCAGCAGGTCGTGCAGCATCTCGTGCCGCACCACCAGCTCGCTCCCCGCGTAGGCGCTCGCGAGGTAGATGTGGTGGTTGTCGTTCCACCGCCCCACGCAGCGCCCGCCCGGGCAGGGGAAGCTTTCCCCCTCCACCACGTACCAGCGGATCCGGTCGAAGTCGCCGGTCCGGCCGGAGCAGGCCTCGGTCCGGGCGAACCATTCGCGAAACTCGGGCGGAGGATCGAACGGCCGGTCCCCGGTCGGCTCGAAGGCGCAGCCCGCGAGCGCGACCAGGATCCAGCCGGCGCGCGCCGGCCGAAGCCATGCCCGGCTCTGCATCGGATCTCCTCGGCGTCGGGGGGACGGGGGGACCACCTCAAGGGCAGTCTCCGGACCGATCCCGCGCTGGCCTCGGAGCTCAAGTGACTTCTGATGTCCTAATCGCTTGGGGACGTTGCTGTTGAGCGGTGGGCGCACGGCTGCCGCGCGCGGGGAGCCCGTGGGGTGGGGCCGGGCCCACCCCACCAGAATCCCTGCAGAACGCGGCGGCCCCGGGAGCGGTTACGGGCTTCGGCCGATGGTCTCGACCTTCTCCCCGTTCACGTACCGCTCGATCTGGTCGGCGTAGCCGTCGTTGTCGGTGTCGATCCAGACCTGCACGGTGCGGTCGTCGCGGTCGAGCCAGATCGCCTTGAGCAGCTGGTTCGACCCGGGCACCGTGACCAGCCTGACCTTGGAGGCGACGGGCGGCACCCAGCGCCGCACCTCGTCGTTCACCTCGTGGTTCCGCTCGAACGCCACGGCCGACTGCATCGAGGGCATGGCCCCGTACCGCGGCGAGTAGCCGCCGTAGTCCCCGCCGCTCGGCGCGGGCAGGCCGTAGTCGCCGCCGCCGGCCTCGCCCCGGCCGGGCGCCTCGTCGCCGTAGAGCACCCGAACCCGCCCCGCCGCCGCGCGCCGGGCGGTCTCACAGTCGGTGGCGCCGGGCTGCCGGTCGCGCGGCAGACCCTCGAGCCAGACCCGGCACATGCCGGCGGGTGGGTAGTCGGCGGGGGAGACGCCGCCGTAGCCGACCTCCTGGGTCCGCTGGGCCGACATCGAAGCGCAGCCGAGCGCGCCGGCCAGCGTCGCAAAGGCGAGCCAACTGATCCGCATTTGGGCCTCCGGTAGGAGAACGCGCCAATCTGGGCGGCTCCCGCCGAACGGGCCATGCGGCAAGTCACCCCGCCCGCGTGACCGGCCGCCTCACGGGCGGCCGGCCCCCGTGGTCTCGGGCGCGCCCGCCCTTGGGCTCCGTCCCGCGGACCGCTAAGTTGTTGCGACGAGAGGGCGTGGTGGCCGAGTGGTTTAAGGCAGCGGTCTTGAAAACCGCCGATCGGGCAACCGGTCCGTGAGTTCGAATCTCACCCACGCCGCTGCGCCGGAGCGCGGCCCGCGGGCCGCGCCGCGCTATCCGCCGATCAGCTCCCGGACCTTGGCCGCCAGGTCGTCCTGGGTGAACGGCTTGGGCAGGAAGGGGGCGTCGGGCTCGAGCAGCCCGCCCTGGAAGATCTCGTTGGGAAACCCCGACATGTAGAGCACGGGCTTGTCCGGCCACCGGGCGCTCACCAGCCGGCCGAGGTCCCGGCCGTTCATCCCGGGCATCTTGACGTCGGTGAGAACGAGGTGGATCGCGGCGGGGTTCTGCTCGATGGTGGAGAGCGCCTCGCGGCCGTGGCTCGCCTGGAGCGCCCGGTAGCCGGTGTGGATCAGCATGCGCGACGCGAGCTGCCGAACCGCCTCTTCATCGTCCACCACCAGAACCGTGTAGCCTCCGGGGGGCCGGGGGATGTTTGGCGGGCGGCCGCCGAGGCTCATCGCGTGTGCTCCGGCGCGAGCGGCATGAGAGGACGGTCAACTTAGAGACCCCCCGGGAACAGGGGCAAGGGTGTCTCGGGCGGGCGCGGGCCCGGCCGCAGGCAACCCCGGCACGCCTCCCTCCATCTAACGGCCAGCGACCGGCGGCCCCACCGGGGCCGATCCTGACACCCGGCGCGGGTCCGCCGCGTACGGGCACCAGGGCGCGCGGCCGGCACGCCGCGGCCTCCACCTTCCGAACGGCAGCCGATGCACCCAGCGCTCCGCGGCACGGCGGTACTCATCCTGCTCGCGGCTCCGGCCCCGGCCGCGGAGGCCCAGACGGCCTCCCGCCGGCTCCCGCCGGCGGCCTCGTACCGGATCGCCCCCGCCACCGGCCCGATCCGGATCGACGGGCGCCTCGACGAGGACGCCTGGCGGGACGCCACCCGCATCCCGCTCGAGTACGAGTGGTTTCCGGGCGACAACATTCCGCCGCCGGTGGCGACCGACTGCTGGGTCACCTACGACGCGTCCAACCTCTACATCGCCTGCCGGGCCCTGGACCCGAACGCCGGGGCGATCCGCGCCCACCTCGCGGACCGGGACGACATCGATCGGATCATCGGCGACGACCACATCGTGCTGCTGCTCGATCCGTTCAACGACAACCGCCACGGGCTCGAGTTCCGGGTGAACCCGGCCGGGGTGCAGGCGGACGCGCTGCTCTCGCCGGCCGAAGGAGTCGAGGACTTCTCCTGGGACGCGATCTGGGAGTCCGCGGGCCGGGTCGGCGGGGACGGTTACGTGGTGGAGTTCAGGCTGCCCTTCCGCTCCCTCCGCTTCCCGGCCCGCCCGGGCGAGCAGACCTGGGGCATGATCCTGGAGCGCTCCTGGCCCCGGAGCGCACGCCACCGGATCGACTCGGCGCCCCGGGACCAGGGCGACGCCTGCACCTTCTGCCAGGCGAACAAGGTGACCGGCTTCGTCGGCATCACGCCGGGCGCCAACGTGGAGCTCTACCCCACGCTCACCTCCCGCCGCACCGACCTGCGGCCCGCCTTCCCCGCGGGCCCGCTCGAGGCGGGCGACGTCGAGGTGGACCCGGGGCTCGACCTGCGGTGGGGCGCCACGCCGAACCTCTCGCTCAACGCGACCGCCAACCCGGACTTCTCCCAGGTCGAGGCCGACGCCGCCCAGCTCGACGTGAACACGCGCTTCGCGCTGTTCTTCCCCGAGCGGCGCCCCTTCTTCCTGGAGGGCTCCGACGTCTTCGCCACGCCCATCCAGGCGGTCTTCACCCGCACCGTGGCCGACCCCACGGGCGGGCTCAAGCTCACCGGCAAGTGGGGCGGCACCGGGCTCGGGGTCTTCGTGGCCCACGACCGGATCACCAACCTGCTCTTCCCCGGAAACCAGGGGAGCGCCGACACCTCGCTCGCGGGCAACGCGCTCACGGCGGTGCTGCGCTACCGGCGGGATCTCGGGCGGGCATCGAGCGCGGGCTTTCTCTACGCCGGGCGCGAGGGGGTGAACGGGTACGCGAACCGGGTGGTGGGGGCCGACGCCGTCTGGCAGTTCACCCCGTCCAGCGCGATCAGCCTCCAGGCTCTCGTCTCCCAGAGCCGGTACCCGGATCCGGTGGCCGCGGCGTTCGGCCAGCCCGCCGGCCGCTTCGTCGGAACCGGGCTTCGCGCCGCCTACGCCTACGGGACCCGGACCTGGAACGCCAATCTCGTCGTCCAGGACCTGAGCCCCGACTTCCGGGCCGACGCGGGGTTCGTCCCCCGGGTGGACCTCCGCTCGGTGGACGGAGCCGTCACCCGCACCATCTGGGGCGGGCCGGGCCGCCCGTTCACCCAGCTCCGGTTCGGGCTGACCGGCAACGCGACGGCCGACCACGAGTGGACCCTGACGGACCGCTCCGCGGGGGTGAACGCCTCCTGGCTCGGGCCGGCGCAGACCTCGGTTCTGCTGGAGGGGTTTCAGGACTACCAGCGGCTGCTCGGCGTCCGGCACGACGTCACCTGGGGGCGGGTGACGCTCCAGAGCCAGCCCTGGGGATCGGCCAAGGTCGGGCTGGTGACCCGGCTGGGCGAAGGGGTGGACGTGGTGAACAACCGCACCGGCTCCCTCTTCGCGCTCACCCCGACCGCCCGGATCTACCTCGGCCGCTCGCTCGACCTGAACCTGCAGCACGACTACCAGCGTCTGGCGGTGGGCGGCGGCCGGGTGTTCACCGCGAACCTGCTCCAGGCGCGGCTGCTCTACCACCTGAATGTCCGGACCTTCGTGCGCGCGATCGTGCAGTGGCAGCACGTGGACCGCGACCCCACCCGCTACGTCGTGCCGGTGCCCGCGGTGAGCCAGTCGGTGCTCACCCAGCTTCTCTTCTCGTACAAGCTGAACCCGCAGACCGTGGCCTTCCTGGGCTACTCGGACACCAGCCTGGGCACCGACGCGGTGGACCTCACCCGCCAGAGCCGCACCTTCTTCGCGAAGCTGGGGTACGCCCTGCGACCCTGAGTGCCGCTTCGGGCACACCGGCTCCGAGCGGGCACCGCGGCGCGCCGTGAATTCGGCCGGGACCGAGGCAAGTTGCAGCGCCCCGCGCGCGGCCGGGCCCGGGCCTTTCGCGCGCCGAGCGCGGCTCCGCCTCGGCCGGCAAGCGCCGCGCGCGCGGCGAGTTACCGGCCGCACCTCGGGCATGATCGAGGCCGCCGGGCTCCCCTGGCCTCGAACCTGCGGACTTCTGCGGTAGTCGGACCCACGCGGTTCATCGCAGCACCCCCAACGACGGCGAACGCTCCCGGGCTCCCGCGATCCCTTCGCGGCCCCGAGAGAGCCGCCGGCGCCTGACGCCCGGTACCGAGTCGCCCGGCGACCCGGCGGGCCCCGACCGCCCTCCGGCCGGCTCAGGCGTGCCATCGACCGTCCGGCCTCCCGTCTCGCGGCCCGTCCCTGCGCCGAAGGCGCCGGCGGGCGGGACGGGGGCGCCGGCCAGCAGGCCAACAATCGACGGCGGGTGAGGCGACTCCCCGCCGTTCGCGCGCCAGGGAGCCGCTCATGAGACCGTCACCCCTTCCGCTTGTCGCGTTGCTCTGCCTTCTGGGCGGAGCCGCCTGCAACGATCCCGCTCCGCTCGAGCCCGCCTGCACCACCTCCTGCACCCCGGGACAGACCCGCACCGCCGCGACCATCCGGGTCGAGCCCGAGACCCTGACCGTTCCCCAGGGAGCGCCCGCGCAGGACCTCACCGTCACGGTGACGGACTCGTCCGGCGCGGCGGTCGCAAGCCAGCCGGTGACGTGGGCCTCGAGCGACACCGCCGTGGCCTCGGTGAGTCCCGCCTCGAGCACCACGGACGCCTCGGGTCGCGCCAGCACCCGGATCGCCTTCGGCGCCGCAGCCGGGCAGACGGCGACGGTCACCGCGTCCGCGGGCGCCGCGGCGGCCCGGGCGACGGTTACCGTCACGTCGCCGGCCCCCGCCGGCCGGGTCCTCTTCACCGGCGACTTCGAGACCGGCGACCTCTCGCAGCTCGCGACCGTGCAGCAGTGCCAGCCGGGCCGGATCACGGTGTACACAGGCGCGGGCAAGCCGTACCCGACCGCGCCCGACCCGCGGCGCGGCCGTTACGCCGCCGCGTTCCACGTGCTCAACTCCGACATCGCCCCGTGCACGCCCACCGAGAACCCCCGGGCGCAGGCCTACACCTCCGAGAGCCTCTTCCGGCCCGGCGACGAGGTGTGGGAGGCGTGGAGCGTGTTCGTGCCCGGCGACTTCCCGCTGGTGCAGTGTCCCTCCGGCGGGTGCACCGAGGTGGACGGCTCGAAGCACGGCCCCTGGTTCATCCTCCAGCAGGACTACGGCCCACCCTACCACAGCGTCGCACCGACGGAGTTCAAGATCGCCGCGTACAACGGGGTGAACCACTTCGAGCTGAACGGGCTGATCGGGGTCCAGTGGCACGCGCCGGTGCCGGTGGGGCGGTGGAACGACTTTCTGGTCCACAAGCGGTTCGCGACCGACGCCACCGGATGGATCGAGGTCTGGTTCAACGGGCAGCCGATCGTGTTCAAGAACGGCTCCACCCGGCTCACCGGGATCGCGACGATGCTCTCGGGCGCGACGGGGGCGGCGTTCAAGCTGGCGCAGTACCGGCAGTACGGGATGTTCGACCAGGCCACCCTCTACTTCGACGAGGCCCGGGTGGGCACCACGCGGAGCGCGGTGGAGATCCCGAGCGGCGCGTCGGCGGATCTGATCGCGCTCGGGCGCTAGGCGTGCCGCTCCCCGGCCACGCCCCCGCGCTCACCGGAGATGAACTCTCGAATCTCGGGAAGCCGCCGGATCGCGCCGCGGCTTCCCCACCCGCCGTCGGGCACTTGGGCTGGAAAGACCCACACCCGAGACCCCGGCACCGGGCTCGTCATTCCCGGAAATTCGGGGCGTCCACCCGTGTCCAACCGGGGTAGCGCGCCGCACCGCATGGGGCTACGTTACGGCCCGGACAGCGCTTAGGAGTGGTGGCCGAGAGGCTGAAGGCGGCGGTTTGCTAAACCGTTATAGGGGTGAAAGCCCCTATCGAGGGTTCGAATCCCTCCCACTCCGCTGGAACGGCGCAAGCGGTGAGAAGTGAGCGGTGAGCCGCCGCCCGTTCACCGCTTACCGCTCACCGCTCACCGTCTATGACCCGGGTCCGCTTCGCCCCCTCGCCCACCGGTTACCTGCACGTCGGCGGGGCGCGCACCGCCCTCTTCAACTGGCTCTTCGCCCGGAAGACGGGCGGGACCTTCGTGCTCCGCATCGAGGACACCGACCGGGAGCGGAGCACCGAGGAGCACACCCGCGTCATCCTCGACGGGCTCGCCTGGCTGGGCCTCACCTGGGACGAGGGCCCTTACTTCCAGGGCGCCTACGCCGAGCGCCACCGGGCCGACGCCGAGCGGCTCCTCGCCGAGGGCAAGGCCTACCGCTGCTTCTGCACCCGGGAGGAGCTGGACCGCCGCCGCGCGGAGGCCGAAGCCGCCGGCCAGGCCTTCCGCTACGACCGGCGCTGCCTCCGCCTCCCGCCCGACGAGGTCGCCGCCCGGGTCGCCGCCGGCGCGCCGTTCGCCATCCGCTTCCTGGTGCCCGACCGCGAGATCGCCTGGGACGACGCGGTCCACGGCCGCATCAGCGTCCGGAGCGAGGAGCTGGACGACTTCATCATCCTCCGGAGCGATGGGTCGGCCATCTACAACCTGGCCGTGGTCTCGGACGACATCGCCATGCGGATCACCCACGTGATCCGGGGCGACGACCACGTCTCCAACACCCCGAAGCAGATCCTGCTCTACCAGGCGCTGGGACACGAGCCGCCGGTCTTCGCCCACGTCCCCATGATCCTGGGCCCGGACGGGAAGAAGCTCTCCAAGCGGCATGGGGCCACCGCCCTCGGCGACTATCGGGACCGGGGGATCCTGCCCGCGGCGATGAGGAACTTCCTCGCGCTGCTCGGCTGGTCCCCCGGCGGCGACCGGGAGATCCTGTCCGAGCGGGAGCTGATCGAGCTCTTCTCCCTCGAGGGGATCCAGAGCAAGCCGGCGGTGTTCGACCCGGCCAAGCTCGAGTGGATGAACGGCCAGTACCTCTCCATGACGCCGGCCGACGAGCTGCTCGCCCCGGTGCGCCGCGAGCTCGCCCGCCTGGGCGTGGCCGAGGGCGGGCGCGATCTCCGGCCGCTGATCGACGCGGTGAAGGCGCGGTCGCGCACGGTGGTGCAGATGGCCGAGCAGATCGCCGTCCGGCTCGACGCGGGCCGGGTGCACCGGGACGCCAAGGCCGAGCAGCTGGTGCGGAAGCTCGGGCCCCAGTTCCGGGCGAGCCTCGAGCTCGCCGCGCGCACCCTGGGCGGGCTCGCGCCCGACGCCTGGACCCCCGACCGGCTGATCGAGGCGCTCAAGGCCGCGGCCGAAGGTCGGGGGATCAAGCTGGGCGACCTGCTCCAACCGATCCGCGTGGTCCTCACCGGCTCCACGGTCTCCGAGCCGGTGAACGAGCTGTTGCACGTCGTGGGGCGGGAGGAGAGCCTCCGCCGGCTGTCGGCCGCGCTCGAGGCGGTCCCGAGCCCCGTGCGGAGCCCCTCGTAGCGGGCCCGCGCGCGATGAGGGCGCTCTGGTGTCTGGGCGCGCTGGCCGCCGGAGCGGTGGCGGGCTGCGCGCCCGCCGCCCGCCCCGCGCCCCAACCCGAGCCGGCCGCCCGGCCGGAGGCCCCGCGCGATACCCTTCCGCCGCCGCACGAGCCCTCGGCCCGGCCGGAGTCGCTCGCGGTCCGGGCCGGCCCGCCGCGCGCGCGGGCGCCGGTCCGGCTCGCCTTCGTGGGCGACATCAACCTCGGCACCGCGACGCTCCCCGGCGGTCTCCCTCCCGACAGCGGCCGCTCCCTGCTCCTCGCCGCCAAGCCGTACCTCGCGGGCGATCTCGTGATCGGGAACTTCGAGGGGGTGCTGGCCGACACCGGCACCAGCGAGAAGTGCGCGGAGCGGCCGGAACGCGCGGGCCGCACGACCTCCGACCCCCGGCCCGGGTGCTACGTCTTCCGCACGCCCACCCACCTCGCGCCGCGGCTCGCCGAAGCGGGGTTCACCCACCTGAACCTCGCCAACAACCACGCCAACGACTTCGGTCCGGCCGGCCGGGCCTCCACCGACTCCACCCTGGCCGCGCTGGGCCTCCGGACCTACGGCCCGCTGGGCCGGATCGTGGTGGACACGCTCCGCCGGGGAGACAGCCTGACCGTGGTCGGCGTGATCGGGTTCACCACCTACCCGTTCGCCTACGACCTGCTCGACAGCGCCGCGAGCGCCGCGGTGGTGGACTCGGTGCGAAAGAGCGTGGATCTCCTGATCGTCACCTTCCACGGCGGGGCCGAGGGCGCCGCCGCGATGCACCTCGGGATCGGGCCCGAGTTCCTGGGGAAGGAGCCGCGGGGAGACCTGAGGACCTGGGCTCACGCGGTGGTGGACGCCGGGGCGGACCTGGTGGTGGGGCACGGACCGCACGTGCTGCGCGGGCTCGAGTTCTACCGGGGGAAGCTGATCGCCTACTCGCTGGGGAACTTCGTCACCTACCGCGGGTTCAACCTGGCGGGCCCGCTCGCCCTCACCGGCGTGCTCCAGGTCGAGCTCGGGCCCGGCGGGACGCTCGCCGGCGCCCGGCTCGTGCCGATGCGCCAGCTTCCGCTCCGGGGCCCCTCGCCCGACCCGGCGGCGGAGTCGGTCCGGCTCGCCCGGCGGCTCTCGGAGGAGGACTTCGGCCCCGCGGCGGCCCGGATCGCGGACGACGGGACCATCACCCCGCCCTGAGCGCGCCACAATCGGCCCGCTGATGTGATCTTTAGCCTGGCGGAACCGGCCCGGAGGCGCTACGCTGGCTCAGAAACCGGACGGGACCTCCGGTCCCGGAGGACGCAACCAACCATGACGGCATTCGATCCCGAATCGGGGTACGAGGGCGACGGGATCCCCTCGCCGGCCGCGCTGGCCGCGACGGAGGAGCCGATCGCCCTGCATGTCCGCCTGCTGGAGGACGAGCGGACGCCGGAGGGCCTGGTCTGCATGGGGACCTACCGGCACGGCCGGCTGGTGGCCCGTTGCGCCATGCCGCCCGAGGCGTGGGAGCAGGTTCAGGAATTCGGGTTGTTCGACGCGCCGGTCCCGGTGGTGCTGGTGGCCCGCGAGGCCCCTCCGGGTCTCCAGTGCCAGCTCTTCGCCATGGTGACGCTCCCGCCGGAGCTCCAGGACGAGGACGAGCCGGAGGAGCCCTGGGCCGCGAGCGTGCCGAGCTACGAGGAGGCGGTGGGGGACTCCGCGGCCGAGGAGGAAGACGACAGCCGGGTGGCGCCGATTCCGCTCGGGAGCATCGTCCGCTTCGCGAAGGACCGGGTGCACCCCGAGAGCCTGCCGCTCGAGGCGGTGGACGTGCTGCGCCGGGTGATCGAGGGGCGCACCGCGGAGATCGTGGACCGGGCGCTGGACGACCTGCTGGACGGCTAGCCCGGCGCCGCCGGCCCCTCAGACGAAGGTCCGGGTCCGGAACTGCCAGATCTGCTTGAGCAGCGCGTCCAGGAACCCGCGGCCGATGAACGCCTCCACCGCGGCCGCGGTGGCGCGCGCATCCACCCCCCAGAGGCAGGCCCGCTTCACTTCCCCGCTCAGGTCCCCCTGGAGGAACACCCGGTCGTCCAGGTTGAGCAGGGTCGGGAGGGAGCCGGCCAGCTCGGCGGCGACCGCGTTGGCCCCCGGGCCCCCGATCGCGATGGTGGGGTTGAGGTGGAAGATTCGGTTCTCCAGGTACCAGGTGTCGCCCACCACGATGCCCCGGCGGTAGGCGTGGCCGAGGCCGCGGCGGTCGATCTCGCCCTTGAGGCGGTAGGCCGTGGGCCGGTCGCGCTCCTCGGCGGTGAGCGAGGTGCCGGTGACCAAGACCACGGTCTCGTCGGTGTCGACCAGCTTGATCATCAGGATGCGGTGGTGTCGCGGGCCACCGGCTGGGTCGCGGCCGGGGGCGCGGGTGGAGGGCTCCGGAGCTCGGGTGGGGGCGGGGTCCGGCGGTTGCGCTCGAATTCCCGCTCCTCCTGCTTCTGGCGCCGGAGGTCCCGGATCGCCTGCTTGAACTCGTCCACGGTCGCCGCGCGGGTCGCCGCCAGCCGGAGGTCGGTCAAGAGGTCGTTGGTGCGGTCGAAGGCCCGTTGCTGATTGGTGCCGCCGGAGATCGGCAGGAGCGCGAGCACCGCGGCCGGGATCTTGAGTCCCCCAAGATACAACCACTTCCCGTCCAGGCCCACTTTCTTGCCGGCCACCTCGGTGGTCCAGGCGGGGAGCGTGGCGCGATCGGCGCCCGGCTCGCGCGCTACCGAGTCCAGGAAGGCCTGGATCGTCGCGCTGACGGCGCTGTCCACCAGTTCCGCCTGGCTCTTCCGGAGTCGCTGCGCCAGCTCGCGCGGCGGGAGCGGCAGGGGCCGGACCCAGAGGAGGCCATGGGCGTAGTCGGGACCGATCTGCGCGACCGCGCCCCGCGGCGCGGCCGGGGCGACCGCGCGGCTCGTGTCGAAGGCGGCCGACTGGGTATCGGCCGGCGCCGGGCGTGCGGCCGTGCGGGCCCGGGCGGGAGCGGGGGCGGGGGCGGGCCTCGCGCGGGCCAGGCGGCGCGGCTCCCGCACCGCCGGCGGCAGGGCGACCTCGGCCCGGGGCACCCGGTAGGGCATCGGGACGGCGCGTGGGGGCTCGGCCGGCGGCGGCAGGACGATCACCTGGCGCGGGAGCGGCGGCACGAGCGGCAGCCGGCCCTCGATCCAGCTGAAGAGCAGCACGCCGTGCAGGGCGATGCTCGCCAGCACGGCGAGGAGCGGCCACCGCCGCGGCCTGGGCGGCTCGAGGTTAAGCGGTGGACGCGAATTCACCACGGCGCAATCGCTCCAGCACGCCGCCGAGCCGGCGGGCCGCCTCCGCGAGGCGCGGGGCGGGCACGGTGAGCGCGATCCGGAAGTAGCCCTCCCCGGCCGGCCCGAACGCGCTGCCCGGCAGCACCACCACCCCGGCCTCCTCCAGCGCCCGCCGGGCGAACACCGTGGAGCCCAGACCGCCCGGCAGCGCTACCCAGAGATACAT
>Ga0070741_10016689_pt1 | contig 12189 bp, 12 predicted proteins | sample Coa_R1_4_FD_66440 | JGI IMG/M metagenome (GOLD analysis project Ga0070741, IMG submission 66440) | Surface soil microbial communities from Centralia Pennsylvania, which are recovering from an underground coalmine fire - Coalmine... | ecosystem: Environmental > Terrestrial > Soil > Unclassified ...
CGCCCCCAGCACCGCGCACGCGCCGACCTGCGTGCCTTCATAGACGCCACAGTTGCCGCCCACCATCACGTCGTCTTCAACGATCACCGGCGAGGAGTTGATCGGCTCCAGCACGCCTCCAATTTGCGCCGCCGCGCTGATGTGCACGCGCTTGCCCACTTGCGCGCACGAGCCGACCAGCGCGTGCGAGTCGATCATCGTGCCCTCGTCGACATAAGCGCCGATGTTGACGAACATCGGCGGCATGCAAACCACCGACGGCGCGACGTAGGCGCCGCTGCGAATCGACGAGCCGCCGGGCACGACACGCACCTGCTCACCGGCGGTGAAGTGATGCAGCGGGTAGGTGTCCTTGTCGACGAAGGCGAGCACGCGCGGGTCGCCGCTCTCGGCGAGCTTGCCGAGACGAAAGCCGAGCAGGATTCCCTGCTTCACCCAGGCGTTCACGCGCCAGCCGCCGCTAATTTTTTCGGCAGCGCGAATCTCGCCGGCAGTAAGCCCGTCGCGAAACTTGATGAAGCTCGTGATGGCATCGGCCCCACCGGCATCGGCGCCCAGGCAATAGAGCCGCTCAATTTCAGTTTGCAACGGATGCATTTCGGGCAGTATAGCGGCTCCGGGAGAATTGTTCTGCGTAGAACAATTGTCGCGCGCCAATAAACAATTGCCTGTGTGTAGCTTAGCGATCACAGCCGGCTGTGATAACCAGGGCCCGCCGTCTGAAGCGGGCGCCGGCGAGACCCGGCGCCTCCCGGCCGAGATCCCTCTCGATCATGCATCGATACGGGCGCGTCTCCAACTACTTTGCTCAATCCAGCAGCGGCAATTCCGCATCGAAATCGGCATGGCACCGCTTGACGACCTGCTGGGCCGCACGCTCGTGCTCGTCGCCCATCCCGACGACGAGTGCATCGCCTTTGGCGGCGTGCTGCAGCGCATGGCCGAGCCGGTTGTGGTCTTCGCGACTAACGGCTCGCCGGTCGATCCCTACTTCTGGAAGCAGTACGGTTCCCGCGAAGCTTATGCCGCGATGCGCCGACGCGAGGCGCTGGCTTCGATGGCTGCCGCCGGAGTGAAGGACGTTATCTTCCTCGCCGACCTGCCCGGAGGCGAGCCGCTGGTCGATCAGGAGCTATTTCGCAATCTCATGCCGGCATTCGATCTGCTGACCGACATCGCGCGCCGCCGCATGGTCGCCGCTCTGCTCACTCTCGCTTACGAAGGCGGCCATCCCGATCACGACTCCTGCAGCTTTCTGGCGGCGCAGCTTGCCAGCTTTGCCGAGCTGCCATGCTGGGAGGCGCCGCTCTATCATCGCAACGCCGACGGCAGCGGCACCTTTCAGCAGTTCATCACCCCTTCGGGTGAAGAACGCGAGATACAGCCGACGGCAGAAGAGACCGAGCGCAAGCGTCAGATGTGCCTCGCCTATCCCTCGCAGGGAGACTTCCTGAGCCATTTCCAACTCACGCCCGAAGTTGTGCGTCCGCAGATTGCCTATGACTACAGCCGTCCGCCGCACGCCGGCAAGACCAACTATGAAGTGTGGCAGTGGAGCATGACGGCGGAGGAAGTGTCGGCGGCTTTCGCCAATTTCCTGCGCACCGCGACGGCGCATGGCGCCATGCGATGATGCGATCGCTCTCCATTCTTTATGTCGCCTATCCGCTGCTCGCGGTGACGGAGGAGAGCGCCGGGGGCGCCGAGCAGATGCTGCTCACTCTAGAGCGCGAGATGAACGCGCGCGGCCATCGCACGACGGTTGCTGCGGCGGAGGGCTCGCGCATATCCGGACGATTGCTTGCGACGGGAGCGCCCGCCGGTGGCCCGGACCAATACGAAGCACGTGAGCGCGAACATAAGCGACGCATCCTCGAATATCTGCGACGACATCCTCACGACTTTGACCTGATTCACGACAAAAGCGGCAGCTTCTTTCGCGAGGCGCGTCAGTGTTCTGTCCCGATGCTGGCGACACTGCATCTGCCACGCGGATTTTACCCGGACGAATGGTTTCGCGACAGGACACAGCTCGGTGGCCAAACGAATGCCACGAACCCTTTGCCGGGCCCAACGCTGGCGGGAAGACAACCAGCATGGGAGAGCCGGCCGAGCCTGCACTTCAATTGCGTCTCGCAGTCCCAGGCGCGTTCCTTCGCCGGTTGCGCCAACGTAATCGGCGTGGTCGAGAATGGCATCGCCGTTGAACGGTGTCCCTTCACCCGCGACAAGGACGGCTACCTTCTCTGGCTGGGAAGAATTTGCGAGGAGAAGGCGCCCCACCTGGCGATTGCCGCCGCGCAACGTGCCGGCATGCCGCTGGTGATTGCCGGACAGGTCTATCCCTTCAGCTACCACCAGGCGTATTTTGAGCGCGCGATTCGGCCGCACCTCGACGGCCGCCAGCAGATCCGATTCGTCGACACGCCGCTCTCGTCGCAAAAGCTCCATCTGCTGAGTCACGCGCGCGCGTTGCTGCTGACCAGCACGGTCGAGGAAACCAGTTCTCTGGTGGCCATGGAGGCGATGGCATGCGGCACGCCGGTAATGGCGTTTCGTCGCGGCGCGTTTCCCGAGATCGTCGCTGATGCTGAAACCGGGTTCATCGTGGACAAGGTCGAAGAGATGGCGTCGGCCTTGAAAGAGGCCGGCAGGATTTCTCCGGAGACGTGTCGCGCGCATGTGGAACACAATTTTCGTGCGTCGCGAATGGCTCAGGATTATGAAGAGTTGTACCGGCGAGTGCTGGCGGGTGCGAAAGAGCTGGCAGCCTGAACCGGCCAGCTCATTCGACGATTATCGTAGTCACCGCCAACAAATCAAGACACGAAGAGCCCACCTGTTCAGCCGACGGGTGGGCTCTCGATTGTTGCCTCTAAGCGGTTGCGCCGCTGGCCTCGCCCGCCGCATCGCGATCGGCCAGCAATAATGCCTGCGACTGGCTGATGCGTCCGCCGGGAATCGACGGATCGGCATTGCGCAGCTTCTGCATCGCCGGCACCTTGTCCTTGCCGCTGACCAGCCACAGAATCCGGCGCGAACGATTGAGCACGGGATAGGTCAGCGTCATGCGCCGGCGGTTCTGATAGACGCCGGTGATCGCGACGTCTCGATCGGTGACGGTGAGCACGGGATCGTTGGGCACCAGCGAGGCGGTGTGTCCGTCCGGACCCAGGCCAAGGTGCGCCAGATCGAGCACCGGCGGCTTGCCGGTGATGGACTCCAGCGTTTGAGCGTACTGCCGGGCCGCGGCATCCGAATCAGCCTGCTCCACTGGCATCGCGTAAATCTGCTTCTCCGGAATCGGAGCATTTTCCAGCAATGTCGCGCGCAGGTGCTCGTAGTTGCGGTCGGGATCGCCGGCCGGGGCGATGCGTTCGTCGATCTGGAAGACGTGAACGTTGGCCCAGGGAACCTCTTCGCTGGCCAGCTCGCGCAGCATCGCCCATGGGGTCTTGCCGCCGCTGACGGCCATGATGAAACGGCCCCGCGCCTGGACCGCCGCGCGGGCGTCGGCCGCGATCACGGCGGCGGCGCGCTTGGCCAGCGAGGAAATGTCGGGAAGGATTTCGATGTTCATGATGGCTCCAGGGAAGGTCGCCGAGGGATTGCTCTCCGGCTCAGCGTGACTGCAACAACTGGAAGATTGTCATCACGACGACGGCTTCCGCCGGAGGAGGGATCTGCTTTCCTCGCGCGGCCAGCAGGGTCCCTCGACTCCGCTTCGCTCCGCTCGGGATGACAAACAACGAAGAGAAGCGGCAGAGGGCGCGGCTCGAAGCCGCGCCCCTTTCGGATAACACACGCGAACCTGAGATCCGCTCTGCCAGCCTACTTCCCTGCCGCCTTCTCCAAGTGCCCGCCGAATTCGTAGCGCATGGCAGACAGCAGCTTGTCGGCAAAGTCGCCCAGGCCACGCGAGCTGAAGCGCTCGTACAGCGAGGTGGTCAGCACGGGGCTCGGCACGCCTTCGTCGATGCTGGCCTTGATGGTCCAGCGGCCCTCGCCCGAATCCGAAACACGTCCGGCGAACTTCGCCAGCTTCGGGTCCTCGGCCAGCGCGATCGCAGTCAGATCCAGCAGCCAGGAAGCAATGACGCTTCCGCGCCGCCAAACCTCGGAGATGTCGGCCAGGTTGAAGTCATACTGATAGTGCTCGAGATCGCGCAGCGGAGTGGTCTCGGCATCGATCTCGCCCGACTGCTTGCCAACATCGGCAGCCTTGATGATGTTCAGTCCTTCAGCATAGGCCGCCATGATGGCGTACTCGATGCCGTTGTGCACCATCTTCACGAAGTGGCCGCCGCCGCTGGCTCCGCAATGCAGATAGCCATCTTCCGCGGTGCCGCCCATCTTCTCGCGTCCTGGGGTGCGATCGATGTTGCCGCGCCCCGGCGCCAACGTCTTAAAGATGGGATCGAGATGCTTCACCGCGGCATCAGGACCGCCGATCATCATGCAGTAGCCGCGCTCCAACCCCCACACGCCGCCGCTGGTGCCCACATCCACGTAGTGGATGCCCTTGGGCGCCAGTTCCTTGGCGCGACGAATATCGTCGATGTAATAGGAGTTGCCGCCGTCAATAAGGATGTCGCCTTTCTCGAGGTGCGGCGCGATCTGCGCGATCGTCTGGTCCACCACGCCGGCCGGAACCATCAGCCACAGCGCGCGGGGCGCCTTCAGCTTCTTGATCATGTCCTGCAGCGAGGTCGAGCCGACCGCTTTCTCGCGCACCAGATCGTCAACTGTCTTGGTAGACATATCGAAGACCACGCATTCGTGGCCTGCCCGGATCAGACGGCGCACCATGTTGGCGCCCATACGTCCCAAACCCACCATTCCGAGTTGCATCGTTTGCTCCTGTTGTTATTGAAATTCGCAGAACTTGTTCTCACCACGGAAGCACGGAATACACGAAATTCCTTACGCTGAGGCCCTTGCAGCAGCAGGCGGTGACGCGCTGCCTGTGACTCAAAGATTTCCGTGTCTTCCGTGCTTCCGTGGTGAATATGATTTCTAGGCGCCCTTGGCCAGCGCCATGCTCTTCGACTCGATGACCTTCATTAGGTCATTCCACGACTCGACAAACAACTTCGCGGCTTCGTCCTGCAGTTGCTTGGCGAGCGCGTCGACGTTAATGCCGGCCTTGCCGAAGGCAGCAATGACCTGCTCGCAATCGCCGCCGTCGCGCGGCAGCGTGGCGCCCAAATCGCCGTGGTCGGCCAGCGCTTTCAGCGTGCCTTCCGGCATGGTGTTGACGGTGTTCGCGGCAGCCAGGCTCTTGATGTACAGCACGTCGGAGGCCTTGGGATCTTTGGTTCCGGTGCTGGCGAACAATAGCCGCTGCGGGTTGTAGCCCGCCTTCTTGATGGCCTGCCAACGCGGAGTCTCCAGCAGATCGCAATAGGCCTTGTAGATGCGCGTGGCCACGGCGATGCCCAGCTTGTCGCGCAGCGCCTCGGGGACCTTGTCGATGGTGGCGACATCCCAGCGGCTGATGAAGACCGAGCCAACCGAGCTGACGGTGGGCGGCAGGCCTTCTTTGATGCGCCGTTCTATGCCGCGCAGATAGGCTTCCGCCTGTGCCAGATAATGCTCGCGTGAAAACAGCAATGTCACGTTGACCGAGACGCCGGAGTAGATCGCTTCCTCGATGGCGGGTAAACCTTCGGCGGTGCCGGGAATCTTGATGAACAGGTTGGGACGCGCGGCGCGCTTGCACAAATCCTTGGCTTCGGTGACGGTGCTGTTGGCGTCATAGGCCAGCAGCGGCGAAACCTCCAGTGAAACCCACCCATCGACGCGGCTCGACTTCTCGTGAATGTCGCGGAACATGTCGGCGGCGCGCGACAGGTCCTCAATCGCCAGCTCGAAGAACAGATCTTCGCCGGCCTTGCCCTCCCGCATTTTGCTCTGGATCGGGCCATCGTAGGACTTGCTGTTCTTGATCGCGTGATCGAAGATGGTCGGGTTGGACGTCAGACCCGTGACGGAAAAATCGTCGATGTAATGCTTCAGCGTACCTGTGTCCAGCAGGTCGCGGGTAATGTTGTCCAGCCAGAGACTCTGGCCCAACTCATGCAATTTCTGCGTGGCTCTCATGGATCACCTCAAATCTGAGTCCCACGAAGCTATCAAGCCCCGGGTCTGTCTGCAAGTGCGAATTTCAGAATTCGTCGGGATTACGGCAGCAATGCGTGGGAACGGCGCCTGATACTATACACCGGCACGGCGGCGAAGTGGGCGATTCATGCACGAATAATGTTAGGGCGGGTCGTGGCACTTCGCATTTGGCACTTAGCACTTAGCGCAACCCGGCGCAAAGGCACCATCTGGAGTTACTATCTTTCCCACGCGATTTAGCGGCTCGGTGCGATTGCCAAGTGCTAGGTGCTAAGTACTAAGTGCCGATTTCCGAACGCTGCTTCCTAAGGAGGGCCGAGAACATGGCCGCATCGATCACTGAGCTGGAGAGCCGCTTCCGCATCCCGGGCGTCGCCCAGGTTGTACCCGGCCAGGCGGGCTGGCCCAAGGTACAGGTCACCGGGCCGGCGGCATCGGGTGAAATCTATCTGCATGGCGCCCATGTCACCTCGTGGAAGCCTGTCGGCAGCGAAGAGGTCTTGTACCTCAGCCCGAATACCATCTGGCAGGCGGGCAAGGCCATTCGCGGCGGCGTGCCAATCTGTTTTCCCTGGTTCGGCGACAAGGCCGGCGATCCTCACGCTCCGGCACACGGTTTTGTGCGCGCCAAGGATTGGCAGCTCGATTCGGTCGAGCAGCAGGGCCAGGCCGTCATCGTGACCTTGTCGACCGAAAGCGACGACAGCACGCGCCAGTGGTTTCCCGGCGACTTCCGCACCACTTACCGCGTGACCTTCGGCGCCGAACTGGTACTGGAGCTTACGACCATCAACACCGGCTCAACCGCCTTGCGCGTGGAAGAGGCGCTGCACACCTACTACGCTGTGGGAGATGCCACCCGCGCCGCCGTCGAAGGCCTGGATGGCGCCCGCTATATCGACAAGACGGATGGATTTCGCCAGAAGCAGCAGCAGGGCGACGTGATGATCGCGGCGGAAACCGACCGCGTGTACCTCAACACGGAAGATGCGCTACTGCTCAGCGACCCTGTTTTACCGCGCAGGATCAAGGTCGCAAAGCGGCATTCGCGAACCACGGTCGTGTGGAACCCATGGAGCGTGAAGTCGGTGGCGCTGAAAGACCTCGGTGACGGCGAATGGAAGCGAATGCTGTGCATCGAGGTCAGCAACGTCGGTGATTCTGCCGTCGAGGTGGCGCCTGGCGAGCAACACACCATGCGCGCCGAGACACGCGTCACGTAACATACGGCAAACGTGTTTTCCGTTGGCCAAGCCGTCTTGCAATCCTGGTCCGTGCCCCCGGCGGCGAGCCTGGCGCTTGTGCTGGCGGCGATCGCGTACCTGCGCGGCTGGATCTTGATGCGCCGCGCGCGCGTGCCCTTCGTTCCCGCCTGGCGCGCCATCTGCTTTCTGCTCGGGCTGCTGACCCTGTGGGTGGCGCTGGCCTCGCCGCTGGATACCTTCTCCGGATTCCTGATCACGGCGCACATGCTGCAGCACATGCTGCTGATGATGGTAGCGCCGCCGCTGCTGCTGCTGGGCGCGCCGCTCATCCCGCTGGTACGCGGGCTGCCGCTTTTCGCAGCGCGAGAGTTCGCCGGCCCCTTCCTGAATTGGCGGGCCGCCGTCCGCGTAGGACACGCGCTTACCAATCTGTGGGTAGCGCTCGTGGTGATGGGCAGCGCCATGTTCGCCTGGCACACGCCGCGCCTCTACGAACTGGCCCTGGCATCAAGCTCCTGGCACGAATTCGAACATGCCTGCTTCTTTGTCGCCTCGCTGATCTTCTGGTGGCCGGTGGTGCAGCCCTGGCCGAGCCGCGCCCGCGCGCTGCGCTGGATGCTGGTGCCGTATCTGCTGATTGGCGACCTGCAGAACACGGTCCTGTCGGCCATCCTGGTGTTCTCCGATCGCGTGCTGTATCCGTCGTACGAAAAGATGCCGCGCTTGTTCGGGATATCGGCGTTGCACGACCAGGCTGCCTCGGGCGCGGTCATGTGGGTGGTGGGCTCGCTGGCTTTCGTCGTGCCTGCCGTGGTGATCGCCGTCCAGTGCCTGTCGTCGGGAAGCGCATGGCGGCGTGAGCTGCCCTTACCGTCGGCGCGCTCGTCGTCGTTTGCAGCGCTGCGATCGCTGGCTGCATTTCTCGCGTGGCCGAGGCAGCGGCTGGGCGCGCGCCGAGTCGAGGCGCTGAGCTTCGTTGTTTGGTTCGCGGTCGCCGGAATCTCTCTGGCGGCGCTTGCCGGGCGCCCCTCCGACGATGACGATCAGGCGCTGCGCATGCGCGCGAGCTCAGGGCCGTTTGCGGTTGCGGTCTTCACTGCCCCCGGCGATCTGCCGGCCGGTTCAAACAGCTTCTCCGTAGTCGTGCAGGACAGCGAGACGCAGCGAGTTCTGCCGGAAGCAATCGTGGAACTCACCGCGCGGTCGGCTGGCGGTGGGCGAGAAGCCGCTGCGGTCCGTGCCGGCCCGGATGACTCCAACAAGCTGTTGCAATCGGGCGAGCTCGACTTGCCTGCGGGCGATTGGTCGCTGCTGATCAAGGTACGACGCGGCGCGAATACAGCAGACTTCGCTCTGCCGCTCAAAGTCGTGAAGCCCAAAGGCGGCTTCGCCCTGCCTTGGCCGTGGCGGGTGCTGGCGATCTTCGCGGTCGTCCTGCTGCTTGCCTACTGGCGACGCCATCGAGCACCACCCGTGGTCAGTGCCGGGGCCGCGGCGCGAGCGGGCGAAGGCGGTCACGCCGGCAAAGATGACAGGTACGCGGGCGTCGAAGCCCGGGGCTAGAACAATTCCGGTGCTGGTGCAATCCGCTTGCAAGGGCAGCGAGTCGACAATCGCTGCGGAAAATGCCTCTCTCCTCTATCTGTCATCCGGACGCTTGGCGGGCGGGTGCTGCTCGGCCGGCGGCCGCGTGGCCCTTCGCTGTTCTTCGCGATCGATCTGCCGGCGCAGGTCGCGGATCAGCACCGTCCACATTTGCGAATTCGTGCGCAGCAGGATTTGCAGGTTCTGATCACGCAAGAACTCGATCTCGCTGCTCATATTCAGGTTCAGGCTTTCCAGCCGGTTGAGGTCGTCGCGCATCTGCGTCAACGCGTCGTCGGAAGCAGGCGCCGCCTGAGGGACTTGCGCTGCGGGCGCCGCCGGTTCCGCGGGGTTCTGTGCCGTCGCGGGCGCCAACAGTGCCCACAGCAGCAATATGAGACCAACGATTTTCATGAGCGCTCCTCCCGAAAGAACTCGATTACTCGCCCTCCGCCTGCCGCCGCGAGCCCAACCGTACTCCCGCCGCGGCAGGCTTTCAGTATGATCGCAATTTACGTTTCATGAGGAGACGCGGGTGCATCGAACCACGCTGGGCGATTTCGAGCTGACAATCCTCTCCGACGGCCTCTACCACGCCGATGGCGGCGCAATGTTCGGCGTCGTCCCTCGCATCATGTGGGAAAAGCGGGTCACCCCCGATGAGCGCAATACCATCCCCTTAGGACTGAACTCGCTGCTGGTCCGTACCGGCAGGGAGAACGTGCTCATCGAGACCGGCATCGGCAGCAAGCTCAGCGACAAGATGCTGGCCATCTATCGCAGCGAGGCATTGCTGCTGCAAAGTTTCGAACAAGCCAGCGTCTCGCCCGACGAGATCGATATCGTCATCAACACCCACCTGCACTTCGACCACTGCGGCTGGAACACCTACTACGACAGCAGCGGCAAGCCGGCGCCGACCTTTCCGCGCGCGACGTATTACGTGCAGCGCGGCGAACTGGAGCATGCCCACGAGCAGCACGAGCGCGACCGCATCAGCTACATCAGCGACAACTACGATCCGCTGATCGCGAGCGGCCAGATGAAGCTGCTGGAAGGCGACACTGAAATCGTGCCCGGAATCTCGGTGCAGCGTTGTCCCGGGCACACGCGCGATCATCAGGGTGTGTTCATTCGCAGCGGCGGACGCGTTGCCGCCTATCCCGGCGACCTGCTGTGCGACAGCAAGCACCTCGATCCGGTGTGGGTGCTCGGCTTCGACCTGTATCCGCTGGAGTCGATCGCCAACAAGCACCGCTTTTACCAGCGCGCGATTCCGGAACAGTGGCTGGTGGTCTTCACTCATGACCACGAATTACCTTGGGCCCATCTGACTATGGGCGAAAAGGGGCGTCCGGTGGTGCATCGGGCCAAGCCAAAAGTGGATTGAGTTCTCCCCCGCTTAAAGGCCATTTACGGCTGCGGCTTGCTATTCCTACAATGTGGGACACTTCAAAAAAAAGGCCAGGAGGGCTGATCATGGGTAAGAAGGGCAAGCGGGACAAGAAGAAAAAACGCCGGGATGAGCAGACCGGGACCGCCTCAACTCGTGGCGGTGGCAAGCTGGATCTGCGCTCGGTGGAAATCCCGCCGCGTCCGAAGCCGATGAGGCCCGCCGAGATTCGCGGGCTGCGCGAGCATTTGAACGCCAGCCAGGCATTGTTCGCGCGTCTGCTGAACGTCAGCTCGAATGCGGTGGAGAGCTGGGAACAGGGCCTGCGCCAGCCGCGCCAGGCCACCCTGAAGCTGCTATACGTGGCGAGAAAAAATCCCGAGGTGTTGCTGTCGTAGCGTCAGGCTACAGCTTTGGGTCTCATCCGGGCGCGACACGATCGCCATGGCCCACAATGCGATATTGCTGCATCTGTGCACAAACCGGCTAAAATTGGAAAGAGGCAGCGATGACGAAACTTCAGCATCTCGAAGAGGAGATAAAAAGGCTCTCCCCCGAAGAAATCGCCCAACTGCGCGACTGGTTGCTGGAGCTCGATGCCGATCACTGGGACCGCGAGATTGAGCGTGATTCTACTTCCGGCAAACTCGACAAGGTGTTTGAGAAGTCGGTGGCGGAACACCGCGACGGCAACAGTCGCGAGCTTTGAAGCACTTCGCAAGTTCCGATTTCTGGCGGTGCTTCAACCCGCTTCCCACCAATGTTCAGCAACTGGCCCGGTCTAATTTCGAGTTACTGAAAACTACCCCCCCCGCCACCCATCGCTGCATCTCAAGAAAGCTGGCCGGTACTGGTCGGTTCGGGTCGGCCTAGGGTATCGCGCTCTCGGCACAGAAATCGAAGACGGCATTCTCCGGGGCTGGATCGGCTCCCACGCGGAATACGACAAGCTGATTTGGTGATGCTGGTCGCGCGGTCCTTCTGGTCGGCACTAGCCTAATGCGCTGCCGCCATGTGCCCGGCGCGCGCGGCCACTGCCAGCCGCACGTCGGCGCGGCGCAGGGCCAGCAGGGTGGCTTCGTAATCCAGCTCGGGGTCCTGCTTGCGCAATGCTTCCTCGGCGCGGGCCTTGGCCTCCTGCGCGCGCTTCACGTCGATGTCTTCGGGACGCTCGGCCGCGTCCGCCAGAATGGTCACCTTGTCCGGCAGCACCTCGGCGAATCCCCACGCCACCGCAAGGTAGCTGGTCTTTCCGCCTTGAAGGTAGCTGAGCTCGCCCGGCCCCAGCTCGGTGAGCAGCGGAGCGTGGCCTGGCAGGATGCCAAGATAACCATTGAGGCCCGGCATCTCGACCTGCTCGACGTCATCGCTCACCAGCCGCTTGTCGGGGGTGACGATTTGTAGTTGCAGCGTATCGGCCATAATCAGTTGTCAGTTGCCAGTTGCCGGCAAGCCTTTGCTAGCCGCTAGTAGCTTCTTACGCGCTCGCCGCCTTCATCTTTTCGGCTTCTTCCATCACCTCGTTGATGTCGCCCTTCATGTAGAAGGCCTGCTCTGGGATGTCGTCGTGTTTGCCATCGACAATCTCCTGGAAGCTGCGCACCGTGTCCTCGATCTTCACGTAGCGTCCCTTCAGCCCGGTGAATTGCTCGGCTACGTGGAACGGCTGCGAGAGGAACTTCTGGATTTTGCGGGCGCGCTGCACGGTGAGCTTCTGGTCTTCACTTAGCTCGTCGATGCCCAGAATTGCGATGATGTCCTGCAGGTCTTTGTAGCTCTGCAGCACGCGCTTCACGGCCTGTGCGCAGTTGTAATGCGCGTCGCCCACCACGCGCGGATCGAGAATGCGCGAGGTCGAGGCCAGCGGATCGACGGCCGGATAGA
>Ga0070741_10016690_pt1 | contig 12187 bp, 11 predicted proteins | sample Coa_R1_4_FD_66440 | JGI IMG/M metagenome (GOLD analysis project Ga0070741, IMG submission 66440) | Surface soil microbial communities from Centralia Pennsylvania, which are recovering from an underground coalmine fire - Coalmine... | ecosystem: Environmental > Terrestrial > Soil > Unclassified ...
GTGCCGCCGGAGTTCCGTGAGGTGGGACAGGGGCACCAGACGATCTTCGATGCGATCCGCGAGCGCGATGTGCTCGTGCATCATCCGTTCGAGTCGTTCCAAGCATCGGTCGAGCAGTTCTTGAAGGCCGCGGCGCAAGATCCGGCGGTGCAGGCGATCAAGATGACGTTGTACCGGACGTCCGGCGACGCATCGATCGTTCACGCGCTGACCGAGGCGGCGATGCTCGGCAAGCAGGTTGCCGTGCTCGTCGAGCTTCAGGCGCGCGGCGACGAGTCCAACAATATCTCTTGGGCGAGAACGCTGGAAAACGCGGGCGTGCACGTCGCGTATGGCGTGCCTGGGCTCAAGACCCACGCCAAGACTACGCTCGTTGTCCGCCGCGATGCTGATGGGTTGCGCCGCTATGTGCACATCGGAACCGGCAATTACAACTCATCGACATCGAAGCTCTACACGGACATCGGTCTCTTTACGTGTAGTCCGTCTATTGGCGCCGACGTCAGCGACCTGTTCAATTCGCTGACTGGATACTCACGTCAGAGATTGTATCGCAAGTTGCTCGTGGCGCCGGCCAACATGCTCGGAAGATTTTTGGAGTTGATCGACCGCGAGGCACAGTTCGCGCGCGATGGAAAGGGCGGCAAGATCGTGGCGAAGCTCAATGCCCTCGTGCATCCTGAGGTTATCGAGACGCTGTATCGAGCATCGCAAGCTGGTGTGGAGATCGACCTGATCGTGCGCGGCATTTGCTGCCTCAAGCCCGGCGTCGAGGGACTCAGCGAGCGGATCCGCGTCAGTAGTATCATCGGCAGATTCCTGGAGCACTCGCGCATCTGGATGTTCGCCAACGGCGGTGAACCCGAGTACTACATCGGCTCGGCCGACTGGATGCCGCGCAACCTCGAGCGCCGCGTCGAGTGCGTCACGCCCGTCGATGATGTCTCGCTCCACGCCCGGCTCCAGTCCGTGCTGGCGACCGACCTGGCGGATAATCGCCTGTCGTGGGACCTGGCCGGGGACGGTTCATACCGTCAGCGGCAGCCAGACGGACACCCCGAACGTGCCAGTCAAAAGATCCTGATTCGCGAGCCCTGGGGTCGCGTAGGGGACGATAACGTCTCTCCGGCGCGCGCCAGCGGTGAACGCATGCGGCCGGAAGCCTCGGCCGGGTGACCTCGGACGCCGGTCCGGGGTCTCCCCCTGTAGTGGCAAACGACGCGGACATTATCGCCCGTGTCGTGGCCGGCGACACCGAGGCTTTCAGCATCCTCGTCGACCGATACGGCAATCGGGCAGCTCGTTATGCCACGCGGATGCTCGGCGACCGTGCCGAGGCGGAGGAAGCCGTCCAGGACACTTTCGTGCGCGCCTACCGGGCGCTCAGCCGCTGCGCGGATCGCGAACGATTCGGTCATTGGTTGTTCAGCATTTTGATCAACCGATGCCGGACCGCTGGCGCGCGATCCGGGCGGCGGGCCCGAACATTCGTCCGGGACGAAATGGCCCTGGTAGCCGCGGCGGCGCCGGATGCGTACGATGGAGTGGCGTGGCGGGAAGAGATCGGCCACGCGCTGGCGCGGCTCGAGACCAGCCAGCGCGAGGCGTTCTTGCTCAAGCACGTGGAGCAGTTGAGTTACGACGAGATGGCCGCGATTACGGGCGCCGGAATATCGGCGCTCAAGATGCGGGTGAAGCGGGCGACGGATCAGTTGCGCAGTTTATTGCATGAGGCGTACAGTGGCTGACTTTGATTCTTTCGTCGAAGAATTACGAACACCGGTCGAGCTGTCGGCGATCGCGACGGCTCGAATCATGGCGGCTGTTCGGGCTGATGCGACGCGTCGCCTTCGGCGTACGCGTATCCTGCGCGCCTTTGCCGCTGCCGCCGTCGTCGTTCTTGCGATCGGTAGTGTGATCGCCTATCGCATGCGAAGCGAGCGGGGTGATCAGACTGGTACGGTCGTGCAGTTCGCCGTACCGGTTCCAACAGCCCATCAAGTTGTGGTGGTCGGCGACTTCAATCACTGGGACACACACGCGACGCCGTTGCGCCGGACAGCAAGTGGGACGTGGCGCGCGGCCGTGAGACTCAAGCCGGGCGCCCACGTCTATTCATTCGTGGTCGACGGCACACGCTGGATGCCCGATCCCACCGCGCCGCAAGCGCCGGGCAGCAGCGACTTCGGCTCGCCGAACTCGCTCGTCACCGTCGCGCCGGGGACCACGTGAAGTACGCCGTCGTCGTGCTCGGACTCGCGGTCGTCACTGTGCGCGTCGACGCACAGGCGACCGACGACCGTCTGCGCGACGCATTCGACGCGCAGACCTACGCGTCGCTCCACGCCGTCGTCGACTCGGCGCGCGCCGCGGGACTGCCCGCCGAGCCGCTTGTCGACAAGGCTCTGGAGGGCGCGGCGAAGCACGCCAGCACCGACCGTATCGTCGCGGTCGTTCGGGATCTATCCGCCAGGCTGGCAGATGCGCGCTCGGCACTGGGCGGATCTGGCACATCTGAAGAGCTCTCCGCCGGAACCGCCGCGCTACGAGCGGGAATCGCACCGACGACGCTTGCCGAGTTGCGCCGCTTGCGTCACAATGAACAGGTGACGATTCCTCTCGCTGTTGCCGCTGAGTTGGTCGCTCGCGGCGTGCGCCCGGATAGCGCCTCGCAACAGGTGCTGCGGCTCGCGGCCGCCGGCGCTCGCGATGTCGAGCTGGCCGCCCTGCCGCGTTCTCTTGCCTCGCCGTCGGTGGCTACCGCCGGGGCATCCGCCGCAGCCGCCGCCGGACTCACCACCCCGGGGCCCGCCTCGCTCGGCGCCAAGTCGGGCGGAAACGTCCAAGCCGGAAAGTCGAGGAGTCACCAACGCCCCTGATCGTCGCTCCGTGCGGAGGTATATCGGCGTCGCCTTAGCGATTCTCGCCAGCGGCCTCCCCGCGCGGGCGACGGCGCAGGCATTGGCGACCCTGGACGCGAACGTCGCCGGCGCGACCTACGATCAGTACCTGCCTTCCGCGGTCTATACGGTCGCTCCCGCGCTTTCCTACGCTGGCGACGCGTATCGAGTTGGGCTGGATGGCGCCTTCTCTGCGTTCCAGACTGGCCACACGAGTGGCGTCGGCGAGTTCCAGGGGGCGGTCGGCACGAGGATCTATGGCCCTCTTCGCTGGGAGCTGAGTGGTGATGGCTCCGCGCTGTGGTATCGGGCCAACCCAGCGGTCTGGAGCGGCGTGCTCACCCCGAGCATTCACGCCGACCACGGCCCACTGGATGCGTGGGTCAACGGCGCCCTCGGCAGCACGAACAACGATCTCGTCGTCGGATCGTTCGTCGATCGCGTCGGTGGAGGAGTCGCCTACGCGTTGCCGCACATCACGCCGTCGATGACGGTCCAAACAACGCGTGCGGGCATCTACCACTACACGGACGTCGAAGGCGGTATTCAAGGCGAGGTGGGGCGATTCGGGGTGACGTCGACGGTCGGCACGCGGACTGGCGTGCTGGGCGGCGGCGTCGCGACGTGGTTCAACGCGGAAGTGCGATTCTTACTCGTGGATCGCGTGTCGCTCGTGTTCTCCGGCGGATCGTATCCCGTGGACCTCGTGCACGGCGCGCCCGGCGCCCATTTCATCGGCGGCGGCATCCGGGTGTCCCAGGCATTCCTCACGCATAAGCGGGCGATGCCGGCCGTGCGCTACGATCCGCTCAATGCGACGACCGAGGTGATGCCGGACGCGCGGACCCTGCGATTCGCCGCGCCGCCGAGCGCGCATGTGGAGCTCATGGCCGACTTCACGGACTGGAAGGCCGTGGCGATGACTGAGGTGCAGCCAGGACGCTATCAGATCACATTGCCGGACGCGATTCGATCCGGACTTCATCGCGTGAATATCAGGGTCGACCACGGCGAGTGGCGCGTGCCGGCCGAGCTGCCGTCCGTCGTCGACGATCTCGGCGGCACCGTTGGATCTTTGGTCGTGCCTTAAGCGCCGGACCTCGTTCGCGTCGTGGTCTAAGCGCTACTCTGTATCGTCCGCGTCGTCATGACCGGAGATCACGCTGCCGTCCGGTCCGACGATCTCCACACCGACGCCCGCTATGCGCGCGAGCAGCGCGGACTTCCGGCTCGCGCCCCACAACTCCAATCTCAGGTCGCCCGCGCCCGGTTTGGGGACCGCCGTCAATCTCATCGCGCGTCCCATCCATCGCACTTTCACGCGGTCGACCGCGCCGACGTGACCACGGTCGAATCCATCAGCGATGCGGAGCAATGCGGACAGTCGCTTGATCTTTCTTCTGAGCCCTGGATCGAGCGGCCCATAATTCCCATGCTTCTTTTTTGGCCTCGTCCCGCGGTGATATCGAGCGACGTTGGCTATCGCGACTTGTTCTTCGGGAGAGAGACCAAGGAGGTCCGCGTGCAGGATCAGATGATATGAATGCTTGTGGTGATTGTGATAGTTGATGTGATATCCCACATCATGGAGCAACGCCGCGTCGGCCAAGATATCGCGATCCCTCGGCGCGCATCCGATCCGATCACCGATCGCGTCGAAGAGCTGTAAAGCGATGCGCTGCACCTGTCGCGCGTGAGGCTCCTCGTAGTGGCTTCGTTCGGCGAATTCGCGGACGGATCGTTCGCGTGCTTCGCCAGGATCGGCGACGGTCGGCGCCACGCGAGCGGTTTCCAATAAGAGACCTTCGCGAATGCCATACGCCGAGACATTCACTTCGCGTGCCTCGACCCGCGCCAGCACCTCGGCCGAGACCGCGAGGCCGGCGACGATGATATCCGCGCGCGCGGCGTTCAGTCCTGGTACCGTTCGGCGCTCTTCGACACTCATGTCTTGCAGAATGTCGAGAATGTGCTCCAGCTCGACGCGAGGCACGCGCGTCGCATGGACGGTGCGCGCGGTTTGAACGCCTTGGCGAGCCAAGTAGATGCCCGCGAGGTTCGTGAACGTCCCACCTGAGCCAATGACTTGCGCGCCGCGCCAATCACGTACCGGCAAATGTTCTTTCAGCGCTTCTCGCACCTCTTTGCGCAACTCCCGCACACCTCTTCGCGCGGGAACGCCGACCAAATGCTCCTCGGTGAGTCGAATGGCGCCAAAGGGCAAGGAGATCAACCGGTCCAGCAATCCGTCCGCCGAGAGTGCGAGCTCGAGCGAACCCCCACCGATATCCATGACGACCGCACGCCCAACGCCCAGATCGAAATGGGCGAGCGCGGACCGAAACGTGAGTCGCGCCTCTTCCTCGCCGATCAGCGCGCGAACGCGAAGCCCCGTTTCGGCCCGAACCAAATCGAGAAACGCCGCGCCGTTCACCGCATCGCGCACCGCGGATGTGGCGACGGCTTCGACGCGGCGGGCGCCGAGTTGGGCGGCGAGGGTCGACATGCGGCCGAGCGCGTCGAGCGCGTCGCGCATGGCGGTCTCGCTCAGCTCACCGGAGGCGGTGAGTCCGGCGCCCAGTCTGGGAGCGGCCTTGAGCTCGTCGACGATCCGAATCGAGCCGTTGTTCGACACATCGGCGACGATCTGTCGGATCGAATTGGACCCGATATCGATCGCCGCGATGCGGCGCGGCTGTTCCTCTCGGCCGTTCCCTGAACGCTCCACTTATTCCAGGTTTGAGCCCGCGCCGGTGAGGCGTTCGCGCTCGTACTCCTCGTAGCGATGCTTGATCTGCTTCCCTTCGGCGAGGAAGACCGCGTCTTCGCCGATGTTCGTCGCCAGGTCGGCCACGCGCTCGAGGTTTCGCCCGACCAGCAGCAGCTCGAGCGACGGGTTGATCGTGCGCGCGTCGGCCATCATGTGCGTCAGGAGAATGCGGAACAACGAGTTCATGAGCGCGTCGACCGCATCGTCGGACTTGCACACCTCGCGGCCCAGTAGCCCGTCCGCGCGGATGAAGGCGTCGAGCGCGTCGGACAGCATCTGCCGGGACCGCCGGGCCATGTCCTCGATCTCGGGCTCGGGCGTGATCGTCGAATGCATGGCCACGAGTCGCAGCGCGCACTGCGCGATGTTGACGGCGTGGTCGCCGACGCGCTCCAAGTCGCTCGAGATCTTGATCGCGCTGATGATGAATCGGAGATCGCGGGCCATGGGTTGCTGCAGCGCCAGCAGCGAGACGGCCAGTTGCTCGATCTCCACTTCCAGCACGTCCAGCTCGCGGTCGCCGGCGATCACGGCATCGGCGCGGTCCTTGTCCTGCTTGAGCAGGGCATCGACCGCCAGGTCGACCAAGCCTTCCGAGCGCTCGGACATCGTCATGAGACGGTCCTTCAGCGTGTCCAGCTGCTCGTGGAAGTGCCGGAATCCGGATTGGGCTTCAGGCAGGGTCATCCGAATCTCCCGGTGATGTAGGCGTTCGTCCGCTCCTCTCGGGGCGACGTGAAGATCTGCGCGGTCGCGCCGACCTCGATGATCTTGCCCATGTAAAAGAACGCGGTGAAATCTGAGACCCGCGCGGCCTGTTGGAGGTTGTGGGTCACGATGACGATCGTCAACTCCCGTCTCAACTCGTACAGCAGCTCCTCGATCTTCTGCGTCGCGATCGGGTCGAGGGCACTCGCCGGCTCGTCGAGCAGCAAAACTTCTGGTTGATTCGCCAGGGTGCGCGCGACACACAACCGCTGTTGCTGGCCGCCCGACAGTCCGAGGGCGCTCTCCCGCAAGCGGTCCTTCACCTCGTCCCATAATGCGGCCTTCCGCAGGGCATTCTCGACTAGCGCGTCGAGCTCCGCCCGGGAGCTGGTCGCACCGTTCAGCCGCGGCCCGTACGCGATGTTATCGTAGATCGACTTGGGGAACGGGTTCCAACGTTGGAACACCATCCCCACGCGTTGGCGGAGCGTCGTCACGTCCTGCTCCGGCGCATAGATATCCTCGCCATCCAGCACCATGCCCCCCGTGTGCCGGACGCCCGGGATCGTGTCGTTCATCCGATTGATCGACCGCAGAAACGTCGATTTCCCGCAGCCCGAGGGGCCGATGAGCGCCGTGATGGCGCGCGGCCGCATCTCGAGGTTGATGGCGTTCAGGGCCTGCTTCTGACCGTACCAGAAGTTGTAATCCTGGGCGGCGATGTGGCCGGTGGACGCAGGTGCCGCTGGTGCGGCCGGTGCGGCGGTCATCCGAACCGTCCGGTGATATACGCCTCGGTGCGGTGGTCGGTCGGCGTGGTAAACAGCTTTCCGGTCGGCGCATACTCGACCAGCTCACCGTTGAGCATGAACGCCGTTCGGTCCGAGACGCGGGCGGCTTGCTGCATGTTGTGCGTGACGATGACGATGGTCATATCGCCGCGCAGCTCGTAGACCAGTTCCTCGACCTTTTGCGTGCTGATCGGGTCCAACGACGCGGTTGGTTCGTCCAACAATAACACCTCTGGCTCCGTGGCCAACGCGCGCGCGATGCAGAGGCGCTGTTGCTGCCCGCCAGAAAGGCCGGTCGCCGGGTCCTTGAGCCGATCCTTCACTTCCTCCCACAGTGCCGCGCGTTTGAGCGCCCGTTCGACGATCTCGGCAATCCGCTGGCTGGTATGCTTCATTTTTTTGACGCGAAGACCAGCTGAGACATTGTCGCGAATCGACATCGTGGGGAAGGGCGTGGGCCGCTGAAACACCATACCGATCTTCTTCCGGACCTCGATGGGATTCACGCCTTTCCCATAGATGTCCTGGCCTTGCAACGCGACTCTGCCCTTGACCCGGCCCAATGGGACCGTCTCGTGCATCCGGTTGAAACATCGGAGCAGCGTGGACTTGCCGGAACCCGACGCACCGATGATGGCTGTCACGCGCTGGTTGGGGACTTCCATCGACACACTGCGCACGGCCTCCGCCGACCCGAAAAATGCGGAGAGCCCTTCGACGGCCAGCGCCGTCCCGGCCGCTTTGGTGGCCGCCTCAGCGGCGGCGGTCGCCTTGACGGTGACCTGAAGGTTAGTCGCCACCGGTTCCTGTGAACTGCCCACGGGTTGCGAATCGCGCTATGAGACTGATGAGGAAGATGAGCGCAATGAGGACGAGGGCACCAGCCCACGCTTGGGCGTTCTGATCCTCGTAAGGACTGGTGGCATACGTGAAAATCTGCAGGGGCAGCGCGGCGATCGGCTGATTGAGCGACGTGGAGAAGAACTGGTTGCCGAGGGCCGTGAACAAGAGCGGCGCGGTCTCACCCGCGATACGCGCGATCGCCACCAGCGCGCCCGTCACAATGCCGGCGCTGGCGGTCCTCAGCACGATGGTCAAGGACGTTCGCCACCGGGCATAGCCCAAGGCCAACGCGGCCTCGCGCAGCGATACCGGGACGATCGTCACCATTTCTTCGGTGGTGCGGGCGACCATGGGAATCATCATGGCCCCGAGCGCCACCCCGCCGGCCCAGGCCGAGAAGTGGTGAACCGGCCGCACCAGGAATTCCCAGGCAAAAATGCCCATGACGATCGACGGCAGCCCGTTCAACACATCGGAGAGAAACCGAACGGTATTCGCCAGCGTGGTGCCTTTGTGCTCAGCGAGATACAGGCCGGCGCCGATGCCAATGGGCAGACCGAACAAGCTGGCGATCCCAATCAGAATGACGGTTCCGATGATCGCGTTCGACATGCCGCCGCCCGTCTCGCCAACGGGCGCCGGCAGATTCGTGAAGAAATGCCATTTCACCGATCCCGCGCCGAACTTGAGCAGGTAGCCGGTGATCACGATCAACGGAATCGTCGCGATCACGGCGGCGGCGATGATCAACCCGACCATCAGGCTGTTGATCGCCTTCCGCTTGCGCAGCGACTGGACGGCCTTCGCCGTGAATTGCTTCTGGGCGGTACTCGGCCGGAGCAGATTGTCGCTCACGATTTATTCCCCCGAGAGACTTCCCAGACCAACCACCGGGCGATCGCGTTCACGACGATCGTGATCACGAACAGCACGAACCCGACGGCCATGAGGGCCGAGAGGTGCAGGTCGCCCGATGCTTCGCTGAACTCGTTCGCGATGACGGACGCCATGGTGTAGGCCGGCGCGAAGAGCGACGCTTTGATCTCGGGCCGGTTGCCGATCACCATCGTGACCGCCATCGTCTCGCCGAGGGCGCGGCCCAAGCCGAGAATGATGCCGCCGATGATACCGGACTTGGCGTACGGCAGGACGGCGCCCCAGATCATCTCCCATTTCGTCGCGCCGAGTGCGAGGGCGGCTTCGCGCTGCGAGCGCGGGACCGCCAGGAGCACCTCGCGCGAGACGGACGCGATATACGGGAGCACCATGATGGCCAGGATCAACCCGGCCGCCAACATGCTGTAGCCGTAGTTCGGACCGTTGAAGAGTGGGATGACGCTCAGGTGCAGCGTGTCGCGCAAGAACGGAATGATCGCCAACCGCAGCGCGGGGATCAGGATGAAGATGCCCCACAAGCCGTAGATGACGCTCGGGATCGCGGCCAGGAGATCGACGAAGAACGCCACCGGCTGCCGGAGCCACGGCGGCGCGAACTCGGAGAGGAAGACCGACACCCCGATCGCGAGCGGCGTCGAGATGATGAGCGCGATCGCGGACGAGACGAGCGTGCCGTAGATCGATGGCGCCGCGCCGAACTTGCCGTTGACCGGATCCCAATCGCTCGAGGTGAGGAACGACAGTCCGAACTTGTGCAGCGCCGGCCAGCCGGCGAGGAAAATCTCGAGCGCGATGAGGGCGAGGAGAATCGGAACGCAGATCGCGAACACCCAAATAATGCCGCCGTAGATGCGGTCGCCGAGCGCGGTCCCCCCGATTCCCCCTTCAATGCCGTCGCCACCGGACGACGCGGTCTTCGCGCCGCCGGTCACGATCGGTGCAGGCGGCGGCGTGGCCACCGCGTCACTCACGAACCAACCTTGATGGAATCGAGTCGGGCCACGAGACGCGTATCGAGCGATTCGGGCAGCGGCCCGTAATCGAGCGCGGAGGCTTCCTTCTCGCCATCGGTGAGCGCCCAGTGCAGGAAGTCGACGAGCTTTTTGCCCTTGGCCGCATCGGTGAACGTCTTGTCGACGAGCAAGTACGTGAACGACGAAATCGGGTACGCGTTCGCGCCCGGGGCGTTCACGATCGACACGCGGTAGTCCGTGTTCGGCGGGAACTTGGCCGCCGCGCCTTCCGCGGCCGCGGTGATCGACTCGACCGATGGCGCGACGTAGTTGCCGGCCGCGTTCTTGATCGACGCGATCGGCAGGTTGTTTTGCTTCGCGTACACCAGCTCGACGTAGCCGATCGCGCCAGGCGTCTGCTTCACCTGGCCGGCGACGCCCTCGTTGCCCTTGCCGCCGATGCCCGCGGGCCATTGCAGTTCTTTGCCCTTGCCGGGTGCCTTCGCCCATTCTGGGCTCACGCTCGACAGGTAGTCGGTGAAGATATACGTGGTGCCGCTGCCGTCCGTGCGATGCACGACGAGGATGTCGGTGGTCGGGAGCTTGACGCCGGCGTTGAGCGCGGCGATCGCCTTATCGTTCCACTTCGTGATCTTGCCCTCGTAGATCTGCGCGATCACTTCGCCGGTCAGCTTGAGCGGCTGTGTGATCTCGGGAGCATTGTAGGTGATGGTGACGGCGCCGAGGACCGTCGGGATGTGGAACACCGGGGTCTTGAGCTTCGACATTTCGTCGTCGCTCATCGGCGCATCGGAGGCGCCGAAATCCACGGTCCCTTCGGTCAGCTGCCGGATGCCACCGCCGGACCCGATCGACTGGTAGTTGATCTTCACCCCCGCTTTGGCGGCGTACTCGGCGAACCATTTCGAGTAGAGGGGATACGGGAAGGTCGCGCCCGCACCCGTCAGGTCAGCGCCAGACGACGCGGTGCTCGCGCCGTTAGCGGCCGAAGTCGAATCTTTCGGGTTCGAGGCAGACTTGTCGCCGCCTCCGGAGCACGCCAGAACCGCCATGGCGCCCAAAACCCATGTGCAACGCTTGTACATGTCACTCCTTGCGGGTGTCCAGCAACTTAGGCCACCGCTCGGAGGGGTACGACGAGCCGCCTTGTAACGGACCGTAACGACCGGGTCACGTGGGACCGGAAGCTGTTGTCAGGCGCGCGTGTGACGACAGGGGCACGTATTCCATCTCGCCCGAGTAACGTAACGATCATCGATTGTAAAATGCCCGCGTTCGGTATTGTGCCTTCCTTCTTAGACCTGTTGGTTGGGGGCCGGTTTACTGTGTTCCATCCACTGATCAGAAGAGGAGTGCCCAATGCATCGATCGAACGCACGCGCGCGAGCTCGCCGTCGCGTGCGCCCGTCCTCGGTGGCCTGGTTGTTAGCCGTAACGCTCGCGGCACCGCTTGTCGCGCGCGGCCAAGACATTACCGATACCACGTTTAAGATCCGCTACAAGGGTCTGACCCTGACGCCGATCGGCTACTTCGCGGGTGAAGCCGTCTGGCGCGAGCGGAACGAAACGGCTGATATCGGTTCAAACTTCAACGCCATTCCGTTCACGCACTCGACCAACGCGCAGTTGAGCGAGTTCCGCGGATCGGCCCGTCAGTCGCGTATCGGCCTCATGGCCGACGCCAAACTCAACAGCGATGTCAGTTTCCGCGGGTACTGGGAGTCGGACTTCCTAACCGTCGGCACGACCTCCAACTCCAACGAGAGCAACAGCTACGCCCTTCGCGTTCGTCAGATATGGGGTGGTGCGACGATCGACCACAGCTCGTTCTACGCCGGCCAGATGTGGTCGCTCATGACCCCCATGAAAAACGGCGCCGCGCCGCGCAGTGAGGCGGTACCGCTCACGATCGACGCGCAGTATAACGTCGGCTTCAATTGGGCTCGTCAGTGGGGCGTCCGGTTCGTGCAGGACTTCGACCACAAGGCCGCATTCGCGATCGGCGCCGAAGAGTCGCAGATGACGTTCGGCGGTCACGGCATTCCGGCGAACGTGTTCGTCGGCAACGCTGGCGGCAGCCTGCTCAACTCGACCGCGAACTACTCGACCGATGTCGCGCCGGACGTCGTCGCGAAACTCTCCATCGACCCCGGTCCGTTCCACTTCGAGATCAAGGCGGTGGGCCGTCTCTTCCGTGATCGCGTGGTCGACACGGGCGCGACCGCGTCGCAGAGTGTCACGGCGATTCGGACCGCGGGCGGCGTCGGCGCCGGCCTCTGGATTCCCTTCAATTACGAAGGCCGC
>Ga0070741_10016691_pt1 | contig 12187 bp, 9 predicted proteins | sample Coa_R1_4_FD_66440 | JGI IMG/M metagenome (GOLD analysis project Ga0070741, IMG submission 66440) | Surface soil microbial communities from Centralia Pennsylvania, which are recovering from an underground coalmine fire - Coalmine... | ecosystem: Environmental > Terrestrial > Soil > Unclassified ...
CGAAGATGGCCAAATCGTAACTTGTCGAGAGCATCGTGCCCACCTTTCGAAAACCGCGAAAAGCTTGCCCTGAGCGAGCATCGCGAGCCGAAGGGGTGGGGCAACCCCGGTTTATGATGAAGTTCGGAAAGGCTGGGCCAGCCCCCTATACCGGGGGGATTATGATGCCAAGTCATGGTCACGTCGCCATCGGACTTGGCATTCAGGATGCTAGAACGTTCGGCCCGTGCAGTGAGTTACTGACCTCTTGATTGTGTCTTCCCCTATTTCCCCGAGGGTTCTTCGAGCGAGTGACGGCCAGAGAAGCACAATCGAAAAGACCGAGATAGTTGGTGAAAAATCGCGATTACGCTCACAATCTCTTGGTGCTCTGCCGTGCAGCAGCTTTCCGAAGCCGCTAGAACGCCAGAAGCAAACCGGCGAATGCTCAAACCACAAACAGAGTTGGGGGAACAAGCACGAGCAAAACGCCTGCGAGAGGATCCTCGACATCAAACACCAGGAGTCTTACGCGGAGAATGGAGCTTGGAGTGGCGATCGTCCGTGCTCCCTAGTCCTTGAATACGATCATCCAGCCGATTGGGGTTACTACGACAGTATTTTCGACAAAACCTGGAAAAAGCGGCTGCCGGAGCGCTGTCGAAGTCTCAAATAAAACGACGATATACTTCTTCACAACCCATCATGAAGCGCCACGCGCTCATCTTCGGTCTGGTCGGCGGGCTGCTGATCGCCACCCTGCAATACACAGAATACCGTTTCGTCGTCATCGAGCACTCCGTCGAGCTCTACGGCGCGCTGGTTGCCATCCTGTTCGCGAGCTTCGGTATCTGGCTCGGCCTGCGTATCACGCGTGGTCGCGAGACTATCCGCGAAACGGTCGTGATCAGGGAAGTACCTGTCGCCGCCGAGGCCTTTGCGCCCAATGTGGCCCAGCAGCAGAGCCTCGGGATCACGGCCCGCGAGCTAGAAATCCTCACCCTGATCGCCCGGGGGTTCAGCAATCGCGAGATCGCCACGCAGCTTTTCGTTTCCGAAAACACGGTCAAGACACATTGTGCGCGCGCCTTCGACAAGCTGGGAGCCGCCCGCCGCACGCAGGCCGTCCAGCGCGGTAAAGAACTGGGCCTGCTGCCTTGACCGCGTCACCCGAAAGCATGATTTCCGCTGGTTGCGCGCAAAATCATCCGAAAGGATGACGACAACCTGCCCCCTTCCGCCGTATCGTGACTGCATCCTCAGTCGCACCAGGAGCTCACATGAAGAAAACAGTCCTCACCTTCGGCCTCATCGCCGGCGTCATCATCTCCGTCCTGATGGGCGGCTCGCTTCTGCTTGCCGACAAGATCGGCTCCGGCCACAGCATGGCCCTCGGCTACACCATCATGGTGGCGTCGTTCCTGCTCATCTACTTCGGCATCCGCAGCTACCGCGACAATACCCTTGGCGGTCAGATCTCGTTTGGACGCGCCTTCGCCTGCGGCATCCTGATCACCCTTATTACCACTATCTGCTACGTCGCCATGTGGGAGGTCCTCTACTTCAAGTTCATGCCCCACTTCATGGACGGCTACTTCGCCGCGCAGATCCAGAAGGTGCAGTCCGCCGGGCTCGACCCCGCCGCCACCGCGGCGCAGGTCGCCGCCATACAGCACTCACAGCAGCTCTATCAGAACCCGTTGGTCAACATGGCCTACACCTTCATGGAGCCGCTGCCCGTCGGCTTGATCATCACGCTTATCTCCGCTGCCATCCTCCGGCGCAAGGCCCGAGTCGAACCTACCGGCGCTACCGCGGCCATGACCACGTAAGAAAAGTCGGGGAACAAACCCCGACCTTTTGTTTTCCGGTGAAGGCAGCCTCTGCGGGCTTGCACGCGGGGAGGCCGTGGCCCAGATTTCCTGCTACTGCTTGCTCCATTGATACGGGAACAGCTTGCCGGCCTCGTCGGCAGTCATTTTGTAACCCAATGTTTCGGCGGCGTGCGCGAGCACAGGATCGCGATTGGCGGCGAGATCGGCGGCGGTGGGAAGCACCGTTTCATCCGGGACCACGCCATGGTGTTCCAGGCTCACGCCATCCTTCATGATCAGGTCAGCGTCGGTAATGGACGCGCCAAAGAAAGCAATCGTCTGAGTGCCGGTCTGATACCGGTAATGCATGGACTCCATTACGCTGCCGGAACTGGTATCGCCCATTACCACGCCGCGCTTCTCAACCTGCACAACCCGAGCAAACAATTCCGAGGCGGATGCCGACCGGCTGTCTACCAGTACCACGACTTTCCCGTTGTAAGGATTGCGATGAGACTTCGCCACGAACGGTTTGGTGTCATTACGCCTGACCCGGTCCGCGATCTTGACCTCGTTCTCGAACAAACGCCCGAGCAGGGACTGCAGGCTGTCGACGGCTCCGCCTCCGTTCCCGCGAAGGTCCACGATCATGGCTTTGTGCTTGCGGGCGCGGCCTATCATGTCGTCGGCTTCGGAGTCGCTAAAGAGAAAGCGGCTGATCTTCAGCACGTATAAATCGCCAAGTTCCTGCCAGCGGGTTCTCATGCGCCGGTCTTCATCTTCGTAATCGCGGATGATTTCGGAGATGTCATTGCCATTACTCAGGTCCTTGACCTGCAACATAGGCTGCATCTTTGCCAAGACTTCGAGTGGACGGTCGGCGCCCGACGGGCTGCGAAGTTGAAGATGAAGCGAGGCCTGGGGGCGCAAGCTCTCAAAGACGTACTGCATCTTCCATAAGTTGTCGCGGGAGGGAGCGAAGCCGTTAATGGTGAGCACCTCATCGCCCGGCTTTAAGCCCTTTCCCTCGGCATCGCTCCCGGGGCGGACCCGAAGGACAAAGCAACGATCGCCAATCATTGCGGTCTGATACCCGAAGTCGTGGCGGTAGGGTCGCGATGGCGGAAGAAAGAAAGTATGCGAATCATTGAGCGCATCGAGCGCGCCCGCGATGTGCGAGAGCGCCATATTAAAAGAAGGCGAGCTGTCGATTTTGTTCCTGGCCTCGGCGACCCGGGCATTCCAATCCAAGCCGTGGAATTTGGGATCGTAGTAATGTTTGCGTACATCATCGGCGATCATCTGCAGCATGGAGCGGGCGCGATCGCGATCGAAGCCGGAAAGTTGAGCGGGCTTGTCCTGGGCGGCGGCAATGTTGCCAGACAGTAACAGCACTAAGCAGATAGAAGTGGCGAACTTCTTCATGGAGACTCCTCCCCGATCACCTCGGCAGATGGGGTGATCGGCCGGGGCGTCCCCCCTCAATTGAGAGCGAGCATAGAACAGGAACTCGGAATCCACAAGGCAGCAGTGCGCGGCAGGGAGGACCCATTCCCAAAACGAAAAGTGCTTTACATTGTGTGATTTACACAGATTACTCCGATGGTTCTACTCCCTTTGGGCAGATTGTTCCCCTCCTCCAACCAGCCTATAATCGGGGACACTCTGGTAAGGATTCTCCGTCAGGTTCCGGGTGGGTAACACGAGGGCTGTTTTGTGTCTTCGTGACGACAATACCCGGCTATGCGAAAGCACCTGCAACCCGCCCTGATGGCAATGACCGTAATCGCGACCTTCCTTTCCCTCACGATGCCACAAGTGCAGGCACAAGCCGGCAATAGTCGGATCAATGCGACCACCGACGATAGCGGACGGACGGTTTACACCAACGACTGGACTCCGCAGAGCGGGTCCCGGACGGCGGCCCTGGCGAGTCGGCGCAGTTCGCTCGCGTATTGGAGCGTGACCGACCATCGCTGGAAACCGGTTCCGACCGCGAATGTTCGAGCGGCACGATCGGCTGCGGCGGAAGTGGGCGAATTCCTGGGTTCAACCGAAGCGGCCCCCATGCCAACGGTGAGCAATGGGCGTCCGTTCTCGCAGCAGGACGTGGATGCTGCCATTGAGAAAGCGGCAGCCCGGCACAACGTGGATCCGAACCTGGTACGAGCGGTGATCAAGGTGGAATCCAACTTCAATCCCAACGCGGTCTCCCGCAAGGGGGCGATGGGACTGATGCAGTTGATGCCGTCCACGGCGCGATCGCTGAACGTTTCGAACCCGTTCGATCCGGAGCAGAACGTGGATGCCGGCGTACGCCACCTGAAGAAACTGATGGAAAACTATGGTGGCGACGTAAAGCTGACGCTCGCTGCATATAACGCAGGCGCAGGAGCGGTGGCGCGCAGTTCCGGGGTCCCGCACTACGCTGAAACCCGGAATTACGTGAAAAAAATCACGCAACTGTACTACGGGGGAGACTCCGGGATCCGCATCCTGGGAAATCCGGTGCACGAACCCGTGCGGGTGCAACGAGATGCCCGAGGTGTGCTGTACATCAGCAACACCGACTAGGGTAGCCGGCATCTGTTTAAGGGCGCGGTACAAACGCAAGGCGATTACGGCGGTACATTGAACAATTCTGAATTAAGCCACCGCTTGTGGCGGGTTGCGGCTGCCGTTCTGGTGACGCTGTTACCCGTAGTACCAGCCCAGGGACGGGTTCGCCGTTCGGATGCGTGGGCGCGCAGCCAATTCGAGAACGCCGAGCGGATGCGCGAAGCGCTGAACGGACGTCCTGCGCCGGAGCGCACGCGGCAGCAGTACCAGCGCGTCATCAACGCTTACCGGCGGATTTATTTTGCCACTCCGACGTCATCGAAGGCGGATCCCAGCGTGGTTGCCGTGGCCGAACTGCAGGTGGAAATGGGACGGCGGTTCGATGACGACGCCATCCTCCGCTCTGCCATCCAGCAGTACCAGTTTCTGCGCCGGGAGTATCCCGGCAGCAAGTACCGCGTGGATGCATTGTTCACCATCGGGGAAATCTATAAAGACGATCTCAACGACCGCGCCAAAGCCCAGGACACCTTCGAAGAATTTCTGAGCCGCTATCCGCATAGCCACCTGGCGGATGATGCCAGGGCAGCGCTGGCGGAAGCCGTGCAGCAGGCGAGCGTGAAATCGAAGAAGGCGAGGGACAGGGAAAAAGCCAAGGCTCCGACGCAGGAAGACTCAGAGGACACGGACCAGGCGGCGGCAGCGCCGGATGCCGATGCGCCCGCTGCCGAAACGCGAACCGCCAAGGTGGCGCGCGTGACCAGCATTCGGCACTGGTCCACGCCCGACTACACGCGGGTGGCGATTGATATCGAGCAGGATGTGAAGTTCGATTCACAACGCATCGGCAATCCCACTCGCATCTTTTTCGATCTTTCCGACACCCGGCTGGCGTCCACTCTGGTAGGAAAAACGTTCGACGTGGATGACGGGTTTCTGAGGAAGATCCGGGTTGCGCAGTTCAAGCCCGGCAAGACCAGGATTGTGTTGGAAGTGGACGAGCTTTCGGATTACAACGCGTTCCTGTTATCGAATCCCTCGCGGCTGATCATTGACGTTCACGGCAAGGAGACGGCGAAAGCTTCGAAAGAAAAGAGGACTGGGCGCGAACTGCGAACCGAAGCTGCATCCGCCGAGGAGAAGTCAGCCGACGGCCCATCTCGGGCCAGCGAGGACCGCAAGACTGAAAAGGCGGTGGATCGCGTCGTGGTAAAGAATGGCGTGCCGACGCGGATTGTCGAACCGGATGACAGCAACAGCGAGAACGAAACCGAAGCCAGCGCAAGAGCGCCCGAGAGCAAGCCTGAAGTCAAAGAAACCGCAATTGTAGCCGCACCTGCAAAACGTAAGCCGCGCGCCCGGAAAGAAACAGCGCCCGAATTCGACATTCGAGAAGCGCAACCTACAGCAAGCGGAGACCGCTCGCTGATTCGCGCGCTGGGATTGAAGATTGGCAAGATCGTAATTGATGCCGGGCATGGCGGGCATGACACCGGGACCATTGGACCGAACGGATTGTTGGAGAAAGATCTGGTCCTCGATGTGGCCAGGCGGCTGGGCAAGCAACTGGAAAGACTTGGCGCCCAAGTGGTTTACACCCGTTCTGACGATACGTTCATTCCGCTCGAGACGCGAACGGCGATTGCGAACCAGGAGCAGGCGGACCTGTTCATTTCGATTCACGCCAACTCGAGCAGCGATCCGGACGCCCGGGGAGTCGAGACCTATTACCTGAACTTCACCTCGTCGCGCGACGCGCTGGAGGTGGCAGCGCGCGAGAATGCCGTGTCGGAGAATTCGATCCACGAATTGCAGGACCTGGTGAAGAAGATCGCGTTGAAGGAGAAGATTGAGGAATCCCACGAGTTCGCGGCGGACGTGCAGGCCTCGCTGCACAGCGGACTGGCGGCGAAGAGTCCCGGCATCCGCGATCGCGGGGTAAAGAAGGCGCCATTCATTGTGCTGATCGGGGCAAACATGCCCTCGATCCTGGCGGAGATTTCTTTTGTGAGCAATCCGGGAGACGAACGCCGGTTGCAAACCGCCGAATACCGGCAGCGCATCGCCGAGTCGCTGTACCGGGGGATTGCCAAGTACGTGAATGGATTGAGCGGGGTAAAAGTCGCCAGCAAGATTGAGAAGAGCGAAGGGCAATAGTTTTTCCTTCGTGAAACTTCGTGTCCTTTGTGGTTGACTGAGTTCTCAAACTCCGTTCACCTCAACGTCCCTCCGTGGTAAAAGCCGTTCTCAAATCTTCAACCACCAAGTCCACCAAGGTTCACGAAGTACCTATATCCTGGCGCCCGCTTTATGGAAACTTTCCCGCCCGGCCTGTAGTCTAATCATGTAGGAGCTCTAGCGGTTCCCTCTCTGATGAAGCCTTTTTACCTGGTTTTTGCATTCTTCATGCTGAGCGTCTGCGCGTCCGCGGCGCCAGAGCCATCCATTTTGCCGAAGTCGTTTTCTGCCTGGCAGATGTCCGGCAACGCGAAAAGAGGCGGCGATCCGGCTGCGGCGGATGGGATCAACGCGGCACTGCTGAAGGAATACGGATTCCAGGACCTGGAGTCGGCTACCTATGTGCGGGACGACGGACGCAAGCTGACGGTCAAGGCGGCGCGCTTTAACGACGCAAGCGGAGCCTATGGAGCATTCACGTTCTACCGCGAGCCGCAAATGAATAAGGAGGAGATCGGGGACAAGGGCGCCTCGGCGAATGAGCGGATCCTCTTTTATCGCGGCAACGTGCTGGTGGATGCGGTTTTCAGCCGGCTGAGCGCGATGTCGGCGGCGGAGTTAAGAGAACTGGCGAACGCACTCCCGCTTCCTCCGGGGAACGCGCGCGCGCTGCCCAACCTGCTAAGTTATCTGCCCAGGCAGTCGTTCGTGGCGAACAGCACAAAGTACGTGCTGGGGCCAATCGCCTTGCGAGCGATTCACGCGCCGATTCCGGAGACGCTGATCAACTTCAATGCCGGTGCAGAGGTAATCCAGGGCACTTACAACAGTTCCGGTGGTGAAGCGACCCTGATGCTGATCGGATATCCAACCCCGCAGATCGCGGCCGAGCAGTTGAAGCGACTCGATGCGGCGCATCAGGCCAATACCACGCAGCAGGCGGGAAGTCCTACGCTGGTGGATGTGGGGCCGTTTTTCGACCGGCGCACCGGTCCGATCGTGGTGGTGGCAGCGGGACCGCTATCGCAAAGCGAAGCGCGATCGCTTCTCGCCTCGGTCAACTACGATGCCGACGTTACCTGGAACGAGAACACATCGTTCAGCAAGAAAGATAATCTGGCGAACCTGCTGGTCAACATCATCATCCTGTGCGGAATCATTTGCGGGTTCGCGCTGGTGGCCGGAATTGCGTTTGGAGGCCTGCGAGTACTGTTTCAGCGGATCCTGCCGGAACGGGTTTTCGACCGTCCGGAACAGGTGGAATTCATCTCGCTGCACCTGTCGGAAGGAGGCCCCGGGGGAGAGCCGACGGCCTCAGGACGAGGGTAAGCTCTTCAATAGAAGCCTGTTAGGGAGGGAAGTTCCGCGATTTGTCTCACATTGAGCCACTTTCGACGGTTGTTAACCTATTTTGTAAATAATTGATAATAAAGGGATTATTTCCTAAAAATTCCTTGACACCCCCCTTTTACGAACCATAAGATTTCGCCAGAAAAGTTTTGACGGTCTTTGCCTCCGTTGGAACTATTCTCCCTTGAAGAAGAGGCCACCTATTGCCGGGTGGCCTTTTCGTTTGAGCTCAAAACCTTCGACCACTGAGGGAATTTCTGTCGAATTTTTTCGGACATATGGCTTCACAGCGTTCGATCTCTTGGTGGCGGCTCAGTTGGGTTTCCGAAACCGTGATTCACCCTGATAGAAGTCATCCCGAAGCGCAGCGAGGGATCTCGAGTGCACGACGGTTGAGCTCTGTGGGCGGGAGAATGTCGTCCCACGCCGATCCCTTCGAAAGCTTTACGCCCTCGCGCAATGGCATTTAGAATCGAACTCAAGCCGACGTAGCTCAGTTGGTAGAGCAGCCGATTCGTAATCGGCAGGTCACCAGTTCAAGTCTGGTCGTCGGCTCCAACCCCTTTTCTCTCAACGCATACCTAGCGAGCGGGAGCCGGTTTGGTAACAGTTGGTAACAAAAGTTCTGCTGCTTGAGCCAGTGGCATGCGGAAGTTCTCCACTTCAGGAAGGTCATAATCCTTCAGCAAAACTTCCACTGAATTGCCCAACATATTCGATACCAACTTTGCAGATTCACCCCGACGAAGCATTCTGGTCGCCGCAGTGCGTCGGAAATCGTGCCACCCACCGAGTTCAATCCCAAGCCCCTCAGCGACAGGTCGGACGTATCGCTTAAGAGCATTTCCGGGATTGACGGGTGTTCCTGTATGCGAGCGAAAGACAAAGTCGCCCGCCCCCAAGTTCCTCATCCGCGCAAGCAGGCTTGCAGGAATCGGCAAACTTCTGACCGATTTCTTAGTTTTTGGCGACTGCAACTTCCCTTCGTAGATCGTGCGCGAGATGTGAAGCACTTCCCCATCGAAATCAGACCACTTGATTCCGATAGCCTCTCCGATTCGGAGACCCGTTATTGCCAAAAATAAGACGAGCGTTGAATACGGCTCCTCCAGCTTCTCGGCAATGGCAATCACCTCTGAAGATTTCAAAGGTTTGTGAATCGTCTTCTCTTTCCCCGCGTCGGGCAGCTTGATCTTCGAGCAGGGATTCTTTTCGAGCCAACCGCAGTCAACGGCCCAGCTCAAGACCTTGCCTAAAGAAACCCGCATTCCACGAAGGGTATTCTTGCTGTACTTCGGTGCCTGCTCCGCGAGAAAAACCTGCACGTCTTCACGATTGATATTTGAAATCTCCATATTTCCGAAGATTGGAAGAACGTGAGCGCGAAGAAGTTTTTGATAGTACCTTGCAGTGCTAGGCTTCATCGTTGCCAACTCTGCAAGCTTCCATCGCTCGAACAAGTCTGAAAAGGTCAGCACCGTTCTCAGTTTTTGGACCGCCATTTTTCCTTGTAAATCGACGACAGCGGCAGCCCTGCTTGGCAATTCTTTAATGGTTCCAAGACGTACATTCCGAGCGCGGCGAATGACCTTTCCATCTGGAGTCAGTGCGTCTTCACGATATCTGCCGTACCACACTTTCCCCGACCCTCTCTTGTATACGTAGCCTTTCTGATTACGCTGAAGCATTCTTGTCTTCTCCTTTACGGAGGCTTGCTTCAGCGGTTTCCCAGATGGAATTCTGCCAGAGAACTGACGGAGCAGCAACGATTCAACGAACCGGAGACCGCGTCCAACTCTGAGAGAGGGAAGCTTTTGAACGTGACGACGAACCCAAGTCTCAGATACGCCCAAGATGGAGGCCGTCTCGCGAACAGTCAATAGGCGAGCGGCAGGTCCGCTCCGAGCCTGTGGTTTATACCCGCCGGCTGGACGGATTTGCCTCGACTGCGCGCTTCTGACGGACGGTGGCCACGTCCCTGAGTCACTGCTCGGGTCGACAGCCATGGTCATCGGGAGAACGACAGAGTCGCCCTCAAAAGAAACAACATTCATTGTGAAATCTCGTTAGAAAAAATGAAGTGAATCCGCCGCCCCTTCGCGCCTCAGTGATGGCGTGCCTTCGGGGAGCACTAGGCTCTTGCAGCTGCGTTGGCTTTGTGCGGGACAGACTGACAAAGCGGGAATTTCTACCCTTTCCTCAGAGGCCCGGCTGAAAGCCGGAGCGTCATCGGATCAATTGCTGCGTCTGGCGACTCAGCATCGAAAATCAAAAATAAAGCGTGTCCAACCGTTGGACCGCGACCACCCCGTCCACCAAGCGATCTAGGGTGTTCAGGAAAGCAGCGAGGGGGTTAGGCGGGGTGGGGGAAGATTGAAAATTAATGTTACTACCCTCCAAAATCGCCAACCGGAGTCCCACTCTTTTATCGAACGTCCAACTGTTGGATTTCGAAGTCCGTAATTGGCTTGCTTGGGCTCACCGCTCTCACGAACCTCGATTTGCGGAGCTGCCAGGTGCCATTGCAGCCCAGAGCCGCCGTCCATTCTCTGGACACGGGTTACTCAACCCGACTACGCTGGTCATTTCCAAGTGTCGCCCCGCTACTCTCCCCAGTCGGCCTGGGAGCCGTGCTCCAGCAGCAGCTCAGTTGCTGTTGCACTGCCGCTACCAGTTCTGCGGCAACCCTGTCTGTGAGTTCTCGTATTACCTGCGCGAATACTGATCATTAGCCATCCCATTTCTCGGTTCATTTCCAACCTCAGTTCCAGTTCTATTCCGAGGTCATTTCCCGGTCGATTTCCAGCTTCATTTCAAAAACTAATGTTTCTGAAATGCTCAAAACACCTATGTAGCGAGTACTGAATTCAACAGGTTGCGAATCGTCAACGACAAGGGTTTTTGAAACGCTCAAGACTGAATACGAGGACGAGCACAAACGGCGTCAGTTCTTCGGGAAGAACTTGTTTGCCCTACCCCTGGGCCGCGGACACGCGGTACACGTAGTCAAGCAATTGATGCCACTTCCCATTAGCGAATCAGCCCCTCCTTCAGCATCCATTCCCTTACCTCGGGACGCATGTCGAGCGAATCAGAGCCGCGATCACGTTCTTGGAATTCGAGCAGGTGCTCCCTAAACCACTCGCTCTGGCCGCGATTCCGTTTTTTGCGCTTTTTGGGCTTTGGGCGGGCTTGCAGGCTGGCGGGCCACCCGATCAGCGTTACCACCCGAACCCGCCCTTCAATGGAGACGTGAACCGCTTTGACCTGCTTGGCCAGCGCGAACGCCTGATTCCAGATGTTGGAATACCTGTAGGCATTCATCTGTCGTCTTAGTTCCCGGAGGGTAAGCTTCCCACCAGCCGTATCCAAAAAATCCAAGATTCGCCTTGCGATTTGCCTAACGGGATCGACCCTCGATACACGCTTGCTGTGAGGCCGATTTCTTCTGATCGTTACCGTTGTCTTCGAAACTGATGAAGCGTTGTTGCTTTCGTTACTGTTCGTGGTCGTTCTCTCTCTCTCTCTCTCTCTCTCTTGTGCATTTCGACATGCCTTAAGGCTCTGGCCGGTCGTTGCGGCTGTTGCTCATGCTCCGTAGTAGTTGGCACCTGTTTAGGTTTGTAGCGAAGTCACGCCTCAAGGCGATTTGCTCCCACAGCTGTTTCCAGCGAATGGACGAGGGCTTCTTCGACAGTACAGCTCAACTTTTCGCGACTTTTTGAGTCCGTTTCATCCGGATGGCCCTGAGTGTCACCGGCGGCAACCTGGTCGTTTCTAGGCTCGATCTGTGCCCTCTGTACAGAGCTTTTCAGCGCTCTATTGCGAGTTGCCACCGCTCGAGCTTTCTCCAAAGCAGCTGCCCGCTTCGGGGAGAGGCTCTTGGGTTTCCGGACGCCTGCGTACCTGAGTGCGAGCTTTACCTGCTCCCGGCTTTTTGGATCGAATACTGCGACACCTTCTTCATCGCCATTCTGAGTGATCATCATCCCGGCTTTCTCGAAGGCTTTGCGGGCTGCTGTCCAATAATTGGAAGAGCCGCTATCGGGCATGATCACGACTCCCAAACGTTCATCGTCGTAGGCGAAGATGTGAGATTGTCCGATCCGGCCCGGGATGATTTCAGTACCTTCATCGGGTCCTCGAGTGATTTTGAGGTCATGCTGAACTGCGAATTGCCTTATATCCATTGATCGGCTCCCCATTTTCTGAGACACATTGAAGGTTAGTTTCCGGCAAAATCAACCAACGAAGGAAGGGGGATTTGCCGTGAAGAGGAAGCGCTTTTCTGTGGAGCAGATCGTAGG
>Ga0070741_10016692_pt1 | contig 12187 bp, 9 predicted proteins | sample Coa_R1_4_FD_66440 | JGI IMG/M metagenome (GOLD analysis project Ga0070741, IMG submission 66440) | Surface soil microbial communities from Centralia Pennsylvania, which are recovering from an underground coalmine fire - Coalmine... | ecosystem: Environmental > Terrestrial > Soil > Unclassified ...
CCGCTCGGGACACCCAACCTGCTCCTCGTCTGGGCGCTGATCCTCGTGGCGGCGGCGGTCGTCTTTCGCCTCTGCCAGGCTCGCCTCGGCAGCGGCGCCGCCGAGCCTACCGCTCCGTCCGCGGCTACTCCGATCGGCCTGCGCGCCCTCGCCGGCCACCGGCTGCTCCGCGGCCTGATGGCCGCCGCCTTCCTGCTGATCCTGCTGCTTCACCTGCTCGACTACCAGATCGCCGACGTGTACACCCGCACCTTCCACGACAGCGACGAGCTGACCACATTCCTCGGTCGCTTCACCAGCGTGCTGAGCCTGCTCGGCCTCTGGCTGAGCGCCTGGCTCGTGCCGCGCTGGATGACCCGCCTGGGGGTGCGCCAGGTGGCGATGGTGGTGCCGCTGCTGACGGTCGCCAGCAGCGCGGCGCTCGCCCTGGCTTACCAGCTACCGAGCGCCATCCTGGCGGCGACCACCCGCAATGCCGTCGTCGGCGCCTTCGACGATCCCGTCCAGAACCTCCTGCTGGGCCTGTCCGGCCCCCACCTGCAAGCGCGAGCCCGCGCCCTCCTGCGCGGCGCGGTCGTGCCGCTAGCCGTCGCCGCGGCTGGCCTGCTCCTGCTCGCGGTGCGCGGCCGCCTGGAGACGACGCAGCTTGGTCTGCTCACGCTCGCGGTGGCGGGCGCCTACCTGGCCGTAAGCTGGATCCTGCGCCAGGAGTACGTCCGTGCGCTGGTGGCCCGCATCCGCGAGGGGCGGCTGAACCTGGACGACCTGCCGCCCGGGGCGGTCCGGCTGGGGCAGGCGGAGGTGCAGACCCTGGCCCGCGAGCTGGACGACGCCGACCCGCGGACGCGCGCCTTTCTCGTCGAGGTGCTGGGGCGCCTCGGCGGGCCTCGAGCGCTGGAGACGGTGCGCCGAGGATTGGCCGACTCGACGCCGTCGGTGCGAGCCGCCGCCTTGCAGGCGATCGCCACCATCGGCGATGCGCGGGCGTTCCCCTGGACGCTGCCCCTGCTAGCCGACGAGGTCGCGGCCGTGCGAGTGGCCGCGGTGCGAGCGGCGGCCGCGTTGGGCGGGCCGCTGGGAGCGCTGGCGGTGGCGCCGCGGCTCGCGGATCCCGATGGCGAGGTGCGAGTGGCAGCCGCCTACACGCTGGCCGTCCACGGGCCAGACGGCGAGCGGGCCGGGGCGCTCGCCGCGCTCGAAGCGCTCACTGGGGATGGGCTGCCGCGCCAGCGAGCCGAGGCGGCCACGGCGCTGAGCGCGCTCGGGCTGCCGCTGCCCGCCGGCACGCGCGCCGCGCTACTGAAGGCGAGCGACGCCGAGGTGCGCCGCGCCGCGGTCGAGCTGGAGCGCCCGTCGGACGAGGACCTCTCGCTCCTGGTCCGAGCGCTGGGCGATCCGGCCGAGCGGGTACGGCGGGCGGCGAGCGACCGCCTGGTCGCCGCGGGCGAGGCGGCCTCTCTGCCGCTGGTCGCCCAGTTCCCCGCGCTACCCGAGGCCGGTGCCAGGCTCGCGCTGGCCTGTCTCGTGCGGATCGGCAGCCCCGCGCAACAGGAGGAAGTCGACTTTCGCGTGGCTGGGGAGATCGAGCGCGCCGCGCGGGATACCCCGCTGCGGCGGGCGCTGGCGAGCCCTGACCGCCCCGCCGCCTACGAGCTGCTCCACATCGCTCTGCAGCACGCGCACGAGCGGGCGATTCAGCATGCCCTGGCTCTGGCGACGGCGCGCTCGTCGGAGCGACTGGCCCGCGAGATCGCCGGGCACCTGGCCAGCGCCGATGCCCGGCGCCGCGCGGATGCCTACGAGCTGCTGCTCAATCTCCTGCCGGCGCGCTGCGGCAAGGCGCTGAGCGCCCTGTCGGACGCGGCGACAGCCAGCGAGTCGGTCGCGCCCGACGCCGTGCTGGCGGAGTACGTCGATCACCCGGACGCCTGGGTGCGGGCGGGCGCTTACTACGCCATCGGCCGGCTGGGCCGCGGCGACCTGGCGAGCGCGGTGCGGCTGGCCCACGCGGATACGCCTCTGCTCGCCGCGCTGGTCACGGAGACGCAGGCCCGCCTGGCTAGCGGTGCCGAGCCGCGCCGGCTCGCCCCGGCCGGCGCGGCTCGCGATTCGGTCCCCCCGACACGCCCGGTGGCCGCGGCCGACGGACCCATTCAGGACGATCCAGCAATCAAGGGAGCATACGCGGTGCTAGACCAGCTACTCTGCTTGCATAAGGTGCCGCTCTTCCGCGAGCTGACCCTGGAGCAGCTCCAGGCGCTGAGCCCCCTGCTCGAAGAACGCGAGTACCTGGCCGGGGAGCAGATCGTGCGGGAAGGCGACGAAGGCCACGAGCTGTTCGTTGTCCTGGCCGGCGCGGTCCGCATCGTCCGTGGCAGCGGGAGCCAGACGGTCGTCCTCGGCGAGCTGGGGCCTCAGGACTACTTCGGCGAGATGGCGCTGCTCGCCGAACGGCCGCGCGCGGCCACGGCTGTTGCCGCCAGCAACTGTCGCCTGGGCGTGCTCGCCAAGGAGCACTTTCTGGCCGTGTTGAGCGAGCGGCCGGAAATCAGCCTGGCCGTGATCCAGGTGTTGAGCAACCGCCTGGCCGAGGCCAACGACCGCCTGGCCGCCGAGAGGTAGTGCCGTGCTGGTCCCATCGGCCAACCCCGCGATGCCCGCTCTCCAGCGGCTGGTCTTCCTGATCGTCGCCCTGGTCGTGCTGTTCGGCGCCGGGCTGTTCTTCCTGCCGGACCTCGTAGCCCCCCGCTGGCCCTGGGCGCTTACCCCCTTCAACACGCGCTTTCTGGGCGCGGTCTACGTGTCCGAGCTGTTCGCCGCCATCATCGCCGTGACCGTCAACCGCTGGGCGCCGGCACGCCTGATCGTGCCGCAAGCCGTCACGTTTACCGCCGTGGTCACCATCGCGTCGCTGCTGCACCTCGATCGCTTCGATCCGCAGCGGCGGGCGACCTGGCTCTGGTTCGTGCTGTACACGGTGCCGCTGCTCATCCTCACCTACTATCTCTGGCGGTACCGACACCTGCCCCCGGCGCACCCCGCGCCGCCCGAACGCCCCTGGCGCAGCTACCTGCTCGGGCAAGGCGCCGTCCTGGGGCTCTATGGCGTCGGCCTGTTCCTGGCCCCGGGCCTCTTCAGCGCCTTCTGGCCCTGGCCGCTCGATAGCTTCCACGGCCAGGTCTACAGCGCCGTCTTCCTGACCGGGGCGGTGGGCTCGTTCCTACTGGCGCGAGCCGCTGCGCCTGTGGAGCTTCTGACGGCGGGTCTCGCCCAGGGTGTTCTGGGCGGCTTCGCCATCGCCGGGCTGGTGATCGTAGATGGCGCTGTCCACCGCGTCACCTGGACCGCCCCGGGCACCTGGCTGTGGATCGGCGCTTTCGCGATCGTCCTCGCCGCCGGCCTCGGTCTGCTCTGGCAGGCGCGCGTGGCCGCTCGCGTCGGCCGCGACCAGGTAGCTGCCATGCCGTGAGCTAGCCTGGTCGATGCGGCTGGAGGTAGCTGTTGCGCGCGTCGGGCGGGTAGTGGTGCTCGCCGCGGCGGAACATCTCGACCTCGAAGGCGTACTCGCTCGGAAAGCCGCCCTCCACGAGTAGCGCGCTGGCCGCCTCGAGCGAGGGCGCGTCGGCGACCAGCCGCGCCAGCGCAGCGACGCGCTCGTAGAGGACGCGCGGCGCGAGGTAGAATGTCACGGTCCCGACCGGCGACAGCATGAGTGTGCGCGTACCGTCGCGGATGCTGCGCGTGCCGCGCGCCCCCTCGGCGCAGGCCACGGCGATCGCGCTCGCCTCGGTCGGGACCTGCTCCACGACGCGCCGCAGCTCGGCCGCCACGGCCGGAGTCATGCCCCAGGCGCCGAGCAGCCCGCCGTGCTCGGCCACGACGCTCAGCGCGTGGTCGATCTCGGCCGGCGTCAGCTCGGCGTCGCTGCCGTAGCCGAAGACGCCCCACAGGCAGGGCACCTCGGCGGCAAGCTGGCTGAACGCCGCCAGCATCAGCGCGTCGGCCACCGGGCTGCGCAGCCCCGGCTCGTGCCCCTCGGCCAGCGAGTCACCGCCCACGTCCACGCCGACGAGCAGGTCGGCGCCCAGCGCTTGCAGGGCGGCCCGCAGGCCGGCCACCACGCCGGGCGCCCCCTGGGAAAGGTCGACCAGCAGCGTCTCCGCGCCGTACAGCTCGGCTACGCGGCTCTCGGCAAAGCGCACGCCAGTGGTCGTCGCGGTCTGGGCGTTAGCCAGCCAGACGGTCGGCGCGAGCGGGCGCACGTCCGTGACCTCGGCCAGGCGGCGCGTGCCCGGCACGGGGTCGTACACGAAGCGCTCCCAGGACAGGCCGCCGAGCACGCAGGTGATACCGAACAGCTCCAGGAAGCGCGCCGTCGGGATGGCGCCCACGACGTCGCCGCCGCCGCCGACGCCGAGCACCAGCGCCTTGCGCGCCGAGCGCAACACCGTTTCGAGCTGGTGGGGACTGCTCGCGGGCCGATCCACGGCATCTCCTCGCTGCTACTGGTGTCTCTACTATTCTGCCCTACCCGCGCACGCGGCCGAGGGTTTGGCGGGCGTATTCTGACGGAGCGGGATCGATCATGCGCTCCAGCGGCACCGGCTGCGGCAGCGTCAGGACGCCGTTGCGCAGGTGCGTCTGCTGGATGTCCATGATGCTGTCGCCCTGGATCACCAGGTCCGCGTCCCAGGTGTAGGGCACCTGATCGCGCAGCACCTGCTCCGGCACGTTGAGGTACTTCGTGAAAATGGCAAGGTGCTCGGGGCGGTAGAGGCGCTCGGGGTCCGAGACGCCGAGCTGCGGCGGCTGCAGGTCGCGGATGCCCTTCATGTAGGCCACGGCCCAGCGCTTGGCCACTTCGGGTCGGTCGCGCAGGACCTGGCCCGACGCCGTGATCACCGTGGTCATCCGCCCCGGCGTGATCGCCGACACGAGCTTGACGGCGCTGCCCTGGCTCACGGCGCGCGTCGCCAGCGGCTCGGCGGGCACCGCGGCGTCGATCGAGCCGTTCGCCAGGGCGGTCGGCATGTCGGGGAAGGGCATCGACACGGGCTCGATGTCGTTGATGGTCATGCCGAGCGGATCGAAGACCTTCGTCAGCAGGTACTCCGGTGTGGCGCCGCGGGCCAGGATCGCGATGCGGCGCCCCTTCAGGTCGGCCGGGCCGCGTACCTCGCCGCTGTCCACCAGCTCCTTGCGCACAACGAGCGGCAGCGGGCTGTCCTCCAGAGTGAGAATGCCCGCCGGCGCGATGATGCGCATGTCGGCGCCGCGCTCGATCGCGTTGAACAGGCCCACGGCCACGGCGTCGAGCGCGAGGTCGAGCTGGCCGGTGGTGAGGAAGGCGGCCGAATCGCCGCCGGTCATCGGCTCGAACTGCATGTCGATGCCCTGCTCGCGGAAGTAGCCCTTCTCCACGGCCAGGTAGAGCGGCACCCCGGTGAACACCCGCGCGTCGCCCATCTTCATCGTCTGCAGCGGCGGCGGAGCGGCGGCAGGCTCGGCCGTCGGGGCAGCAGGCTTGGGTGCCACGGCACCGGGCGGGCTCGTCGCGGCGCCCGCGGCGGTCCCACTGCTCGCTGGCCCACTCGCGGCGGGCGCGGCCGGCGCCTGGCAGGCGACAACCACGGCCAGGGCGATCAGCGCAGTGGGCAGCACGCCGGTTCTCAGCAGACGGAACATCAGGCGCTCCTCTCTCGACCGTGCAGGAAGCGCACGCGGCCTTCCGCCAGCGGCGCACACGGTCTGGCGCCACGATACGGTACCAGGTAGCTGACTGTGCCGCCACGGAATTGTCCTCGGGGACTAGGTTCAAGCGACGGCGTCCGCTACAATGGCGGTGATGCGGACCGCGACCTATCCTCTCGTCCAACGCTCACGAGCAGGCGGCGGCGCGCGCGCAGTCGGCGGGACGGAGCGCCTGGCTCGCCAGGCCCGACCCCGATCGGCAGTGCGCCATCGCCGTCTCGCCAGCTTCTGGCGTTGGAGCCGGCACGCGGCCATCGCCGCCCTGGTCGTCACCCCCATCCTCGTGGGCTGGGTGCCGAACGAGCCGCTGTCCGCCCTGCGCGGGCCTACCGAGCTCGACAGCCCGTACCCGGCCTACGCGATGGAGGTCTGGCCCTTCCGCCTGCCACAGCTTGGGCCGCCGGCGGACGTGGAGGGTCCGCTCACCGAGCGCATCACCCAGTACAGCGTCGCGCCGGGCGACACGCTCCAGGAGCTGGCCCAGCGCTTCGGGATCAGCACCGACACCCTGGTCTGGGCCAACGCGCTCAGCGACCCGGACCGCCTCTCGCCGGGCCAGGAGCTGACGGTGCTGCCGGTGTCCGGCGTGGTCCACGTGGTGAGCGAGGGCGAGAGCGTGGCCGGCCTCGCCGAGCGCTACGGGATCAACCCGCAGACGCTCATTCGCGCCAACGGGCTGGTGGAGCCCTACGCGCTGCACGTGAACGACCGCCTGGTCGTGCCCAATGGGCGGCCGTTGCGGTCCACGGTAGCGCAGGCGGTGCCCTGGCCGGCGCCGGGCACGGGAGTTCGCTTCAAGCAGCAGTTCATCGAGGCCGCGGCGGCGGCGGCGCAGGAGTCGCAGCGGCGGTCGGGCGTTCCGGCCTCGGTCGCGATCGCCCAGGCGATCCACGAGACGGGCTGGGGCGCCAGCCGCCTGGCGCGCGAGGCGCACAACTACTTCGGCATCAAGGGACGCAACCAGGAGGGCCCGGCGGGCGTCGTCTGGATGAACACCTGGGAAGTCATCGGTGGCCGCAACGTCATCCTCAACGAGCCGTTCCGAGCCTACAATTCGCCGGAGGAGTCGTTCATCGACCACGGCGTGTTCTTGTTGAGCAACCGCCGCTACCACGGCGCCCTGGCCGTCGCCAACGATCCGCGCGCGTTTGCGCGGGCCATCGCGGCGGCCGGGTTCGCCACCGACCCGGACTACGCCGCCAAGATCATCCGCATGATGGACATCTACGACCTCTACCGTTACGACCTGCGGTAGGCGTCGGACTCCCCCCCGGCTCCCTCAATCCCCTGGGGCAGCAGCGCCCGGGTGGCGAGTAGCGCCTCGTGGGCAACCTCGGTGGGATCTCGCTCCCAGGCAGCCGGATTGGGCGCCTCGTAGCTCAGGTAGCCGGCGTAGCCCTTCTCGGCCAGCAGGCCGAAGAACTCGCGGAACTGCCCGGCGCCCTGCCCCGGCGGCAAGCGGTCCAGGCCCGGCTGCACCACCGCGGCGGGAGCGTCGCTGAACTGGACGAAGGCGATCTCCTCGCCCGACACCTCCTCGAAGCCCCGTCCTGGGCGGCCGCTGCGCAGCAGGTGGTAGGCGTCGAGCAGCAGCCCGCAGCGCGGGTGGTCGGCCGCCGCCAGCACCTCGCGGGCCTGCTCGAGCGTGTTGATCTGCGCGGCCCGGAAGGTGAACTCGAAAGCCAGCCGCAGGTCGTGCTCGCCGGCGATGTCGCCCGCCGCGCGCAGGCTAGCGGCCGCCTGCGCGACCGTGCCGGCGCCTTCGCCGACCGGGCTCATCACCACCCCGCAGCCCAGCGCGGCGGCGATGCGACAACTGTCGGCGAAGATCTCGAACAGCCGCCGCTGCTCGGCTCCCGTCGCGAATACCCAGCCGGGCTGGACGCCCATCGACGCGACCGGCAAGCCACTGGCGCGCACCAGGTCGAGCGCCTGCTCGGTGGACCAGCCCGCCGCCTGCGCCCGCTCGAAGTCCTTGCGCCGCAGCTCGACGGCGTCCCAGCCGGTCTCCCGGGCGATCCGCAGGACGTCGGCCAGCGGCGTGCTGTCCAGCGTCCAGGTGTGCAGTGCTAAGCGCTGCTGCATGGCGTTCACCCCGATCAGACCGACAGTGGCGCGAGGTTGTAGAACCGGGCCGGATTGTCGAACAGGATCGCCTGCTTGACCTCTGCTGAGAGGTCCTCGCGCTCGTAGAACTCCGGCAGGTCGGCGAAGAAGGCTTCGCGGCGCCGCTCGTGCGGGAAGTCGGACGGCCAGAGCAGGCGATCCGCCCCCAGGATCTCGACCACGGTCGGCAGGGTCTTCTCGTCCACCTCACAGGTCGTGTAGACGGCGTGCTGCTGCACGTAGGCGCTCGGCGGCTTGGTGAGCCAGGGCAGGACTTGCCCTTGGCGCTCCCACTGCTCGTCGAGCCGATCCAGCAGGTAGGGGAGCCAGCCCGCACCGGCCTCGAGGAAGCCCAGCCGCAGGTTCGGATGGTCCTCGAGCACGCCCTCGAGGACGATGCTGGTGAACTGGTACATCTGGCCGAAGGGGTGCTCGAGCGCGGTGACATGAGCCGAGGTGCGCACTAGGTCCAGCCCATAGCCCGCGCTCGACCCGCCGTGGATGGTCAGGGGGCACCCCAGCCGCTCGGCCTCGGCAAAGATCGGCCGGTACTGCGGGTGACCGAAGCCCAGGTTGTGGTAGTTGCAGGCCGGCAGCACGCCGCCGACGAAGCCCAGCTCGCTCACGCCCCGCCGCAGCTCCTTCACCGCTTCGGCCACGTCCTGCACGGGCAGGACGGCGACGCCGTGCAGTCGCGGCGAGCGCGAGGTGAAGCGGTCGGCCAGCCACGAGTTGTAGGCGCGGGCAGTCAGGCAGGCCCACTCGGCGTCCTGGATCAGGCCGATGGCGAGTCCCGCCGTCGGGTACAGCACGGCCTGCTCGATCCCCGTCTCGTCCATGAACGACGTCCACTGCTCGACCGCGATGGAGCGGCGCCACGGACGCTTGAGCTGGCGCGGCCAGCCGTCCAGCGACGGGAAGATCGAGTAGCCGGGCTCGCGCCCCTTGTTGTAGGGGGGATCGAGGTACTGATTCAGCTCCTCGTCGTCCTCGACGACGTGCCCGTCGGCGTCGACGACCCGATAGCGTTCCACTGGCGCACCTCCCCGTGACTCGGCACGCGCGGTCGTGCGCTCCGCCTGGCGTGGCGGCGGCCCGAGCCGCTACTTGATGATCGGCCTCAGTTGCTCCACGATCGCCGGTGGGCTGTCCAGCACCTGCCTAACGCGCGCCTCGACTTGCGACCCCGTGGACGGCCCGGCCTCGAAGTTCGCCTTTGCCGCGTCGGCCCAGAACTCCGGGTCGGCGATCGCGCGCTCGAACGCCGCCCGCAGCGCCGCCACCCGCTCCGGCGGAACCTCGGGCGCGACGGCGTAGGGGACGGCGATGGCGATGGGAGCCGTCGTCGCCGCCAGCATCAGCTTCGCCTCTTCGGTCCGGACCACGTCGGGGAGCGTCGGCACACCCTTCAGCCAGGGATGGTCCGGGGCCTTGTCAGCCGCGACGAGCAGGAACTTCGCCTGGGGCGGGGAGGCCTCGAACCAGTGGCTCACGCCCGACGTGAAGTCGGTGAACTGGGTACACATCCCGTCGACTTCCTTGCTCTCCACCGCCGTGCGGATGTTCGCGGTGCCCCCATAGCCCGGGACCATCTTGAAGTTGGCGCCCAGCGCCGCCTTGAGGACGGCCGGAACGTCGTAGGTGGTGCTGCCGACGGCCACGGACCCGATGACCAGCTCCTTGCCGGCCACCAGGTCGGCGAAGCTGTCGATCCCCGCGTCGCTGCGCACGACACAGGAGTTGGGGCTGTCCATCATGCTGCCGATCCACTGGAACCGGCGGGCGTCGAACTCGATCCCCTCTTTGCCGACGGCCTGCTGCAGGATCAACTGCCCGTTGAACGTGCCGATCGCCGTGCCATCCTTGTCGTAGGCGCCCTTGTAGATCTCGTTGGCGACGAGCAGGCCCGAGGCGCCGGGCCGGTTCTCGACGATGACCGTCGGGTTGCCCGGCAGGTACTTCGGGAGCTGTTTGGCGACCAGCCGCGTCGCCAGGTCGTAGCTTCCCCCGGCGGCGAAGCCGACGATCATCCGGACCGTCTTGCCACGGTAGAAGCTAGCAACCGCTTGATCGTCGGACGCGGCAGGCTTCGCAGCCGCCGCGCTGGTCGGTGCCGGCCCCTCGGCCTTGCTGGGGGCGGCGGGGGCGCTGGCCGGCGCGGCGCGCGCGCAGGCCGCCAGGAGCAGCGCGCAGACGACCAGGATGGATACCGACAGCTTTCGACGGATCATCGTGCCCTCCCATCCGCGCTCGTCCTGCCTTCGCTGAGACCGCTCCTCACCGTCGCCGATTGGCGGCACGATAGCACGGACCCGACGAGCCCGCAACTCTCGCTCGGCTCCCAATGAGCGAGCTGGGGCGGCTCAGTAGTGGTAGCGAGCCTGTAGGAAGTCGATCGATTTCTACTCCTCGGCAAGGCCCAGCTCTCGCCGCAGGTCCTCCACCGCTTCTGGTGCCTCGGTCCCCTGCAGAGCGCGGTGCAGCGCGGTGAGCAAGCGGGCGGCGTTGTTGGGCGACCGGAGCAGGTGAGCGGTCTCCTGCAAGCTGGCGAGCTCGTCGGCGGCGATGAGCGCCACGTCCTGGGCGCCGCGACGCGTGATGATCACCGTCTCGCGGTCCTGTGTGGCGCGGTCGCAGAGGCGCGCCAGGTTCGCACGCGCCGCGGTGTAAGTGGTCTGGATTGCCATAGATCCCACGATCTCAGCGCTCAGCGCCCGCAGGAGGCGCCGCGCGGGCCCATCTGCCGGCAGCTCTTCCGCAGTGCCCGGGCCTCCTCGCCCCCAGCCTCTCCTCGACAAGGGGCAAGGGGGCTGTGGGTAACCTACGCCACCGTCCGCGTGGCCGCGGGCTGCTCGCGGAAGCGGGGCATGACCTCGCGCGCGAACAGCTCGAACGAGCGGCGCGCCCGCGCGTAGTCGAGGCCGCCGAAGTAGAACGTGCAGTCCACGCCCGTGAGGCCCAGCGTGTCGCGGGCGTGGCGGAGGATGGCCGCGCACTCGTCGGGCGTGCCCACGCACAGCCGCGCCTCGGCGATCAACCGCTCGAACGGGAATTCGGCCGCCTGGATCAACGCCGAGCCGCTGCCCTGAGCGCGCGCCTCGTTGCTCTGGGCGATGTAGCGGCGGACGGCCTGCTCGCTCTGGCGCCGCGCGTCGGCGCCGTCCTCGCAGCAGTAGACCTGGTAGTGCGTCGAGACCCCGAGCGCGGCCGGGTCGTGGCCGGCCGCGGCCGCCGCCTCGCGGTAGATGTCGATCAGCCCCGCCAGCTCCTCCAGCGGCTTGAGGTAGACGACCGTCATCAGGTTGTAGCCGTGGGCGCCGAACCAGGCGAAGCTGTCCGGCGTGCGAGTCGCGGCCCCCCAGATCGGAGGGTGGGGCCGCTGCAGCGGCGGCGGCCAGACCGACACGTCCTGGAAGCGGAAGAAACGGCCCTCGTGGCTGAACGGCTGGTGCTGCCAGGCCGCGAGGATCACCTCCAGGCTCTCCAGCACCCGCGCCTGGCCCTCCTCCCACGGGACGCCGTAGGTCTCGTAGTCGTAGCGCATGAACCCGCGGCCGATGCCCAGCTCGAGGCGCCCGCCGGAGAGCTGGTCGAGCATGGCGTAGGCCTCGGCCGAGTGCAGCGGGTGGTGCAGCGGCAGCAGCGCGACCGACGTGCCCAGTCGCAGGCGCGAGGTGCGCGCGGCCACGGCCGAGAGCAGGACGGGCGGCGCCGGGATCATCCCGCCGTAGGGGTGGAAGTGGTGCTCGTTGCACCAGGCGCTGTCGAAGCCGAGCCGCTCGGCGTCCACCATGAGCTGCAGCACGTGCTGGTAGAAGTCATGGATGCTGCCGTCGGTCTCGGCGAAGTAGGTCGGCAGCGAGAAGATCCCGAACTTCACTCATTCCTCTCAGTAGCGGGCGTACACGCCGTTCAAGAACAGCTCGTAGAGGTCGACCGAGAGCTGCGTGCTGTACTCGACGTTCCAGCTTGGCCGCGCCGGCCGGTAGCCGTCCTCGAGCAGCTTCTGGAGCACGTAGCCATTGCCCAGGCCGTGGGCCATGATGCCTTCCTCGTGCTCCTGGGTGTCCGCCTCGTAGTGCTTGCTGAAGTAGATCGCGTCCTCGTCGGACAGGCCGTAGTGCTTCGTCAGGGCGTCGTACCACATGCCGAGCCAGACGCCGATGGGGCCCTCGGTCATCGACGACGCCCAGGCCTCGGCCGGCGGCCCCTCGCGCCATAGGCGCACGCGCACGTCCACCAGCGCACGCCCCTCGGGAATCAGCATCGCCTCGACCATCTCCTCGACCGAGATGCCGAGCGCGGCGCCGGTGCGGTGCAGCATCTTCAC
>Ga0070741_10016693_pt1 | contig 12186 bp, 9 predicted proteins | sample Coa_R1_4_FD_66440 | JGI IMG/M metagenome (GOLD analysis project Ga0070741, IMG submission 66440) | Surface soil microbial communities from Centralia Pennsylvania, which are recovering from an underground coalmine fire - Coalmine... | ecosystem: Environmental > Terrestrial > Soil > Unclassified ...
CGGCGGGGACCCCGGGGTGCTCGCCCAACAGCACGTGTCACGGCCCAGGGCTCCGCGCCCGGCGGCGGGATCCCCCACGCGGCAGCCGCGTGGGGGGGGTGGCTCGGGGTGCCCCGCTCGGCGCCACCCGCTGACCAGCGTCAATTCAGGTGCCGCGCGGGGTTACGGGACGAGCAACACCTTGCCGGTCGTCCGCCGCCCGGCCAGCGCTTCGTGCGCGGCCGCGGCGTCCTCGAGCCGAAACTCGTACTCCATCCGCACGCGAAGCTTGCCGGCGGCGATCCACTCGAACAGATCGCGCGTCCGCTGCTCCAGCTCCTCGCGCGTCGCGATGTAGTGCACGAGCGTCGGCCTCGTGAAGAAGAGCGACCCCTTCTGGCTGAGAGACTGGGGATCGATCGGGGGGACAGGGCCGCTCGACTGGCCGAACAGGACCAGTAGGCCGCGGCGAGCCAGGCAATTGATGCTCTTCTCGAAGGTTGTCCGCCCGACCGAGTCGTAGACGACCGGAACGCCCTGCCCGCCGGTGAAGGCCTTGACCTCGGCCTCGAAATCGGTGGTCGTGTAGCGGATGACCAGATCCGCGCCCGCCTCGCGCGACAGCGCTGCCTTCTCCTCGGTCGAGACCGTCGTGATCACGCGGGCGCCGCGCAGCTTGGCGATCTGCGTCAGGAGAAGCCCGACGCCGCCCGCGCCGGCATGCACGAGGCAGACATCGCCCGGCTTCAGCGCGTAGGTCGAGTGCGCGAGATAGTGCGCCGTGAGCCCCTGGAGCATGACGGCCGCCCCCTGGCGCGTCGAAATCGCGGGCGGCAGCCGGATCAGCCGATCGGCGGGCACGGTGGCGAATTCGGCGTACGCGCCCAGCACGCTCGTCCAGGCGACGCGGTCGCCCACCTGCACGCTGCGCACGTCGGATCCGATGGCGGCGACGACGCCGGCTCCCTCCTGGCCCAGCGTGAAGGGCAGCGCCAGCTTGTAGAGGCCGGTGCGCTGGTAGATGTCGATGAAGTTCACGCCGGCCGCCTCGATCTTGACGACGGCCTCGTGGGGCTTGGGGACGGGTGGCGGAAGCTCCTCGCAGACCAGCTGCTCCGGACCGCCGAACTCGTGAACGCGAACCGCGCGCATCTATCGCTTCCGCTCCGGCTGCACGCGCACCGAGGTGACCTGCAGCGGCAGCAGCGTGTAGTTGTCGAAGATGATCAAGTGGCTCTCCGGATCCCAGTAGGTGATCCGGGTGGCGGGCCAGATCGTGCCCGTTCCCTCCCCCTGGTTGTTGACGCGGAGCTCGATGACGGTGAGCGGGAAATCGGCCGAATAGGCGATGCCGGGCACCTCGCCGAAGGCGAGGCGGCGCTCGCCCATCAGCGTGATGCGGAGGCCGCCGTCGGGCTGCGCGACCTGCTCGGAGAACTGGAGGTCGGTGCCGAGCGAGCCAGTTTGGCGGAAGAAGCCTACGCGCTTCAGGCGCTCGAGAGCCCGAACCAGCCCGTCCATGCCGCTGTCGGAGAACGCCGCGGCGACCTGTTCGACCTCGGCGCGCGTCGACCAGCGGCTGATCGCGCCGTCGATGGGGGCGCTGCCGCCCGCGTCGCCGATCGCCAGCCCGGTAAACCGGGCCGGCACGGCCAGGGGCTCGGCCGCCTGCGCGCCGAGTGTTGCCGCCACCACGAGCGCTGCCCCGACCCTGCCGGCGACGCCGATGTGCTTGGTCATGCCGGTCCCCCTTGCGAGCATTATGACATTGCGGCGCTCCCGGAGAAGGGCCTCACGCCAGGTGGCGGCTCCGGAAGTCGGGGCGCTCGATTGTGCTTGATGCCGCGTGCGAGATGGAGCTCGCGCCAGCGGCGAGGCGGGGCGAAGAGGGTCGGGCGCTCGCGCGACGTGCAGTGGATGCGACGCAGCCGTGCGAGTGCAGGGCGCGGGCTCCCTCGCCCGCCGCCCTGCACGGCACGACGCGGGTCAGTACTCGCCCATGCCCGCCCCAGGAGCCGGAGCGGGCTTCTCCTTCTCCGGAATCTCAGAGACGAGCGCCTCGGTCGTGAGCAGCAGCGCGGCAATCGACGCCGCGTTGGTGAGCGCGCTCCGCACGACCTTCGTCGGGTCGATCACGCCGGCCTTGACGAGGTCCTCGTACTGCTCGGTCTGCGCGTTGAAGCCCCAGTGCTTGTCGCTCGATTCCTTGATCCGGCTGGCCACGATGGATCCCTCGAGCCCGGCGTTTTGCGCGATCCACCGCGTCGGCTCCTCGGCGGCCTTGCGCACGATCTCGATGCCCAGCCGCTCGTCGTGATCGAGCGACTCGTCCTTGGCGAGCGCTTCGAGCGCCGCCGAGGCGCGCAGCAGCGCGACGCCCCCGCCGGGCACGATGCCCTCCTCGACGGCTGCCTTCGTGGCGTGCATGGCGTCCTCGACCCGCGCCTTCTTCTCCTTCATCTCGGTCTCGGTCGCCGCCCCCACCTTGATCACCGCCACGCCGCCGACCAGCTTCGCCAGCCGCTCCTGGAGCTTCTCGCGATCGTAGTCGGAGGTCGTCTCCTCGATCTGCCGCCGGATTTGCTTCACCCGGCCCTCGATGGCCGCCCGCGTGCCCGCGCCCTCGATGATCGTCGTGTTGTCCTTGTCGATGACGACCCGCTTGGCGCGGCCGAGGTCGTCCAGCTTCAGGTTCTCGAGCTTGAGCCCAAGATCCTCGGTGATCGCCCGGCCGTTGGTGAGGATGGCGATGTCCTCGAGCATCGCCTTGCGCCGATCGCCGAAGCCGGGCGCCTTGACGGCGCAGACCTTCAGCGTCCCGCGCAGCTTGTTGACAACCAGCGTGGCGAGCGCCTCGCCCTCGAGATCCTCCGCAATCACGAGCAGGGGCCGCCCCGATTGCGCGATTTTCTCGAGGATGGGCAGCAGATCCTTCATCGCCGAGATCTTCTTCTCGTGAATCAGGATCAGCGGGTCTTCGAGCACGCACTCCATGCGCTCGGCATCGGTCACGAAGTACGGCGAGAGATAGCCGCGGTCGAACTGCATGCCCTCGACCACCTCGAGCGAGGTCTCCATGGTCTTGGCTTCCTCGACCGTGATGACGCCGTCCTTGCCCACCTTGTCCATCGCCTCGGCGATGATCTTGCCGATCGTCGAGTCGTTGTTGGCCGAGATGGTGCCGACCTGCGCGATCATCTCGCCCTTGACCGGCTGGCTGAGCGCCTTGAGCTCGGCAACCATGCGCTCCACGGCCTTCTCGATGCCGCGCTTGAGGCCCATCGGGTTGGCCCCGGCCGCAACGTTCTTCGATCCTTCCCGGATGATCGCCTGCGCCAGCACGGTCGCCGTCGTCGTGCCGTCGCCGGCGACGTCCGACGTCTTGCTCGCCACCTCGCGGACCATCCGGGCGCCCAGGTTCTCGACCGGATCAGGCACGTCGATCTCTTTGGCCACGGTGACGCCGTCCTTGGTGATGGTCGGCGATCCGAACTTCTTGTCGATGACGACGTTGCGGCCCTTGGGGCCGAGCGTGACCTTCACGGCGTCGGCGAGCTTGTTGACGCCGCGCATCAGCGCGTGCCGCGCCTCCTCGTTGTAGACAATCTGCTTGGCTGCCATAGGTCCTCTCTCTTCCTCGGTGCCGGATGCTCGCGGACGATCAGGCGCCGACAGGCTGCGGCTCGCGCACGCCTTCGGCGACGCCGAGAATCTCGTCCTCGCGGACGATGAGGTACTCCTCGTTCTCGAGCTTGATTTCCGTGCCCGCGTACTTGCCGATGAGCACGTGGTCGCCCACCTTCACGTCGAGCGGAAGCGTCTTGCCTTCGTCGTTCACGCGGCCGGTGCCGACAGCCATCACCTTGGCCAGCTGCGGCTTCTCCTTGGCGGTATCGGGAATGATGATGCCGCCGACGCGCTGCTCCTGCTCTTCGACCCGCTTGACGAGCACGCGATCACGGAGAGGTCGAACAGTCATGGGACTCCTCCTCGAATGGAACGAAACCTCAAGGTGTTGACACACCTCGGTAATCCGTAGCACGTAGTTTAGTCTATGTCAAGCATCAAATATGAGCGCTATAGACTAACATCGTGCTCAGCAATTCGCCCCAAACAGCAATTCGCCCCAAACTAAGGGACGGTCGTCCGGCTCGGGGCGGCCGTCCACGCGTGCAGCCCCTCCAGCGCGTCGACGCCGCCGCCTCGTCCCCCGTGGACGATGAGATCCTTCGTGAAGTGCCTTCGAGCGTCATCGTCCCCCGGATCGGCGGGCCGACCTGGGCCTGAACACCAGACGGCACAGTCCCGACGAGCGCTGCGGCGGCGAGGGCCGTTCCGAAGCGGTGCATGTCCACCCTCCCTGATCGCTGTCGCGGACGCAATGGGGGTGCCAGCCCCCTCGGGGTTTTCAAAAAGCCGTCCTGGCCCTGGCGTGCTGGAATTCCGGCGGACGCCGACTCGAGCGGACACGCCCCGAAGCGAGGTCAGCCTTGGGCGCGCCGCGCCACGAGCCACGCGGCTGATACGCTGAAGACCTGGAGTCGCATGAAGCTCACCGCCATCGCGCTCGATTACGACGGCACGATCGCAACCGACGGCGTCCTCGACCCGGCCGTTCGCGACGCCATCGCGGCTGCCCGCCAGCACGGCCTCGCCGTCGCCCTCGTGACGGGCCGGCAGCTGGACGATCTTCGCCAGGCCGCCGGCGATCTGACCTGCTTTGATGTCGTCGTCGGCGAGAACGGCGCCGTGCTTCACTTTCCTGCGAGCGGCCGCCATCAGGTGATCGGCCATCGGCCGAGCGAGGCGCTCCTCAACGAGCTGCGACGCCGCGGCGTGCCGTTCTCGGTCGGCGAAGTCGTGGTCGCGACCGATGCCGCCTTTGCGGCGCAGGCCCTCGCCGCGGTGCGGCGCCTCGAGCAGCCGCTGATCCTTGCGTTCAACCGCAGCAGCCTGATGCTGCTGCCGCAGTCGGTCAGCAAGGCCACGGGGCTCAGACAGGCGCTCTTCGCGCTCCGCCTGTCGGTGCACAACACGATCGGCATCGGCGACGCGGAGAACGATCACGAGCTGCTCGACGCCTGCGAGGTGGGCGCGGCCGTCGGCTGGGGAAGCGCGGCCTTGCGCGCGGCGGCCGACGAGATCATCGAGGGCGACGGACCGCCGGCCGTGGCCGAGTACATCCGCCGCGTCCTGAAGCAGCCCCGGCTGTCGCCGGCGCAGATGGGGCGGCGGCGGCTGGTCCTCGGACGGCAGTTCGACGGCGAGCCGGTCAGGCTGGCGGTGCGCGGCCGAACCATCCTGATCGCGGGCGAACCAGGCACCGGCAAGTCCTGGCTCGCCGGCCTGCTCTGCGAGCAGCTGATCCTGCAGGGCTACTGCATGTGCATCATCGACCCGGAGGGCGACTACCGATCGCTCGAGGCGCTGCCCGGCATCGTCGCGCTGGGCGGTGAGGATCTGCCGCCCTCGCCGCGCGCGATCAATCGGGCGCTGCGGCACCCCGACCTGAGCGTGCTCATCGACCTCTCGCAGCTGTCGCACCGGCGCAAGCTCGAGTATCTGCACGGGCTGCTGCCGATGCTCGTGGCCCATCGCCGGCACACGGGGCTGCCTCACAAGATCCTGCTGGACGAAGCGCACTACTACCTCGGCGGCCCGGATGCCGAGCGGCTCATCGACCCGGAGCTCGCCGGCTACATCCTCGTGTCCTACCGCCTCTCGGCGCTCTCGCCGCCGATCCGCACCGCGAGCGACGCCGTCGTCCTGGTGACCCGCGAGACGGATCCGGCCGAGGTCTCCGCGCTGCAGCAGCTGATCGCCGCGCGCTCAGGCGAGCGGGTGGAGGCGAGCCTCTTCCGCGAGCTCGCCATCAACGAGGCGGCGCTCCTTCCCGCCGCAGACTCGCGGCATGGCCCGATCCGCTTCCAGCTCGGGCCGCGCCTGACGGCGCACGTCCGCCACCGCGCGAAGTACCTCGAGATGCCGGTGCTCGACGAGCAGGCGTTCGTCTTCACCGACGACGGCCGGCGCGGGCCGAGCGCGTCCACGCTCAAGCAGTTCATGGGGCTGCTGGCTGCCGTGCCGCCACGGCTCGTGGAAGGACACCTGCGGCGGCATGACTTCTCCCGCTGGCTCGCCGACGTCTTTCGCGACGCGCCGCTCGCGGCACACGTCCGCGCGATCGAGGAGCGGGTCTCGGTCGACCAGCCGCGCGACCTGGCCGCCGACATCGTCCAGTCCATCCGGGCGCGGTACGAGACGGCCGTCGACGAGCCCTAGCAAGGCCAAGGTTCCGGCAGGGGGATCACGACGCAGGGAGCTCGATTGTCACGCGCGTGCCGCCTTCGGGCGGGCAGTCGATGCGGATGGTGCCGGCGTGCGCCTCGACGAGGCGCTTGGCCGTCGGCAGGCCGAGCCCGCTGCCCCGCGCCTTCGTCGTGAAGAACGGGGTGAAAATCCGCTGCCGGATGTCGTCCGGGATCCCCGGACCGCTGTCGTGGATCGCGATCCGGCACACGCCGTTGACGTGCGCGACTTGTACGCGCGCGACGCCGCGGCCCTCCATCGCCTGGGCGGCGTTGGCCAGCACGTTGCCGAACACGATCTGCAGGAGACCGGCATCGGCCATCACCGGGGGCGCCGCCCCTTCGATCTCGACGCGCACGTCCCGGGCCGCCGGATCCTCGGCCAGCAGACGCGCCGTCGCGCCGATGAGCGCGGCCGGATCGACCGGCTCGACGCGCGGCTGCGGCGGCCGCGCAAACAGCAGCAGATCCTTCATCAGCTCGTTCAGCCCGTCGATGCGCGAGACAATCTCCGAGGCGATGGCCTGATCGCGGCTGCCAGCCGGCAGGCGGCTCCCGATCACCTGAATGGCCCCGCGGATTCCGGCCAGCGGATTCTTGATCTCGTGCGCGATGAGCGCGGCCATCTCTCCGAGCCGCGCCATCGCCGCCTGCTCGCGGAGCTGCTCCTCCATCCGGACGCGCGCGCTCAGATCGTGCAGGATGCCAGTGAACTTCCGGGCGCCGCCGACCGCCAGCTCGCCGACGGACAAGTGGACGGGAAACGTGGTGCCGTCGCGGCGCCGGGCCGTGACCTCGCGGCCGATGCCGATGATCTTGGGCGCGCCGGTGCTCAGATAGCGGGCGATGTACGCGTCGTGCTCCTCGCGGTACGGCGACGGCATGAGCAAGCTCACGTTGCGGCCGACGACCTCGGCCTCCGAATACCCGAACAGCCGCTCGGCCGCAGGATTGAACGCCTCGATCCGGCCGGCTGCATCGATCACGACGATGCCGTCGACGGCCGATTCGATGACGGCGCGCCACCGCGACTCGCTGGAGCGGAGCTGCTCCTGGAGCGCCACGCGGGCGCTCAGGTCGTGCAGGATGCCGACGAACTTCGGCTCGCCGTCCACGGTCATCCGGCCGACGGACAGGTGCAGCGGCAGCGTGCGGCCATCCTTGCGGCGGCCCACCACCTCGCGTCCGATGCCGATGATGCGGGCGTCGTCGGTGCGCAGGTACCGGGCGATGTAGCTGTCGTGCTCGTCCGACTCGGGCGGCGGCATCAGCACGCTGACGTTTCGCCCGATCAGCTCGGCGGGCGCGTAACCGAAGAGCCGCTCGACCGCCGGATTGGCCGCTTCGATCGATCCGCGTGCGTCGATCACCAGGATCGCGTCGACGGCCGATTCGAAGATGGCCGCGAGCAGGGCGGGCTCGGCTCTTGAATTGAAGGAACCCTCCATCGTGTCCAAATGCGGGACCGGTACGGCGCCGAGCCGGCGGTGAGGACCGGGCACGCCGGCCGCAGCACGCAGCGAGACGCGGTGCGCGCGGGCGATCCGTGAGTCCGGGTTTCAGCCTATCATGGAGCCGGCTGCGACGCGGGTGTCGCGGGGTCCGGACTCGCGGATGCGAGCGCCCGAGCTCGGGCGTGCGGCCGCTCCAGAAGACGCCTCGCACACGAGAGCTGTGCAGGGCGGCCTCGGGCTTGCCACGGTCGGATCGCACGCCGCGACGGAACGTCGCACACAGCACGAGACGGGGGGGCAGGCTGGGGGTTGCCGTGCGCTGGCTGGTCGTGACAGGAGTGATCGGGCTGGTCGCCGCAGTGGTGGCCGCGCGCGCGCTGCTGCGCCGGGGCGAGCCCGATGTCGGATCGGTGAGCGACCGCTGGATTGCGGAGCACCGCGCCAACGAGCCGCAGAGCTGAGCCCCCGGACCCGCGCGCCTCGCAACCGGCCTTCTGCCGCGCGGCCCGGGGCCCAGCCCTGCGCGGGCGTCGCTACGGCTGCAGCAGCATCGCCGTGATGTTCCGCTTGGGAACCTGGCCGACCGGGATCTTCGCCACCTCCTTCAAGCCGGCCACGTCGACGACGCTCACGACGTTCGACCCGGCGCACGCGACGTAGACCCGGCGGCTGTCGGGGCTGAACGTCAGCCAGTCGGGATGATGCCCCACGGGCACGATGCCGAGCAGCTTCAGGTCGGGCATCGAATAGGCCGCGACGAAGTGATACCACTTGCTCGTGGCCCACAGCGTCCGGCCGTCCGGCGCGATCCCGATGCCATGGGACGGCGAGCCCTGCACGTTGAGGCTCCTGGCCGCGCCCGGCACGTCCGGCAGCGTGACGCGCGCGACTTCCTTGCGCGCCGCGAAATCGACGACGGCGAAGCCGTGGAAGTCCGACAGCTGCACGAACATCCGCCTCGTCGACCCGTCCGCGTTCCGCTCGAACGCGATCGGCCGCACGCCCGCGTCGAACCTCATCGACCAGACCGGCTCCTCCGTCTTCTGGTCGATGACGGTCAGCGACTTGCCCGCCACCGAGCCGGCAACGACGAAGCGCCCGTCGGGCGTGACGTACGTGTTGTGGCCAGCGCCGTCGATGGGGATCGATTTGACCCGCGTCTCGGACGCCGTGTCGATCACATCCACGGCGCCGGGCGCCTGCGCGATCGCGACATAGACACGCCGGCCGTCGTGGGAGATCGAGACGTTGTTCGGGCGCCCGGAGAGCGGCACGCGGCGCACGACTCTTAGCGTGCGGGCCTCGACGATGTCGAGCGTGTGCTCGGCCTCGTTGCTGATGTACAGACGGCTGCCGTCGGGCGCCGCCGCGGCGCCGTGGTTGACCTCGATGTCCTTGATCTCGCCGACGACGGTGTTGGTGGCGGGATCGATGATGGAGACGTTGTCGCCGGCGCTGTTGGTCTGCACGATGCGCAGCTTCGGCGCGTCGGCCGCGCGGGCGCCCGCCGCGGCCAGGAGCGCGGCGAGCGAGGCGGCCAGCGCGAGCGCCACCGCGGGTCGTCTGGCGGTCCGATCGTTCTGACGCACGTCCGGCCTCCCTTCTAGGGCATCGCTCTACTTGAGCGTCTCGCCTCTCACCCAGGCGGCGAGCGTCTGCCATTCGGCGTCGTCTCGCGACGTCCACTGGCGGCCGCCGCCGTGGAACTCGTCGCCGCCGGCCTCCTCCGCGAGCGGATGGAGCAGCAGCCGGCTCTTCTCCGGGCTGCCGGGCACGACGAGACGGCGCACGGCCTCAAAGTTCCGGCGCGACTGCTCCTCGTCCCAGGTCGAGGCGCCGGGCGAGAGCAGCTGCAGGTAGTTGGTGCCCCCGCCGCCCCGGTGGCAGACATAACAGCGCGCGCGGCCCGGCCGTTTCGCCAGGAAGATGGGTTGGACGCGCTGTTTGAAGAAGTCGTAATCGAGCACGGGCGGCGGGCCCGGTGCGGCGGGTCGAGCCGCCTGGAGACCGGCCGCCCGGGCGCGGCCCGGCGCATCGCGCGCGGAGTGCGGGGGGCGCATCCTCGGGTCGGGCCACAGAACGCCGCAGACGAGCAGGATCGCGAGAACCGGCATCCGGTCGATATACTACGCCCGAAAGCGTGCCGAGGCGAGCGCTCGGGAACGGGTGCGGGATTCGGACCGAGGAAACGTGACCGGCGCCACGGGGAGCGGCGGGTCGCTCGACGGCCCAGGGCCGGTCGCGGCTCCTCGCCTTCCCGCCCAGGTGAGACCGCGGGCCGGTGGACCGGCGCGCCTTCCTCTCGATCGCCGCAGCAGGCCCGCTCATGGCCGCAGCTCCGCATCGCCCCTCGCCGCCGGCTTCGTCCGCTCCTCCTGACCGACCGGCCCTGCCCGGCCGCCTGGTGGAGATTTGCTTCATGGACGCGACCGCGCTGTCGCGGGCGCTCGCGGCGCGCCGGCTGTCGGCCGTGGACGTGATGACCTCGTGCCTCGCCCAGATCGATCGCGTGAACCCGGCGGTCAACGCGATCTGCACGCTGCGCGATCGGGATCAGCTGCTGGCGGAGGCGCGGGCCGCCGACGAGCAGCTCGCCAAGGGTGAGCGGGCCGGCCCGCTGCACGGCTTCCCGCACGCCGTCAAGGATCTCGTGCCGACGGCCGGTATCCGTACCACGTACGGGTCCTCCATCTACAAGGACTTCGTGCCCGCCGAGGACGCGCTGCTCGTCCGGCGGCTGAAAGCGGCCGGCGCCATCATCATCGGCAAGACGAACACGCCGGAGTTCGGCGCCGGCTCCCAGACCTTCAACGCGGTGTTCGGCGCGACGCGCAATCCCTACGACCTCGCGAAGACGTGCGGCGGCAGCAGCGGGGGCGCCGCCGTGGCGGTGGCCTGCGGGATGACGCCGCTCGCCGACGGCAGCGACCACGGCGGTTCGCTTCGCAATCCGCCGAGCTTCTGCAACGTGGTCGGCTTTCGGCCCTCGATTGGGCGTGTGCCCGCCTGGCCGAAGGCACAGCCCTGGACCTCGATGTCCGTGGAGGGCCCGATCGGCCGCACGGTGGCCGACGTCGCGCTGCTCCTGTCCGTCATCGCCGGGCCCGATCCCCGGTCGCCGGTCGCGCTCGACGACCCGGGGTCTCTCTTCCTCGGACCGCTGCGGCGCGACTTCAAGGGCGTGCGGATCGCGTGGAGCCGAAATCTCGGAGGGTACCCCGTCGAGCCCGTCGTCACCCAGGTCTGCGACGCGGCGCGCCCTGTCTTTTCGGACCTCGGCTGCCTCGTCGAAGACGCCGAGCCGGACGTCTCGGGCGCCGACGAGATCTTCCAGGTCCTGCGCGCCTGGTCGTTTGCGCAGGAGCGGAGCGGGGATCTCGCGCGCCATCGCGATCTGATGAAGGAGACGGTCGTCTGGAACATCGAGCAGGGCCTGAAGCTGTCGGGGCTCGACGTCTCGCGTGCCGAAGCCGCGCGCGCCGAGCTCTGCGCGCGCGTGGCCGCGTTCATGGAGCGCTACGAGTTCCTCGTGCTGCCGGTCTCACAGGTGGCGCCGTTTCCCATCGAGGTGGAGTGGGTCCGCGCCATCAACGGCGTGCACATGCACACGTACATCGACTGGATGGCCACCTGCTTCGTCGTCACGCTGACCGGGCTGCCGGCGATGGCGGTGCCGTGCGGGTTCACGCCCGACGGGCTGCCAATCGGCCTGCAAATCGTCGGACGGCGGCACCGGGATCTGGACGTGTTGAAGCTGGCCTACGCGTTCGAGCAGGCGACGAAGGTGGGACGGCGGCGGCCGGCGGTGGCGCGCTGATCCTGCTCCAGGCTGAAACCGCAAGATTGGGTGCTCACGCTGCCGCCGCCGTCGAGCAGCAGCGGACGGCGGGCGGCGGCACCCCAGCAGGGGCGACGAAAGCCGAAGCCGGCCAACCCTCAAGCCCCTTGCGGCGCACGTTTCCGCTCGACGAGCTCCGCCGTTTGCGCGATCGTCGACGCGTCCAGCAGATCGACGAGTCGGATCGGGCACCCGAACGCGCTCGTCAACCGAGAGGCGACTTGTGTCGCCTTGAGCGAATCGCCGCCGATGGTCAGAAACGCATCGTGGATCCCGAGGCCGTCTACACCGAGGACGTCCCGCCAGATCTCGGCGACAGTCCGCTCCACGTCGGTGCGCGGGGCGGCCCATGCCGACGAGAGCGGCGGGCGTTCGGCCGGCACCTGGGGGAGGCGGGCGCGATCGATCTTGCCCGACTCGGTGAGCGGCAGCGTGTCGAGCAGTACGAACGCCGAAGGGACAGCGTGATCCGGCAGCCGCGCCAACAAGGCGGCGCGGAGCTGGTCCACGGCGAGCCGCGCGCCGGGAGCCGGCTGCACGTAGGCCACGAGCGCAGCGTCACCGCTCCCATGCTCCGCGGCGACGACGACCGCGCGAACCACGCCCT
>Ga0070741_10016694_pt1 | contig 12186 bp, 10 predicted proteins | sample Coa_R1_4_FD_66440 | JGI IMG/M metagenome (GOLD analysis project Ga0070741, IMG submission 66440) | Surface soil microbial communities from Centralia Pennsylvania, which are recovering from an underground coalmine fire - Coalmine... | ecosystem: Environmental > Terrestrial > Soil > Unclassified ...
GCGTCCCCCGGCTTAAGAAAAAAGGCGGTAAGTGACCACGCCCAGTATTTTATCGACTTAGTGAAGCTGTCCGCCGCCGCCGCCAAGCGGCCTCGTGAACTCTCCGGTGGAATGCGGCAACGGGTTGCGCTCGCCCGCGCCCTAGCCATGGAACCTCGTATGCTGTTACTAGACGAGCCGCTCAGCGCGCTCGACGCCTTGACCCGCATGGCAATGCAAGACGAGCTGGCGCGCATCTGCAGCGAAGCCAAGACGACCGTCATCATGGTCACTAACGACTTCGACGAAGCGATTTTATTAGCCGACTGCGTGTATCCCTTAACGCGCGGGCCACGTGCAACCCTCGGGCGCGCGATTCCGGTTGCTCTCCCACGACCACGTAGCCGTGCGGGACTGAGTTTGAACCCCGCCTATCAACAAGCACGGCGGGGAATCATTCAGTCATTAGAGGGCGTGAAAAACCAGGATCTAGCAGGTGCAGTCGCTCAAGAAAGAGGCCATTCCCTCACTTCCAACCTCCAGCCTCTCATCGCTAATCCCTAGTCCGTAACGCCCAAATCCTATGAACCCAGTAATGATTGATATTTGGCAGCTCCGTAAAGTCTATGACACCCCAACCGGCCCGGCGGTGATTGTTGACGATTTCACCCTCAAAGCCAGGGAAGGTGAATTCATCTGCGTCATTGGTCACTCGGGGTGTGGCAAGTCGACGGTCTTGTCCATCGTGATGGGGCTGAACGAACCGACCTCCGGCAATGTCATCGTTGCCGGCAAAGAGGTGACCGGCCCCGGCCGTGACCGTGGCGTCGTCTTCCAATCCGCGGCGCTGCTTCCTTGGATGACCGTCCGCGAAAACATTATGTTAGCTCTCGATCAAACTGGTAATCGCGTGGCCGCGAAAGAGCGGCAAGAAACCGCGGACCGTTACCTGACCCAAGTCGGCCTTGAAGGACAGGGCGATTGTATGCCAGAGGAGCTGTCCGCTGGCATGCGCCAGCGCGTCGGCATTGCCCGTGCCTTCGCCGTAGAACCACGAGTGCTGCTACTGGATGAACCGTTTAGTTTGCTCGATGTCTTCACGCGGATGGAGCTACAGGACCAACTTACCGACCTGTGGGAACGGACCCGTAAAACCGTGATGATGGTTACGCACGATGTCGATGAAGCCTTGTTACTTGCCGACCGCATCGTGATGATGACCACCGGCCCGGCCGCCCGCATCGGCGGCATTCTTGACGTACCGTTACCCCGCCCGCGGAAACGTGACCGCCTGCTCGAACATCCCGCCTATTATCCCGCCCGCGATCAGCTCCTGACATTTCTTGAGACTGGTATCGCTCCCACGCCAAAGACGGACACAAAGGATGAGACAAAGGATGAGACAGATGAGATTCCGCACCTATCTCCTACCCGTGCTGGCCACACTGTTCGTGACCATCGTGCTTCCACACTTCAGTCAAGCTGAATTTCCCCTTACACAAATCTCACCAAAACTTTCTGTGAGTGGTAGTCTCCGCGTCCGCACTGAGGTCTGGAACTGGTTCGAGCCAAAAGGATCTTTTAATAATAGCTATCATTTCACCTCATTCCTCGGGCGGGGGGCGCTGCAATGGAAAGATGACTGGTTCGACGTGATGGCCGAAGCGCAGAACTCCTCGCTGCTCGGCCTTCCGGACAGAGCAGTGGCCCCCGCACCGCAAGGGTCGCTTGGCCTCGGCGCGGTATACTTCACGCATAACCGCCGCGAGAACGATTCGGGAATCTTTCTTAAGCAAGGCTTCGTACTTTTCAAGAACCTGGGCCTAGAAGGGTTCACGCTCAAAGGTGGACGATTCGAGTTTTCCGAAGGGAACGAAGTCCTCACCAAAGAGCCGACGCTCGATTGGCTGAAAAACGTCCGCCTCTCGCAACGACTGATCGGCCCGTTCGGTTGGTCACATGTGGGACGTTCGTTCGACGGCGGCGTCGCCAGCCTCACCCGCGGCCCGCTGAACCTCACGGCGATGGCATCACATCCGACCCAGGGCGGCTATGATTTGCAGGCCATGAAAGAGATGGACGAGATTGATCTGCTGTACACCTCCGTCAATCTTACTCGCCCTCCCTTTGCCGAGAATAGTGACGCGCGTTTCTTCTATATCTATTACAACGACGACCGCGGACTGCTGAAATCAGACAACCGACCGCTCGCGGTTCGGCAAAAAGATACCCGCCACATCGGTATACATACCGAGGGCGGTCATATCATCTCAGTGTTTCCGACCAGTGCCGGCCCCGTCGACGTGCTCACCTGGGGGGCCCTGCAACAGGGCAGTTGGGGCACACTCGATCACAACGCCTGGGCGTGGGATGTGGAAGTTGGTTGGCAACCCAGCATGCTGCCGTGGCAACCGTGGTTGCGGATCGGCTACGGGCGCTCGTCAGGCGATGACAATCCACGCGACGGAGATCATGGCACCTTCTTCCAACTTCTTCCCACGGCACGGATCTATTCGTTCTCGACGTTTTATAACTTGATGAACAATGACGACGGCTTTGTGCAACTGCTTCTTCGTCCTATTCCCGGCCTTGTCTCACGCACTGATTTTCACAACATTCGTATCAACGAAGCGCGAGACCTGTGGTACCAAGGCGCGGGAGCAACACTGGCAGACCGTGATGTCGGATTCGGTTTCCCGGGGCGACCAGTCCTCGGTAAACGCAACTTGTTTCAAATAATCGAGACCACACTGAGTTACGATTTCAACAAGTTCATCAATCTGAACGTTTACTACGGACATCTTTTCGGTGGCGGTGTTGTCCGTTCGATCTTTGCCGGCGATCAGGCCGATTTTGGCTACGTAGAGCTACTATTCAAATTATGAGCGAGAGGAATAGTTTCCTCGCCTCGTCCTAGTCCCGCTTTACTCTTTCCAGTTGTTCTTCCTCATTAAGCAAAGCAATTCCCGCTCTCCGCCACCGGTTGACACCCAACCCGCGAGGGGTACCATGTCACGCACCGGCAGCAATCCACCAATGAACCAACAGAGGAGGACGAGCTATGAAAGGGTCACCAGAAGTTATAAAAATACTCAACGGCCTTCTCAAAGGAGAATTGGCGGCGATCAACCAGTATTTCTTGCACGCGTCCCTTTGTAAAAAGTGGGGCTACCTACGACTCTACAAGAAGATTTACGACGAATCCATTGAGGAAATGAGACACGCCGAGCAGTTGATCGACCGGATTCTTTTCCTCGAAGGGTTGCCAATCTTGAGCGACTCGGTCAAAGTCGCGGTCGGGAAAAACATCAAGGAGATGCTAGAGAACGATCTGACGTTGGAGAAAGACGGCGTGCCTGAGTTGAAGAAAAGCATCGCTTTGTGCCTAGAGCAAGCGGACACCGGCACGCGAGAGCTTATCGAGCATATCCTCGTCAGCGCGGAGGAACATATCCAGTGGCTCGAGTCGCAGACCTTCTTGCTTCAGCAAGTCGGCTACGAGAATTACTGCGCGCAACAGATTCAGACGGCGTGAGCAGTACTATAGGGTCAGCCCGGGGAGGTCGGCTCGCCGTTGTTGTCTGAGGAGTTGCGTCACACGACAGACACAGCTACAGTGCCGCCTTCACGTTCAACGTTAGTGAGCTGCATTGACGCGAGTTGCGTGTGTGTGGCCACAAAAAGGCAGGAACAAGACTTCTTATGGAGAAAAGCCGTAAAGCGTTTTTTGTGCAACTGTGTGGTCAGGTGTTTATTGTCGGTAGCACGATCATCGCGATGTTGGTCTCGCTCGCAATTATTAACCCAAGTCTCCTGGGCGCTCACGATATCACTATTGAGCCCTTATCTCCGCTCTTCTCTCTTCTCTTTCTGATTTTCACAACAAGTGTAGGATTTGTGACGGGACTCGCGCTTTGGATCCGTACGATGCGTCGATTTTGTAGTCGGGCGCAACTGCAACAGTACCTGACCCGGCCATACATTCCGATGGTTTCCGAGTTAATGGAACGCCTATTTGACTCCGTATACGACCGCGTCTACGTTCCCTATCGGCTCAGGGAGTAGGCGCAGAAGATGCTCTCATTGTCTTCACTTCCTGCCTGAAATTTCATCCCGCCCTGTCTCCCTAACAGCAACTCTTTAAGCCCCAGCCCCGGCAGAGAAAAAATCCGCTGGTATTTCACGTACCAGCGGGCCTCAGCAGGATGGCATAGTTCCTGCTGAATATCTTCCGCAGAGCGTTCGATGCGCTGATGCCCAAAGGGAGGAAATTCCCTCTTTGCTCCTCCCGTTGTCCGGGAGGCGGTGTTCCCTCCGCCGTCTCCCGCCCTCCTGCGCGGGGGAGAAGGAGCCGTAGGTAATGTCCACTGCCCACCGCGAACGACTGGTTGTGATCGGCAACGGCATGGCAGGTGCGCGTGTTGTCGAGGAGATCCTGCTGCGCGATGCCGACCGTTTCACGATCACCATGTTCGGCGCGGAGCCCTATGGCAACTATAATCGCATCCTGCTCTCGAACGTCCTCAATGGGTCGCAAAAAATAGAAGAAACTTTTCTCAACCCCCTTGCCTGGTATACACAGAATCATATTACGTTACATGCGGGCGTAAAGGCGACGCTGATCGACCGAAAACGACGAGTCATCATCGGTAATACTCTACGACGCGGGGCCTCACCCTACGGGCTCGATGGCTGCGACCCACAGGGGGTTACCGTCGAAGAACCGTACGACAAAATCATCATCGCGACCGGCTCGCGCCCCTTCGTCCCGCCACTCGAAGGGATGGGGAAGCCTGGGACATTTCTTTTCCGCACGCTCGACGACTGCGAGCAGATCGCTGCATACGCAAAAGGTTGTCGCAAAGCGGTGGTGGTGGGTGGTGGTCTGTTAGGTCTCGAAGCAGCCCGGGGCCTGCTCACCCACGGGGTCGAAGTAACGGTCATTGAGGCACTTCCCCAGCTCATGGCCGCCCAACTCGACCCCGAGTCGGGTGATCTGCTGAAGACAACGATCGAACGGCTGGGCATTCACGTCCTTCTGGCAAAACTCTCCTCGCAGATTCTCGGCGCAGATCGAGTTACCGGCATCCAGTTCAACGACGGCACAACGCTCGATACCGACATGGTTGTGGTCAGTGCCGGTATTCGTCCAATCACGGAGATTGCCAAAGATTCAGGCCTGACTGTCGAGCGCGGCATTGTCTGCGACGATCAACTGCGCACCAGCGACCCGGACATCTTCGCTGTTGGTGAATGCGTCCAACATCGCGGGGTCACCTACGGTTTAGTCGACCCGATCTGGCAGCAGGCAAAGACTATCGCTGACGTGATGACCGCTGTGAATCCCCGTGCGGCATACCAGGGCTCCAAGTTGGCAACCAAACTGAAGGTGATGGGTGTGGAACTCGCGTCGATGGGCGACCCGCGCGCGGTGCAGCCGGGTGATGAGGTTGTCGTTTATCGCGAGCCGTCACGCGGCGTCTACAAGAAGATGGTGATCCGTGACAAGACGCTAATCAACGCTATTCTCTTGGGCGAAACCGACACCGCCGGCGTGTTGACGCAGATGTTCACTCTCGAAACTGCGGTGCCGCAACGACGTGCGGATCTCTTGTTCGGCACCTCGACGGGGGCGCCAATTCTATCGGTATTCGACCTTCCGGACCAAGCGCAGATTTGTAATTGCAACGGCGTCGCCAAAGGCAAGATCAAAGACGCGATCACGATCGGCAAGTGTAAGTCGGTCTCGAAAGTCGGCGTCCATACCAAAGCCGGCACTGGCTGTGGTAGTTGCAAACCGCTGATTCTGCAACTACTGGAAGTCTACGCGGGCGAAGTCCAAGACGATCCGGCCGAGCACTACTATGTCCCCGGAGTACCACTCCCCAAGCCGGAGTTAATAGCGGCGATTAAAGCGCAAGGCCTCAAAAGTGTCAGCGCCGTCTTCCGCGCCCTCGCCGGCGGCAAGGAAGATCCCGGCAGCAAACCCGGCCTCGCCTCACTGCTGAAATCTTTGTGGCCACATGATTACGAAGATGAGCGTGACGCTCGTTTCATCAATGACCGCGTGCACGCCAACATTCAACGCGACGCCACTTTTAGTGTGGTGCCACGCATCTATGGTGGCGTTACTTCCGCCGCCGAATTGCAGCGCATTGCGGAAGTCGCCGTCAAGTACAATGTCCCGCTGGTCAAACTCACCGGCGGTCAACGTATCGATCTGCTCGGCATCAAGAAAGAAGATTTGCCCTCGGTGTGGCAGGACCTCGGCATGCCGAGCGGTCATGCCTACACCAAAGCGTTTCGCACCTGTAAGAGCTGCGTCGGCACTGACTTCTGCCGTTACGGCCTAGGCGATTCCATCGCTCTGGCACAGAAAATCGAGCGCCGCTTCCAGGGGCTCGAATCACCACACAAGATGAAGCTCGCGACTACCGGCTGTCCGCGTAACTGTTCGGAAGCCTATGTCAAAGACCTTGGCGCGGTCGCGATCGAAGGCGGACAGTGGGAAGTCTACGTCGGTGGCGCGGCGGGAAGTTCCGTGCGCAAAGGCGATCTGCTCTGCACCGTCAATACGCATGACGAAGTCCTCAAGTACATGGGGCGCTTCATGCAGTACTACCGCGAAAACGCCAAGTACCTCGAACGCACCTACGGCTTTGTCGAACGCCTCGGCATCGAACGGCTGCGCGATGTGCTGGTCGAAGATACGGAAGGAATCTGCGCCCGGTTAGACGCGGAAATTGACGCCGCGGTCGCCGCGTATAAAGACCCGTGGCTTGAAGCTGTGCACCCGGTGCATGCCAGTCAGTTCGCCGATCCGGTGATCGTCACACCTTCTCCGGAGAATACTAATTCGCACGAGGCACGTTCATGAGTCCGAGTATGCTTCAGCCCGAAAGAGGAGGACCCCCTATGGCGTCAGGCCAAACCTTCTCAAAACAAACGGTGAATCTTGGCCCGGTAGAGTTCATTCCGCTTGGCGAAGGTCGTGCCTACAGAATCGGAAACATTACGGTCGCCGTCTTTCGTCAGCGCGACGGAAAGCTGTTTGCTACCCAAAGTCATTGCCCGCATCGCCAAGGTCCGTTAGCCGACGGGATCGTCGGGGCGGGTACCGTGATTTGCCCATTCCACGCCTGGAAGTTTGATCTCGCTACTGGTCGATGCGCCGCGGAAAACGTCACGCTCCGCACCTATCCGGCCTACGACCTCGACGGACGCATTGTTATTGAAATGGAATAACTCGTCGTTATGAGTCCTCAGAAATTGACCACGAAACTTTCCTCGCTCCTGACACTTGATCGTGCGGCTTTCTCGGCGGCAATGGTGGCGGGCGGGGCCGTCACATTGTTCATCGTTATCGGCTCGCAAGGGCTCAGACATTTTGACTGGATGCTGCTACACTACGCCTTAGCGACGGTTTTCGCAGTTGCCGCCAGTACCTACCGCGTCGTATTGTGGCTCCGACGCCCACCAACGCGACGGTACTGGAAGCAAAACTGGCGGCTGTTTCGCACCGGCAGTATCGTCCAGAACAGTCTCCGGCTCGGACAGTTGTTGTTCAACAACGTTGGCGCGCAGAAGTTCATCGCCCGGCGCAGTCGTTACCGTTGGATCATGCATATGTGTCTGTCCTGGGGCGGCATAACGGCGTTCGCTATTACTTTCCCGCTGGTGTTCGGCTGGGTGCATTTTGAGACGCCGCCGGGTGACTTAGAAAAGTATCACGTCGTCTTCCTGGGCATGCATGTCCAGGAATTCTCTGTTCACTCGATCATCGCCTTTCTGACGTTCAACGCACTCAATATCTCGGCCGTTCTCATGCTGATTGGCGTTTCGATGGCCCTCTACCGGCGCCTGACGGACGGCGGCGCCATTGCGCTGCAACGTTTTAGCAATGACATTCTCCCACTCCTCCTGTTATTCGTCGTTGCCGCCAGCGGCCTGGGCCTCACTATCAGTGCACATTTTATGGACGGCCGCGGCTTCCCGTTCGTCGCCGCCGCGCACGCGGCCTCAGTAATTATCCTCTTGCTCTCGTTGCCCTTCGGGAAGCTCTTTCACATTTTCCAGCGCCCGGCCCATATCGGCGTCGGCTTATACAAGTGTGCCGGACAGTCAGGTGCCCAGGCCCACTGCGGTCGGTGTGGCGAAGTGTTCGCCTCACAAATGCACGTCGATGACCTCAAACTAGTCTTCGCCGAACTAGGCCTGGACGCCCACCTCGGGGGACCGGTCTCGCACTACCAGGAAGTTTGCCCTCCGTGTCGTCGTCGTTTGCTGGCGCTCAATCAGGGGAAGACGATGGCCGGGCTCAAGCAGCAATGGATGGGGATGGAGTCGTTGGTGCACCGGGAGTCAGAAACTGAGTGGGCGAGTGGGCGAACGGGAGATTCAACGCAAGGAATCTCTTCCCCTCCTTTCACCCCTTCCCCCGGTCGCCCGTCCGCCCCTCCTCGTGTGGATACTCCGGCAGCATAGAGAAAGCTACAAGCGATGGCACTGCTCCCTTTCTCAGAGGAAACGTTCATCGACCGCTACGGCCCCCACCTCAACTACGAACCCGTGGGCGGTTGGCAAGTCAGTGGCACGCCGGATCGGTTGGTGAAGACACATTGTTGTTTTTGCGGTGTGCAGTGCGGCATTCAACTGAAAGTGCGTGACGAGAAAGTCGTCGGGTTTGAGCCGTGGGCAGACTTTCCAGTGAACCAAGGCAAACTCTGTCCCAAAGGAGTGAAGCGTTATTTACAAAATAACCATCCCGACCGTCTTCTCGCACCGCTGGTGCGTACGCACGATGGTTTCCGCGCAGCGGAGTGGGATGAAGCGCTGACGAAGGTCGTCGATAACATTCGCCGCATTCAGCAGACCTACGGCAAAGACGCATTCGCGCTCCTCGGTGGCGCCTCACTCACTAACGAGAAGGCCTACCTCATGGGCAAGTTTGCGCGGGTTGGGCTGGGCACAGCTAACATCGACTACAATGGCCGCCTCTGCATGGTCTCGGCCGGGGCCGGCAACAAGATGGCGTTCGGCATCGACCGCGCCGCCAACCCGTGGAGCGATATTCCGCTGGCAAAGTGCATCATTGTCACCGGCAGTAACGTCGGTGAGTGTTTTCCGATTCTCACTGACTATCTCTGGCGCGCGCGCGATAATGGCGCCAAGCTCATCGTTATTGATCCGCGCATGACGCCGATCGCCCGCACGTCGGACCTGTTTCTCCCGGTCCGTCCGGGGCGCGACAGCGCACTAATGAACGGCATTCTCCACGTCTTGGTTGAGCGTGACTGGATCGATCATGAGTTTATCGCCGCGCATACGGTCGACTTTGATAAAGTCCGTGAAGCGGTAGCGACATACACTCCGCGACACACCGCCGAGATTACCGGCGTGCCGGCCGCGAACATCATCAAAGCCGCCGAGGTGTGGGGCGAAGCCCAGACGTCGATGCTGCTGCATGCGCGCGGCATCGAACACCACACCAAAGGGGTCGAGAATGTACTTTCGTGCATCAACTTGGTGTTAGCGACCGGACGCATTGGTCGTCCGGGCTGCGGCTACGGCACAATTACTGGCCAAGGGAATGGCCAAGGCGGGCGCGAACACGGGCAACGTTGCAACCAACTTCCCGGCGGGCGCGACATCGAAAACCCCCGGCACCGACAAGAAATAGCCACGTTCTGGGGCATCGAAGAAAAAGACCTCCCGCAGAAAGGACTCACCGCGGTTGAGCTGTTTGACGCAATCAACGAAGGCAAAATCAAAGGGTTGTTGTCGATCTCGTTCAACCCGATGGTGTCGCTCCCTCATGCGGCGCTGACCCGATCGGCGTTAGAGAAGTTGGAGTTCTACGCGGCGATTGAGCCGTTCATGTCGGAAACTGCCCGGCATGCCGACGTCGTGCTCGCGGGTTCACTACAGGAAGAAGACGAAGGAACGGTCACAAACGGTGAAGGACGCGTGATTCGCCTGCGCCGGTCGGTCAACCCGCCGGCCAACGCACGGGTCGATTGGCAGATCATTGTGGAGATCGCGCGGCGTTTAGGCAAAGGCGCCTTCTTCCCCTACGCCCGGGCCGAAGACATGTTTAGCGAACTGAGTCGCGCTTCCGCCGGCGGGCCGGTCGACTACGCGGGGATCACGTACGAGAGAATTGAAGAAAATAAAGGGGTCTTCTGGCCTTGTCCGAATACCAAGCATCCCGGCACTCCGCGGTTGTTTGAAGGCGGCAAATTCATGCATCCGGACGGCAAGGCGCGCTTCCACGCAATTCAGTATCGCCCGCCGGCGGAAGACGTCGACGCCGACTACCCAATCTTTATGACGAGCGGCCGCGTCGTGTCGCAGTACCTCAGCGGCACACAAACACGGCGCATCGGCCCGCTGGTAGACCAGTACCCGACGCCGCAAGTCGAGATTCACCCCATTCTCGCCCATAAACTCGGGATCAAGTCTGGTGACACGGTTCATGTCGAAAGCCGCCGCGGCGAGTTGACGTTACCCGCACTGGTAGTGAAGACCATTCGCCCGGATACGATTTTCATCCCGTATCACTGGCCGGGCGATCGTTCGGCCAATCGCGTCACCAACCGCGCATTGGACCCGATTTCTAAGATTCCGGAGTTCAAGGTGTGCGCCGTTCGTGTCAGCAAGAGTACAGTGGCCCCCAGGGTAGATGTCATTGCGAGCGGAGCGAGGCAATCTCCGTCTACAAATGAGATTGCTTCGTCGCCGGAGCCTGTCCTGAGCGTAGCGCAGCGGAGTCGAAGGGCTCCTCGCAATGACAGAAGCCTGCCGCTTCTCAGACGCGCGATAGGACACGTGACGGAACGGAGGGGATGATTCACCCATGGCCATGGAATTCTTCGTTGACCCCTCACGCTGCATCGGCTGTCAGGCCTGTTTTCATGCCTGCGCAGAGTGTGAAAGCCACCGTGGGCTTTCGATGATCCATCTCGATTTCGTCGACCGTTCCAGCTCGCCCCAAACTACACCAACTGTGTGCATGCATTGCGAAGACCCGACGTGCGCCAGGGTGTGCCCCGCTGACGCGATCAAACAAACTCCCGAAGGGATTGTTCAATCCGCCCTCAAGCCGCGCTGTATTGGTTGCTCGAACTGTGTCCTTTCCTGTCCGTTCGGGGTGCCACGGTACATGCCGGCGCAGGACCAGATGATGAAATGTGACATGTGTTACGACCGTACTTCGGCCGGCTTAGCACCGATGTGTGCCACAGTCTGCCCGAGCGGGGCACTCTACTACGGTCCGCGCGAGGCCGTAGAAAAGGTGCGGCGGGAAACACCCGTCAACACTTTCACCTTCGGCCGCCGAGTGGTGACGACCAAAGTGAGCATGATGGTCGGGCACACCGCCGAGGCGCTAGATGTCGACGTGGCGAGCTTCATGGACGGGAATGGGACTTAGGAACTAGGAGTTAGGGTCTGGGTTGAAAGGAAAAATCCAATGGACATAACCTCACACACCATATCGTCTTCGAGCTCTCATAGTTCAGAAAACCAAATCCCAAACCCTAGTTCCCAAAGCCCGGCGTTCCCCATCCCATGGGAAGAAGAACAGGCCGTTACTCGTCGCAACTTCATGTCGTTCGTGTTGCTGCTCTCGACCACGTTTCTCGCCGGCACTGGTCTGCTCGGCTTAGTAAACTGGCTCCGCCGTCAATCAACTACGCAATCTGCCTCGGCGTTGATCGCGTCAGTGCAAGATGTTCCTGTAGGAAGTGCGAAGTTGTTCTCCTATCCAACTGCTCACGACCCGTGCCTACTCATTCGCCTCTCGCAAGACCAATTTGTCGCCTACAGCCAAAAGTGCACCCATTTATCGTGCCCGGTCACCTACAAAGCAAAAGAGAAAGAGTTCTTCTGCCCGTGTCATGCGGGGCGGTTTGCCTTGGATGACGGACGGGTCCTCGGCGGTCCACCGCAACGCCCGCTCCCGCGCGTTCACATCAAGGTTTCGGGCGGCGAGATTTGGGCAACGGGAGTCAACGTATGAGCGCAATTCCGGCCACCTTCCATCAACAGCGCAACAACGTCCTGTCTTTGGTCGTGCTCTCGATGATTGTTCTGCTGTGCCTGCAGACCTGGTTTTTTGTCGAGGTTATTCACACCTCGTTAGGTGGGGAGGGACATTGTTCGCTATTGGCGACAATCCTCTCATTCGTTTGCACTGCCGGAAACTGG